>OBWG01000003.1_pt1 | contig 316858 bp, 263 predicted proteins | sample 1495221 | NCBI WGS metagenome assembly OBWG01 (sample SAMEA2580053, study PRJEB22360) | human gut metagenome | reverse complement strand
TAGAAAAGAATAATAGTTTCTTCATATATACTATAGTTTTATCGATTAATTAATGGAAACGAAAGTAGGCAATTGGATTACAACCACCAATAGATTAATCTATCCATTTCTATCTAACCGAATCTATCTACTATATATACTATCATAGAGATAAGGCTCTTATTCAAAAAAATCCCATTTCATCGGAAATTATAGTTTCTTATTTGTTCCTTCTAATTTGTAATTGATATCCAATATTTTCATACCTTTGAATCTCAATAGATGGAACATTCTCAAAAACTCTTCGCAAACGACTTATTGCATTATGAAGTCTCGGATCATTATTTGATTTATCCGACCAAAATATTTTCTTGATTTCTTTGTCTTTCAATATGTAATCTGGAGCTTCTAAAAAATGTTTTAATAAAATAGCTGTTTGTGGTGGTATCTGAATTTCCTCTTTACCAAATATAAGCTTTCTCAAATCTGCATCAAACATAATATCTTGGTCCATTTGATAAATATGAACAGAGGTAGGAACAACAATGTTCTTTTGCCATCTCTTTCTAAAAAATATCACTATATTAATAATAACTGCACACAGCCAATAAATAAAGCCATAAACAAAGCCTCTTACACCCACAAGAGTAAAAAATGAAAAGTAGAAAAAGCCTTTTACTTCAACCTCGCAACGATAACCTGCCGTAATATCGAATTCTGGTATACAATTTTCATGTAAAAAAGAGTCAGGGTATACACTTTCTGTAATATTTTCATCTTTATCGGATACCAAAAGCTGCAATGCAAAAGTGCCAGACAAACTTTGCTGCTTCAAATGCAGTTGCCATTTTTCATATAAAGAGTCCACTACTAAAGGATGTTTAGATAAATAAGCAGTATGTAAAAAACTTAATCGTGGATCAGATGTTACATTTTTAGAACTTTTTTCTTTATCCAAGCAGTATCCACGTTTTCCACTTTCATCTGTTATATAAACCGTATCAGGATACTCCTCCAATCGCTGTTTCCTCCCACTAGTGTAAAAATAACCATCAAAAGCATCTTCTTGTAAATGTTGCAAAAAAACTGCTTTAAAAACACTTTCCACTCTTTCACTGAACATTTTTTTTCTAGCCTCACAATATAATTGTCCTAGAATGAAAAATAATACTATCTCCAGAATAAATATTATTAGCAAAAGGCGCATCTTTTGTTTATCTTTAAATGTAATTGTACCGCTTAGTTTCGTTAGTAATTTCATAGCGTGACTTATTTTATCTGTTTGAATAGCACAAAGGTAGCATTATTTGCAATAATTGACAGACAATATAAAAACTATTTTGAGTTTTTGGTTATATCAAAAATAATCTTTCCAACCAAAGAAATTAGTCTATTTTTAAGATTCACTCTATAAATATTAAATCAAAATAAAAGCAAGAAGAGAAATAAATGCATAAATCAATGCAAGAATATACCGTTTTCAGACTAAATATTACATAAATAAGGGATAAAAAACGAATTATTTACCGCTAACTAAGCTTTGTTCCTCACCGAGGAACGACTCGTTGCCCGGTGTGCGTCGCTTCCTTCCTCACCGAGGAACAATACATTCATCGGTGAGACCCAAATTTATCGGTATATTTTCAGCTATTTCACACTATATTCCATCCAAATCAAATATAGCAAAAAGAAAGTACTTATCAAATAATCAAACGAATATCCGCAAATAATCTCTTTACAGCAAACAATAAGCATCCAAATAATATAAAATAAAGCACCACGGATTTCCATAATCCCTAATTACTCACATATTTATTTGCATACAAGACTCTGTCTTAAATTCAAGCAGGAGAAACGCATAAAATATCCTATTTTTATGTATGTTCTCATTTCAAGACTTCTATATATAAAAAATCCTATATCATGTCTAAGATGATATAGGATACTAACAATTATATAAAGGCGTTTATTACAACGCCTTTATCTCTTCTATAGACAAACCTGTGACTTGCGAAATAACATCGAGAGGAATATTTAAAGACTTCATATTGCTTGCAGCTTCCCTTTTCTCTTCCAGACGACCTTCATTAATACCTTCCATACGACCCTCTACACGCCCTTCAGCATGACCCTCTGCGCGTCCTTCAGCACGTTCAGTGAATATATTATCTTTTAATATGACAATATTATCCAAATGGCGATAGTAAGCATCAAGCTCTGCTTTAGTCATCTTGTCAAGTTTTAATCGTTCACGGGCTTCTGTTAAACCTGGAGCAGTCGCACTATCAGGAATATCACCTGTATTCAGATAATAGATCCATTCTTCCAACGGACTTTTAGCTACCTGATTAAAATCATTGACCTTCAAAATATAATATTCAGGATAAAGTTGACTTACTGTATCCACTTTAAAAGTTTGTTTTTGAAAAGGAGTCAGTTCAAGCATATCTCCCTGATGAATTCCCCGGAATTCCGTTTTACCGTGATATACGGTATCTTTGCCACTACCTAAAGAAAAATAGACAATATTGACACTATATACTTTACGTACCTTATCATAACCTTCTCCACGATTAATATACTCGGTTACTAATTTTGAAGTACCAAACAGCATACGTTGAAAATAAGCATACTCATTATTATTCTGAACTTCAATCAGAATAAGTTCACCTTTCGAGTTTTCAGCAAGCATATCTACACGATTATACTTATCAAACTCATCTTCTTGATTGCTTTCACTCTCTAAAAGCTTCCGAATGATTATCTTTTCATTCAAAAGAGTAGTTAGAAAGCCCTCAAGAACTGCAAAATTGGCTTTATTACGCAATAAACGTTTCATAGCCCAATCGAAACGAATATAATTACTTGACATAAGTTCGTCTCCTTTCTTGTTATCTTGTTTCAAGCTAACAAAGGTAAGCAGAAAATGTTTGATTTCAAGTATATATGCTTCAATTTCTTTCTACTAAGAATATTCTATCTTCCACTGTCCCAAAGTCCGCGTTGTACTATCGAAATTCACTCCAACTTTAACAACCTTGCGATGCTCTACCTCATAAGGAATGGCATACTGTTTACTATTAATTTGTGCCAACGCTTCTTCGGGAGTTCCGTCTACCTTAAATTCAAACACATAAATCGCATCAGGCATCTTGATTACCACATCAGCCCTACCAATAGCATTCTTAACCTCTACATCCACATATTGCCCCATCAAACGGAATAACAAATAGAAAATAGTCTGATAGTGCTTTTCCTGATTATTCTCCAAATCATAAGGTATAGAAGAAAAGAAAGAACGAGTACGAAGAAGGCACTGCTCAATATCACCTTTCATCAGGTCTCTTACAAAAGAGACTACATAAAAATTACTTTCACGTGTCGGTTGATTGAGATAGGAAGGGATCAGAGTCTCAATAAAGCCTATCTTAACTTCTTCGTTGGGATAACCTAATGTATATGTACGAAAGAGAGGTTCATATCCTTTAATAGTCAAATAGCCACTCTGATAAAGTACAGGAATCGGATCGGTAATAACCTCTGTCGCTTTATCAAAATCTTCGTCTTTCACTTCCATCTTTTCCAATAGAGTAAGACTGAAGTCCATTCGCTGTAACATTTCAATCAAGAAAGTAGGCGTGCCGGTAGAAAACCAAAAGCTCTTATAATCTCTTTGCGAAAATGCATTGAAAAGGCTGAACGGATTGTAAATATCTTCACAAATCTTGCTGAAATGATAACCGTCATACTGCCGTTTCAAATGCCGACAAGCTTCTTCATAGGTTTCATTATTCGCTTGAGCTATCCTCTCAATATCCGGTTGCATCTGACTTAGCAACTCTTGCTCTGTAATACCACAAATAGCACTATAATCATCGCTCATACTGATATTCTGCAAGTTATTCAGCTCACTAAATATACTCATCTGACTGAACTTGCTGATTCCTGTCAGAAACAAGAAACGAAGATATTGCCCTTGCGCTTTAAGAGGACTGAAAAACTTCCGCATTTCAGTTCGCAATTGTCCTTGTAAAGCAGAGTCGCTATTACTATCCAATAAAGGTGCATCATATTCGTCAATCAATACAACAGCCTGCTTTCCTGTCTGTTGGTAGATTCGTTGAAGCAAACCGGTTAAACGGGCTGCATAGCTCGTTTCTTCTTCATTTTTCCCATAAGTCCTCTCCCATTCGCTTAGATAAAGATTCAATTGCTCTTGCAAATCTTCGATTGTGGTGTATTTCGTTCTACTAAAATCAATATGCAACACAGGATAAACAGTCCATTCTTTCTCTAACTGTTCCATAGCCAATCCTTCGAACAACTCTTTCTTTCCGGAAAAATAAGCTTCAAGAGTAGAGACTAGAAGACTTTTTCCAAAGCGACGCGGACGACTAAGGAAATAAATCTTATTTGTATGAGTCAAATGATAAATTAATGCAGTTTTATCAATATACACACAATCATTATTACGTAAATCCTCAAAATTCTGTATTCCGATAGGATATCTTCTAAATGTCTCTTTCATACCACTCTAATGCTTTTATTGGAAATATGAACAAAGATACGAAATAAAATGATTACATGACACTTAATATTATTATAAAACCCTACAATATCATTCAATTGCATTGTTCGATTCACATAAACTTATCTAAAGAACTACCTTATTAATAGCCATTAAAATAGTGACGCTATCCCACCAATATAGTGACGGTATATGCTTAGGATAGCGTCACTATCCAAGGCAAATACCGTCACTATATTTAAACCGAATATTTCGGGCTTTTAACTCTAGTTTCCGCGCTGTGTAGGCAAGGTAAATTCCTGCGAATCACAAATCATTCCATTCTCGTCCGCCACTGCGACACGGAATGTCACTTCACCGTCTTTCAATTTTTCACCTGCATGAATGGAAGCGGTATAACGGATGCCTTCACCCGGAAGAATTTCCTCCACCATCACGGAAGGAGAAATGCCGAGATGCTTCACCTTCCCCACCGTTTCTACCACAGGAACTACATTATAAACAGGATTTCTCCCTTCATTCATAATCTCAAAGATTATCTTGCTATTTTCTCCCGCATCAATCACATGACTACGATTATCATCTATAAAACGGATCTTGCGCAACTTCAGTTGAGAAATAGGCTGCTGCACCGGCTGCTTCTTATATTTTTGCACACGGACTTCCCTCACTTCAGGAATATACGCATCTTCCTCTATTTGCTCTTGCCTCGGCGCCGTCAACGCGTTTCCAATAGCCGCACCGGCAATGGTTCCCACAATATTCCCAATAGCAGAACCACGGTAACCGCCCCTCCAGCCATGATTATTATCTCCGATAAGTCCGCCTATCGAACTTCCCAGACTACCTCCGATAGAAGCACCTGCCATGATAGCTCCCGGATTTCCCATACGCCCCGACGCACATCCACTCACAATCAAAGCGGAAAGCAAAATTACTGTTAGTTGTTTCTTCATGAGTCTCTCTATTTAGTGTTATTATTTATTCTACCACTTTAAAACGAGCGAAACGTAATAATAGTTGTTTGTCTCCCGCATTTTTAAAATGAATAGTTGCTTTCGCATTGTCTCCCGTTCCTTCTACTTTAATCACTTCACCCAATCCGAAACGTTCGTGCTCTATCATCTGTCCGGCCTGTACTCCTGCTACCGATGGCGAAGTGGAAGAGGTTGCCTGTGCACCGCTACTTGGGCTAACAGTACTAACTTTCTTCAAATTCCTCGGTACGCTGGAAGCAATGATCTGTGCTTTCGGACGTTCACGTTGTTCGGAAGATGTACTTCCGAAAGGGGCACGCGACGGAGAAGCTGAACGGGTGAATCCTCCTTCAATCTCTCTACGGAAACGTCCTGCACCTTCATCGACAGCACGGCTCACTCCTGCCTCATGCGGCAATTGCAAGTAATGAACATCGATATCACGCAAGAAACGACTGGGGCTTCCAAATTCCATCTTTCCATAACGGAAACGGGTTTTGGCAAAAGACAGATAACAATGTTCCTCCGCACGAGTAATAGCTACATAGAACAAACGACGTTCTTCTTCCAGTGCCCGGGGAGAATCTCCTACCATCCCACTGGGAAACAGGTTTTCTTCCAGACCGACCACAAATACATTCTTAAACTCCAATCCTTTAGCCGAATGAACTGTCATCAACGTTATCTTTTCCCCATCATCCGCCTTGTCGGAATCCTGATCGGTAAGCAATGCAATCTCCGAAAGGAAATCGGTAAGAGACACATTCGGATTACCCTCCTCCTGCCGCAAAGCGCAGAAGTCATTCATTCCATTCACCAACTCTTCTATATTTTCCTTACGGCTTAGATTCTCGGGGGATGTGTCCTGACAAACATCGTTGATAATGCCGGACTGACGGATGATATTCGTTCCTATTTCATAAGCGTTCTTATCTGCCTGATCGACAATGAAACCTTCTATCAATTCACGAAAGCCTTGCAGTTTTGCATGCGTTCCTTTATTTATATCCAGTCCGTAACTCAATGGTTCACAGAGTGCCGCCCAAAGACTTACGCCATGATCGGTAGCCGCCGATATAATCTTCCCGACTGTCGTATCTCCAATACCACGAGCCGGATAATTAATGATTCGCTTGAATGCTTCTTCATCATTCGGATTCACTACCAAACGGAAATAAGCAATCACATCTTTTATCTCTTTTCGCTGGTAGAACGAAAGTCCTCCGTAAATCTTATAAGGTATACTCCGTTTCCGAAGAGCCTCTTCAAAAATACGGCTTTGTGCATTCGTACGATACAGGATGGCAAAATCAGCATATCCGTAGCGATACTCCCGTCGTAGCTCTGCAATCTTATTAGCTACAATATCTCCCTCTTCCACATCGCTATACGCCTGAAATACGCCGATAGGTTCCCCCTTTTCTTTCTCCGAAAACACGGCTTTCCGTATCTGGCGTTCATTCTTCTCAATCAAGCTATTGGCAGCACAAACAATGGTTTGTGTGGAACGATAATTCTGCTCCAGTTTAAAAACTTTCGTATTGGGGTAGATTTTTGTAAAATAGAGAATATTGTCAATATCCGCCCCACGGAAAGAATAGATACTTTGCGCATCGTCTCCCACTACACAGACCCGTTGATTTTCTTTAGTCAGTTGTAGAACAATGCTATGCTGCGCATAATTCGTATCCTGATACTCGTCCACCAATACATAACGGAACTGATCGCGATAACGTGCCAGCACTTCCGGAAAGTCACGAAACAGAATATAGGTATATACCAATAAATCATCAAAATCCATCGCTCCCGCCTGACGGCATCTGTCCCAATAACGAGTATAGATATCACGGATAGCAGGCATCTTGGCAGCCATATCTCCTTCGTAAGCCTCTTTATTGGCAGCGTATCCCGTAGGAGTGACCAAATGGTTTTTGGCATTGGAGATGCGTGCCTGCACTACTCCCGGTTTATAAGTTTTCTCGTCCAATCCCATCTCTTTGATGATGGAACGAAGCAGGCTCTTACTATCAGCCGTATCATAGATGGTGAACTGGGAAGTGAACCCGATAAATGTTGCTTCGGCACGAAGAATCCGTGAGAAGATGGAATGGAAAGTCCCCATCCACAAATAACGTGCCCGTTCCATACCTACCTGACGGGCAATACGCTCTTTCATCTCGCGCGCCGCCTTATTCGTAAAGGTCAGTGCAAGGATATTCCACGGATTGTAGCCGTTCTCCTGTTCCAGCAAGTAAGCGATTTTATAAGTCAATACGCGCGTCTTCCCCGAACCTGCACCGGCTATCACCAGCGAAGGACCGTCATTATAAGTCACTGCAGCACACTGACTCTCGTTCAATTCATCTATATAATTGGTATTCATAACAGCATTATAAAAACAATGTGGATTTTTAACAAACCCTTGGCATTCAAATTTGTTCTCAATACAAAAGTATAATATTCATTCGAGAATGAAGGTATTTTTATGAATTTTCATCACTAACTATTTTAACCTAACACCAAAAAGCAATGAAAAGAAGTATATTTTTATCGATTATTTTGAGTTTGTTTCTGGTCGCCTGCATTCCACAGGCAATGGCACAAAAGCAGAGCCGCCTGGAAAAGCTGCTAAAGTATCTGAACGATAATGACGCCGACAAATGGCAGAAAAACCGTGATAAGATAGATGACGAGACACAAACCTATTATGCCGAGGAACTGGCATTATTGGATGTGCTCAACGGATTGTGGAACGAGCAAAGCGAACAGGCTGCCACCAACTATTTCGGATGCTACGAAAGGGCAACGAAAGCTTATTTTCCCAATATCTGTGAAGAAGAGAAAATACAACTTTCCAACGTACAAAACAAAGCGGAACTGGCTGTTATCTCCATTCTGGATGCTTCGAAAGATCAAATTCCTTTTAGCAAGACGTTGATGGACAGTATCCAGTCAAGCGGTTATCCGGGAGATTCTGCCATCTTGCAAAAGGTACGGGACATCCGTGAAATGGCTTTACTGGAAGGTATGCTGAAAACACCTACGCTGAATATTTATCAAACGTACATCACGGAATATCCGAACGGCAAATTTATCTCTCAAATCAACACTGCGGAAAACAAACGGCTTTACCAGATTGTAAAGAGTAATCCGACATCAGCGAATTTCAAGGCATTTTTTGATAACGCCAACATGCAGAAATTCTTCACGGATAAAGATACGCGTCCATTCCTTCCGGAAGTCCGCGCGTTATACGATGATTTTCTGTTTCAAGGAATCGACAGCCTCCGGGAGAAAGGAAACGCAACAGCCATCCGGCAGATTATTGACGAGTATAAGCAATCACCTTACCTGACTTCCACAGCACGTACTCATCTGGACGAACTTGAATATCTTAGTGAAAAAGCTGATTTTGAGCTTTTAAAAGCTGCCATTGTCAATTCCGAATCTTTGAGTATGCTGCAGGATTTTCTTTGCACACACAAGTATAAGGAATTTCGTGACCAGGCCAATGCACTACGGACACCGTTTATTCTGCAAACAATCATATCCACTCCTACTTCCGTGAAATACTATAATGGAGGACGATTGATTAAGTCTGCGGAAAATGACAGTACGGGAAATACCTCGACCACTTATTCGTATGACGATAAGGGGCAGCTCATTTCTACATTGTCGCTTACCGTAAAGAATGGTCAGCCAAGCAATGAAATACAAACGAACAGATTATACGATCCGCAAGGTCACTGCATCTTTGAAGTGCAAACGAATCCGAAAACCAAAACGGATCTCTACCGACGGACACGCCGTATCGGTACGGACGGGAGTATCGAGAGTGATTCGCTCAAGTATACAGATGGAAGAGTCATCATAAGTTCCTATAATAAACAGGGGTTATTGACCGAAACCAAAGAGTATAATAAGAATGGAGAACTTCAGGCGTACACCGCAAACAAATATGATGATAAAGGCAGATTGATTTCATCCCAACATCAAAACCTGCTTTTTGCCAATTCTTCGGATCAGATTATTTCACAAAAAGATGCTTATGAATACGATAAATACGGTTATCTGACACAGATCGTTTACCAACGGATTTTAGGCAATAACCAGAAAACATCGGGATGCCTGACCTGCCTGTACGATAAATACGGAAACCAGATCGATAGCAATTCTTATTATGAATATGATAATACGGGCCAATGGATCTGCCGGACCGACCGTGAGCATCCGAAAGAAGTGGAACGTATACAGTACATTTACAAATAAAGTAAGATGCTGTGAACATTTTGCAAAGGGCTTCTGTTATTATAGTATAACAAGCCAATTAAAACTTGTAACATTATGAATACTATATTAATGTCTTTAATTATGATGACCATGACTTACGAAATGCCTAAACTTCCTTACGCTAACAATGCGTTGGAACCTGTAATCAGTCAGCAAACAATAGATTTCCATTACGGAAAACATCTACAAACGTATGTAAATAATCTGAATAGCCTCGTGCCCGGAACAGAATATGAAGGTAAAACGGTAGAAGAAATCGTTGCAGCCGCACCGGATGGAGCTATATTCAATAACGCCGGACAAGTATTGAACCACAACCTGTACTTCCTGCAATTTGCCCCGAAACCTTCGAAGAAAGAACCGGCCGGTAAACTGGGAGAAGCCATCAAACGTGACTTTGGCAGCTTTGAAAACTTCAAGAAAGAATTCAATGCAGCAGCAGTCGGATTGTTTGGTTCAGGATGGGCTTGGCTATCCGTAGATAAAGACGGTAAACTGAAAATCACTAAAGAGGGGAACGGCAGCAATCCAGTACGTGCCGGTTTGAAACCACTTCTTGGATTTGACGTTTGGGAACACTCCTATTATCTGGATTACCAGAACCGCCGTGCCGACCACGTAAACGCCCTGTGGGATATCATCGACTGGGATGTGGTTGAAAAAAGAATGTAAGCAAATTTACAAGCTAAACTATACTTATGGAAAAGGTCGCTGTGAAAAACACAACGACCTTTTTTACAGATTAAAAAGAACAGACTTTTATTGTATATCAGATGCATTAGTTGTATTTTTGCAACTCATAAAACAACATAACAAACAATTATGGTACTGTATAAAAGAAAAAAAATACGATTTATTGTCTCCATTGCCGTACTCCTTTTCCTCCCCTTTTTTAGCAATGTTGGCAATGCTGCCACCACAGAAGAATCTGAGGAAGAAATCCTGTTTATCACCTCTTATAATTCTGACACTAAATATACCTACGATAACATCAGCACATTTATAGAGACCTACACCCAATTGGGAGGAAGATATTCGACCATGGTAGAAAATATGAATGCAACAGACTTAATGCAGGCGCATCAATGGAAAAAAACATTAACTGATATTCTCGACAAACATCCGAAAGCCAAATTAGTTATTCTCCTGGGTGGTGAAGCATGGAGCAGTTTCCTTCATCTCGAAGATGAAAAGTACAAGCAGCTTCCTGTTTTCTGTGCAATGGCGTCACGCAACGGAATACGTATTCCGGAGGATTCGACCGACATCCGAAGCTATAATCCCGAAAGCATTAACTTAATGGAACGCATGAAGGAATACAACGTAAGATATTGTAGCACATACGAATATGACATTAAAAAAGATATTGAAATGATACAGGATTTCTATCCGGAAACAGAACACCTTGTATTTGTATCGGATAACACATACAACGGACTTGCCGAACTGGCATGGTTCAAGAAAAACCTGCAACATTTCCCACAGTTGTCTATCACCTACGTCGATGGCCGCATCCATACACTCGATATGGCTGCCAGTCAATTGCGCAATCTTCCCAGAAACACAGTCATGTTGCTTGGCATCTGGAGAATCGATAACCGGGGTATTACTTACATGAATAACTCCGTTTATGCTTTTTCCAAAGCCAATCCTCTCCTGCCTATGTTCAGCATGACTTCTACCGCAATAGGTTACTGGGCTATCGGAGGATATGTCCCGCAATATGAAAGAGTGGGAAAAAGCATGGGAGAATATGCTTACCGCTTTTTAGACCAGAAGGAAACTGATATCAGCAGTATCAATATCTTACCCAACAGATATAAATTTGATGCGAAGAAACTAAAGGAATGGGGATTTGAAAACAAGAAGTTACCTGTTAACTCAATGGTAATCAATCAGCCCATCCCATTCTTTGTGGCCTATAAGACAGAAGTACAATTCATCCTGATTATATTTCTCGTATTAGTAGGAAGTCTAATGATTTCGCTGTATTACTATTACCGGACTAAAATCCTGAAGAATCACCTTGAAAGAACTACGAAACAACTACGGGAAGATAAAAAGAAGTTGGAAGAGTCTGAAGTCGAATTGCGTGATGCTAAAGAGCGCGCCGAAGAAGCTAACCAACTGAAAAGTGCCTTTGTTTCGAATATGAGCCACGAGATACGGACTCCGCTAAATGCTATTGTCGGTTTCTCCAGTCTGATTATCGGTTCGGTAGAGCAGAATAACGAACTGAAAGAATACGCAGATATTGTCCAGACCAACTCCAATCTGTTGCTCCAACTGATTAGTGATGTACTGGATATATCACGCCTGGAATCAGGAAAACTGCAATTCAACTATGAATGGTGTGAGCTGGTGAACCATTGCCAGAATATGATTACTCTGACCAACCGGAACAAGACAATGGATGTAGACATTAAACTGCAAATGCCTAAAGAGCCTTACATGCTCTACACAGATCCCTTGCGCCTGCAGCAGATTATTATCAATCTGCTGAACAATGCCTTGAAATTCACTCCTGCCGGAGGAAGTATTACGCTGGATTATGAAGTGGACGAAAAAAAGCAATGTATGCTGTTCTCGGTAACTGATACCGGCACCGGAATCCCCGAAGATAAACAGGAGCTGGTATTCCAACGTTTCGAAAAGCTGAACGAGTTCGTACAGGGTACAGGATTGGGACTGGCTATCTGCAAACTGACCATCCAATATATGGGAGGTGATATCTGGATTGACAAGAATTACAAAAATGGCGCCCGATTTATCTTTTCTCATCCTATCAAAAAACAGGAATCAACAGAAAAATGAAAAAAAATCGACTGATTTAGTGTTTTTCTGTTTCTTTTTCACTTACTTTGCCCCCGTAAAGACAAAGGGGTGCCCCATGAGGGGCTGAGATTATACCCTAGGAACCTGAGGCAGTTAGTACTGACGTAGGGATTGTGTTTCTTCTTATCGCCTTTCCATTCAAGCACGCTCTTTGTATTTACTTTCAACTTATTTATTCTGATAGGACAATGAAAGTACAAGTGAACAACAAAGAGGTGGAAATTACTCCCGACTCTACCCTTACACAACTGACAGCACAGCTCGAACTTCCGGTTCAAGGCATTGCTATCGCCGTAAACAACAAAATGATTCCCCGTACCGAATGGGAGGGTTTCATATTGCATGAGAACGATAACCTGGTGATTATCAAAGCTGCTTGCGGAGGATAAGAGAATGGTCAGTCTACAATTTATCACGCATCAGACCGAACGGTACTCGTACCTCGAATCGGCACGTATGGCACTCGAAGGCGGGTGCAAATGGATCCAACTACGCATGAAAGAGGCTTCTCTCGAAAAAGTGGAGGCAGTAGCCCTGCAACTGAAACCGCTTTGTAAAGAGCACGAAGCAATCCTGGTTCTGGACGATCACGTTGAACTGGCGCGAAAGCTGGAAGTGGACGGTGTGCATCTGGGCAAAAAGGATATGCCTATCGACCAGGTCCGCCAAATCCTTGGAGAAGCTTTCATTATCGGCGGCACTGCAAATACATTCGAAGATGTTGTACAGCACTATCGTGCCGGAGCCGATTATCTTGGCATCGGTCCTTTCCGGTTTACTACCACCAAAAAGAATTTAAGCCCTGTACTGGGATTGGAAGGCTATTCCTCCATCCTTTCACAGATGAAAGAGGCGAATATCGAAATCCCCGTAGTAGCGATTGGAGGAATCACTTATGAGGATATTCCTGCCATACTTCACACAGGAGTAAACGGGATAGCCCTGTCGGGAACCATTCTCGGAGCGGATAATCCGATAGAAGAAACACGTAGAATCCTGAATCATGCGTAAAGCAATGATGTACAATCAGTAATTTAATTTATAATATATATAGAATGGAAAAGTTAGTAATTGCGGGACGCGAATTTAACTCCCGTCTTTTCCTGGGAACAGGAAAATTCAATTCCAATGAAGTAATGGAACAAGCTATTCTGGCTTCAGGCACGGAAATGGTTACTGTTGCCATGAAACGAATCGACATGGACAACAAAGAGGATGACATGCTGAAACATATTATTCATCCGAATATTCAGCTATTGCCCAATACTTCCGGTGTACGTAATGCAGAGGAGGCTGTTTTTGCAGCACAACTGGCTCGTGAAGCCTTTGGAACAAACTGGCTGAAACTGGAAATTCACCCGGACCCACGCTATCTGCTCCCTGACTCTATCGAGACACTGAAAGCTACGGAAGAACTGGTAAAACTGGGTTTTATCGTGTTGCCTTATTGTCAGGCTGACCCTGTACTCTGCAAACGTCTGGAAGAAGCGGGCGCAGCTACCGTTATGCCGCTCGGTGCACCAATCGGTACCAATAAAGGATTGCAGACCAAAGAATTCCTGCAAATCATTATCGAACAGGCAGGTATCCCGGTAGTCGTAGATGCGGGTATCGGTGCACCCAGTCATGCTGCCGAAGCAATGGAACTGGGAGCTTCCGCTGTATTAGTTAATACCGCAATAGCCGTTGCCGGAAATCCGGTAGAAATGGCAAAAGCATTCAAAGCGGCTACAGAAGCCGGAAGACAGGCTTACGAAGCAGGATTAGGATTACAAGCCGTCGACTTCGTGGCAGAAGCAAGTTCACCTCTAACGGCTTTTCTTGATTAAAAACGAATAAACTATGGAACAAAAAATAAAATTCCCCCGCTCGCAGAAAGTCTATTTACCCGGTAAACTTTATCCGAATATCCGTGTAGCGATGCGGAAAGTGGAACAAGTGCCCAGTGTCAGCTTTGAAGGCGAAGAAAAGATAGCAACACCGAACCCGGAGATATATGTATATGATACCAGCGGACCGTTCAGCGATGCAGATATGAGCATTGATCTTAAAAAAGGACTGCCCCGTATGCGTGAAGAATGGATTGTAGGCCGTGGTGATGTGGAACAACTTCCCGAAATTACTTCGGAATACGGACAAATGAGAAGGGACGATAAAAGTCTCGATCACTTACGTTTCGAGCACATCGCTCTGCCCTATCGCGCTAAAAAAGGAGAAGCAATCACTCAAATGGCATACGCCAAAAGAGGGATTATCACCCCTGAAATGGAATATGTAGCAATCCGCGAGAACATGAATTGCGAGGAATTGGGAATTAAGACCCACATTACTCCAGAATTTGTCCGTCAGGAGATTGCAGAGGGACGTGCCGTATTACCGGCCAATATCAACCACCCGGAAGCTGAACCGATGATTATCGGACGCAACTTCCTTGTGAAAATCAATACGAATATCGGAAATTCGGCTACTACCTCAAGCATAGATGAAGAAGTGGAGAAAGCATTGTGGAGCTGCAAATGGGGTGGCGATACCTTGATGGATCTTTCCACAGGAGAAAATATCCATGAAACACGCGAATGGATTATCCGTAATTGTCCCGTACCCGTCGGCACGGTTCCTATTTATCAGGCACTTGAAAAGGTGAACGGCATAGTGGAAGACCTCACCTGGGAAATCTACCGGGATACATTGATTGAACAATGTGAACAAGGTGTAGATTACTTCACCATTCATGCAGGGATCCGCCGCCATAATGTTCATCTTGCCGATAAGCGGTTGTGCGGTATTGTCAGCCGTGGAGGAAGCATAATGAGTAAATGGTGTCTCGTACACGATCAGGAAAGTTTCTTATACGATCACTTTGATGATATTTGTGATATTCTGGCACAATATGATGTAGCCGTTTCTTTAGGCGACGGACTTCGTCCGGGTTCTATCTACGATGCGAACGATGAAGCGCAGTTTGCCGAACTGGATACCATGGGAGAATTAGTGCTTCGTGCCTGGGATAAGAATGTTCAGGCATTTATTGAAGGCCCTGGACACGTTCCGATGCATAAAATCAAAGAGAACATGGAACGTCAGATTGAAAAATGCCATGACGCCCCATTCTATACACTCGGCCCGTTGGTGACAGATATTGCTCCCGGATACGACCATATCACTTCTGCTATCGGTGCCGCACAAATCGGATGGCTGGGTACGGCTATGCTTTGTTATGTCACTCCGAAAGAACACCTTGCCTTACCCGACAAAGAGGATGTACGCGTAGGAGTCATTACCTACAAGATAGCCGCTCATGCCGCTGACCTGGCAAAAGGACACCCGGGTGCACAGGTACGAGACAACGCATTGAGTAAAGCTCGCTATGAGTTCCGCTGGAAAGATCAGTTCGACCTGTCTCTCGACCCGGAGCGGGCGCAGACCTATTTTCGTGCAGGACATCATATCGATGGAGAATATTGTACGATGTGCGGACCTAATTTCTGTGCAATGAGATTGTCACGCGATTTAAAGAAAAGCGCTAAAACCAACAAATAATGAGTGGGGAGAAACAGAAAGTCAGCCCACTGACCGAACCTGCCCTCCCCTCATTTCAATTTTCAATTTTTAATTCTCAATTTAATAAGAATGTTCTCCGACGAATTAGAAAAAATATCCTGGGAAGAGACGACAAAAGCCATCTATTCCAAAACAGATGCCGACGTACGCCGTGCATTGGGTAAAAAAGAGCATCTGGATGTCAACGACTTTATGGCGCTGATTTCACCTGCCGCCACTCCTTATCTGGAAGTGATGGCACGCCTTAGTCAGAAATATACGATGGAACGGTTCGGTAAGACTATCTCCATGTTCGTACCGCTCTACCTGACTAATTCATGTACCAATTCCTGTGTCTATTGCGGTTTTCACATCAGCAATCCGATGAAGAGAACGATATTGACAGAGGAAGAGATTGTCAATGAATACAAAGCCATCAAACGGTTGGCTCCTTTTGAGAATCTACTGCTTGTAACCGGTGAAAACCCGGCCGCAGCAGGTGTTCCCTACATTGCCCGGGCGTTGGATTTGGCAAAGCCTTATTTCAGCAACCTGCAAATTGAAGTAATGCCTCTTAAAGCGGAAGAATACAAGGAGCTAACCAATCATGGCCTGAACGGAGTGATCTGTTTTCAAGAGACTTACCATAAAGCAAATTACAAAACGTATCATCCAAGAGGCATGAAGTCAAAATTCGAATGGCGTGTAAACGGCTTCGACCGCATGGGACAGGCAAGTGTACACAAGATTGGTATGGGTGTCCTGATCGGCCTGGAGGAATGGCGAACCGACGTAACGATGATGGCTTATCATCTGCGTTATTTGCAGAAGCATTACTGGAAAACGAAATACAGCGTAAATTTCCCACGTATGCGCCCGTCTGAAAATGGCGGCTTCCAACCGAATGTAGTCATGAACGACCGGGAACTGGCTCAACTTACATTCGCGATGCGAATCTTCGACCACGACGTAGATATCTCCTATTCCACCCGTGAAAGTGCAGAAATCCGAAATCACATGGCAACGCTCGGTGTTACAACCATGAGTGCGGAGAGTAAAACTGAACCCGGAGGATATTACAGTTATCCTCAAACCCTGGAACAATTTCACGTAAGTGATGAGCGAAAGGCGGTTGAAGTGGAACGTGACTTGAAGAAACTAGGTCGCGAACCAGTTTGGAAAGATTGGGATCAGTCTTTTGATTTTAAAAGATAGGCAGATGCGATACGATAGACAAATCATACTTCCCGAAATCGGAGAAGAAGGTCAGAAGAAACTGCAGGAAGCCAAAGTGCTTATTGTAGGTGTGGGAGGGCTAGGCTCTCCCATCGCTCTCTACCTGGCAGGCGCCGGTGTGGGATGTCTCGGACTGGTAGATGACGATTTGGTAAGCATCACTAACCTGCAACGACAAGTTCTCTATTCCGAAAAAGAATTGGGTAAACCGAAAGCTATCTGTGCAGCGGAACGGCTCTCCGCTCTCAACAGCGAGATCAGAATACATCCCTACTCTACCAGGTTGACAAAAGAAAATGCTTATCATATCATTCAGGAATATGATATAGTAGTCGACGGCTGTGACAACTTTGCCACCCGTTACCTGATTAACGATATCTGCATAGAGCAGAAAAAGCCTTACGTATATGGTGCTATCTGCGGTTTTGAAGGACAGGTTTCTGTATTCAACTACGGAAACCAGAAAAAGAACTACCGGGATCTTTATCCTGACGAAGAAGAAATGCAACGGATGCCTCCTCCGCCTAAAGGTGTGATGGGAGTTACTCCTGCCATTGTAGGAAGTGTTGAAGCTACGGAAGTGCTGAAAATAATCTGTGATTTTGGAGATGTTTTAGCCGGCGAACTATGGACAATCGACCTGCGGACATGGCAATCTAACAAATTTTCACTATAAAGGTTGGTTTCTGACATAGTTAATTAGTAACTTTGCTAAGCAATCCAATTTTAACAAAAGAAATGAAACTAATTGTAGTTACCACCCCTACCTTCTTCGTCGAAGAAGATAAGATTATTACCGCTCTTTTCGAAGAGGGGCTGGATGTCCTACATCTTAGGAAGCCGGAAACTCCGGCTATGTATTCGGAACGGCTATTGACACTTATTCCGGATAAATATCACCGCCGTATCGTCACGCATGAACATTTCTATTTGAAAGAAGAATTTAATCTGATGGGTATCCACCTGAATGCACGTAATCCCAAAGAGCCGCATGATTATTATGGTCACATCAGCTGTTCGTGCCATTCAGTGGAGGAGGTAAAAAACAGAAAGCATTTTTACGACTATGTTTTTATGAGTCCTATTTATGATAGTATCTCTAAAGTGAATTACTATTCAACATATACTGCCGAAGAATTGCGTGAAGCACAAAGAGCCAAAATTATCGATTCGAAAGTGATGGCATTGGGAGGTATCAATGAAGATAATTTGCTGGAGATTAAAGATTTCGGTTTCGGAGGAGCTGTCGTATTAGGAGATCTTTGGAACAAATTCGACGCCTGTCAGGATCAGAACTATTTAGCCGTAATCGAGCACTTTAAAAAGTTGAAAAAGCTATCAGATTAATAAAAAGCCGATAGTAAACTGACTGTACATTCCTATTGTATATCCAATAAAGGAAATGACTTTCTCAATCATAAAATAAAAAAGCCGCCGCGAATTGTCTTCCGCAACGGCTTTCTGTATTTCGGTGTTTTCTTATCAGAACTTATATCCCACGATAATAGAGAAGTTCATGTTTTTAGGATTACCAACTTTTTCCACATCAACCAGACCAAATTGACCATCCAAGCCTGCAATGATTCTACCAAATTCCAATGCAACTCCTACACCAAGACCTGCATCAAAACGCTTCAAAGCATCATCACCAAAAGTGTCGACTTTACGTTCTGTGTCATTACCTAAGTCAAACTTTGTTTTACCGGCAATACCACAAGCAAAATAAGGACCTGCATTCACCACCAGATTAGTATTATCTGCTACATTGAAACGTGCAGCAGCCATTACTGGCAATTCCAAATACATTGCATTAATGCTATTGCCATCTTTCTTTGCACCTTTACTAGTTAAGAATAATGAAGGTTGCAGTGACCATGTATCAGTAAAAGCATATTCAAAACCTCCACCAAGTTTGAATCCAACCTTTGCATTCAGATCAAGATCACCGGTGTAATTACTAAAGTTCATACCTACTTTGGCATTCCAACCTGTAATTTGAGAGAAACCTGCCACTGAAATCAGTGCAAATAAAACAAACAAAACACTCTTCTTCATAATTTTAAAGTTTTAAATTAATACTAAAGGTTTCTATTGACCTCATTGTTTAACAATACAAATGTATAATTGTAATTTGTATTAAACAACTTTTTCGTTAACAAGTGCGCAATTTATAGAGATTATACATAAAAAAAGGGAATTCCCTATTTTTGAGAACTCCCTTTCCTAATTTGTTGATTTGTTTTCTTCTTATTAGAATGCGTAATGGAAACCAATTGAAAGATCTTCACTAGTAAGTTCAAGACCAAAAGAATCTCCAAGCGTATTTATATTTCTACGATATCCCAGGAAACCATACTTGGCAATGAAAGAGAAGTGATCGTTCAATTTAACAGCAATCCCCGGTCTAAGTCCCACTTGTCCGGCTTTAGTAGTGTCTCCGTCTTTAACCTTCACGAAGCCGAGAGCAGCAGTTCCGTCCAGAAACAGGCGAACCGCACCGGTTTCACAGTAAGACCAACGAATGTATGGAGCAACAATTACTGAATTTTTTGTTAGTCCACCATTATAATTATGTGAATAATCCAATTCAGCACCCAATGCCCATGTTTCATTAAAGTTGTATCCAACTTCCGGAGCAACTTTAAAAGAAGTAGTGTTGCCTGTGCTGTTACGCCAAACGTTCAAAGATCCGCCTACGTAAATGTCTTGTGCTTTTACAGCGATAGTTGCTAACATTACAACTACCAATAATAAACCCTTTTTCATTTTCTTTGTTTTTTTAAATTAAACGTTAGACCCCAATTCGGTCGATTTCTGGGGTGCAAATGTAAAGCTGTTTTTATGATTAAACAAACATTTAGTTAGTTTTTTATAATAAATACCAAATAAATATTGGGTGGTAAACGAACATCAATACCCAACAGGCATAAAATAAAATAGACTGCAAATACTTTCACAAGTATTTACAGTCTATTTATCAGATAGTTAAGTACCTAACCAGCGTATTTGACTATCCTTCTATTGCTGCTTGCGCCGCCGCCAATCTGGCAATCGGCACTCTGAATGGAGAACAACTAACGTAGTTCAAACCTACCCGGTGACAGAACTTCACTGAAGAAGGCTCACCACCATGTTCACCACAAATACCACATTTCAGATCCGGACGGATAGCACGGCCCTTTTCTGTAGCCATACGTACCAACTGTCCCACGCCATTCTGGTCGAGAACCTGGAACGGGTCTACTTTCAAAATCTTCTTTTCCAGATAAACAGGAAGGAAAGAAGCTATATCATCACGAGAATAACCGAAGGTCATCTGCGTTAAGTCATTTGTACCGAATGAGAAGAACTCGGCAGAAGAAGCGATACGGTCGGCAGTCAAAGCGGCACGCGGAATTTCGATCATTGTACCCACTTTGAAGTCAATGCTATCTCCTACTTCCTCAAACAACTTCTTAGCTTCCGCACGAATTACATTTTCCTGCTCCTTGAATTCATACAAGATACCAGTTAATGGAACCATGATTTCCGGATGAGTTTCCACTCCTTCTTTCTTCAATTCGAGTGCAGCACCCAAGATGGCACGTGTCTGCATCTGTGTAATTTCAGGATAAGTATTTCCCAGACGGCAACCACGGTGACCCAACATCGGGTTATGCTCACACAATGATTCTACACGTTGCTGGATATATTGCAGGCTCACACCCATAGTATCTGCCATTTCTTGCTGCCCCTTCAAATCGTGAGGAACGAACTCATGCAAAGGAGGATCGAGCAAACGAACCGTTACCGGGCAACCAGCCATTGCTTTAAAGATGCCCTTAAAGTCTTCCTGTTGGTATGGAAGAATCTTAGCCAATGCTTTACGACGTCCTTCTGCATTTTCCGCCAGAATCATTTCACGCATTGCCTTGATCTTTTCACCTTCGAAGAACATGTGTTCCGTACGGCAAAGCCCAATACCTACTGCACCGAAGTTACGAGCCACTTCCGCATCATGAGGAGTATCCGCATTCGTACGTACCTGCAGACGAGTATACTTATCAGCCAGCGTCATTAATTCGGCAAAGTCACCGGAAAGTTCTGCAGCCTGTGTTTCTACCTTACCATTATAAACTACACCTGTACTTCCGTTCAGAGAGATATAATCGCCTTCTTTCAACACAACACCGTCAATTTCTACGGTACGGTTTTTATAATCGATATTCAATGCACCTGCACCTGATACACAACATTTACCCATACCACGAGCCACAACAGCAGCATGAGAAGTCATACCGCCACGAGCCGTAAGAATACCTTCGGCAACTGCCATACCGGCCAAGTCTTCCGGAGAAGTTTCGATACGAACCATTACCACACGTTTACCGGCAGCATGCCATTCAGCAGCGTCGTCAGCAAAGAACACCACCTGACCGGTTGCAGCACCCGGAGAAGCCGGAAGACCACGAGTCAACACTTTGGCTTTCTTCAAAGCATCCTTATCGAATACAGGGTGAAGCAATTCATCGAGTTTATTCGGTTCCACGCGCATCAAAGCAGTCTTTTCGTCAATCATGCCCTGACGGAGCAAATCCATAGCGATCTTCACCATGGCAGCACCTGTACGCTTACCGTTACGTGTCTGAAGGAACCAGAGTTTACCTTCTTGTACGGTGAACTCCATGTCCTGCATATCTTTATAATGATTTTCCAGTTTAGTCTGGAGAGCATCTAATTCTTTATAGATTTCCGGCATTGCCTCTTCCATGGAAGGGAACTTTGCTGCGCGAACATCTTCGGTCACACCAGCCAATACAGCCCAACGTTGAGAACCAATCTTGGTGATCTGTTGCGGAGTACGGATACCGGCCACTACATCTTCACCTTGTGCGTTAATCAGATATTCACCATTGAAAAGGTCTTCACCCGTACCGGCATCACGTGAGAAACAAACACCAGTAGCCGAAGTTTCACCCATATTACCGAACACCATAGCCTGTACATTGACAGCTGTACCCCATTCATCAGGTATACTTTCCATCTTACGGTAAAGGATAGCGCGTTCATTCATCCATGAATCAAATACGGCACATATAGCTCCCCAAAGTTGTTCGTATGCACCAGTCGGGAAATCTTTTCCGGTCTGTTCCTTTACGGCAGCTTTAAATTTCTTTACGAGTTCCTGCAAGTCTTCCACTTTCAACTCGTTATCCAGTTCTACCCCTTTCGCTTTCTTCACCTCTTCAATGATTGCTTCGAACGGGTCGATATCATCTTTATTGGTAGGCTTCATGCCCAATACTACGTCACCGTACATCTGCACAAAACGACGATAAGAGTCCCATGCAAAGCGTGCATTACCTGTCTTACGGATAATACCTTCTACCACTTCGTCATTCAATCCCAAGTTCAGAATCGTATCCATCATACCCGGCATAGATGCGCGCGCACCGGAACGTACAGACACCAACAAAGGATTTTCAACGTCACCGAATTTAGATTTCATCAACGTTTCCACGTGAGTGATCGCTTTTACCACTTCATCTTTCAGTAGCTCAACCACTTTATCACGTCCTAACGTATTGTATTCCGTACAAACATCTGTAGTTATTGTGAATCCGGGAGGGACAGGAATTCCGATTAAATTCATTTCTGCAAGGTTGGCTCCCTTACCACCGAGCAAATTCTTCATGTCAGCCTTTCCTTCTGCCTGACCATTACCAAAGGTATAAACTCTTTTTTTATCCATAATATTGTGTTTAAAGTTACATTATGATTTTTTTCTGTTCGCAAATCTAAGGATATTTCGCAAACTTGAAAACTTTTTGCGAAAAAACTTTCTATCAAAATGCAATTTCGACATTACAATCCGGAATATTTCTGTATACCCGAATTTTTTCCAAAAAAAATACCTACTTTTGCAAAGTAATTATTAGACTGGTGTAAAAGTGGCAAGAAAGAAAAAAGAGCTTCCCTTATTGGAGAAGGTAACAATCATGGATGTGGCTGCCGAAGGAAAAGCCATCGCAAAAGTAAACGACCTGGTGATTTTTGTTCCCTATGTAGTGCCGGGTGATGTCGTAGACCTGCAAATCAAGCGTAAAAAGAATAAATATGCCGAAGCTGAAGCGGTGAAGTTTCACGAGCTGTCGCCCAATCGCGCTGTTCCTTTCTGCCAACACTATGGCGTATGCGGTGGCTGCAAGTGGCAAGTGCTCCCCTATTCGGAGCAGATCAGATATAAGCAAAAGCAAGTGGAAGATAATTTGAGACGTATCGGGAAAATCGAACTTCCCGAAATTTCTCCGATTCTCGGTTCTGACAAGACGGAATTCTACAGGAACAAACTGGAATTCACCTTCTCAAATAAACGCTGGTTGACAAACGAAGAAGTTCGTCAGGATGTGAAGTATGACCAGATGAATGCGGTGGGTTTCCACATTCCGGGAGCCTTTGACAAGGTGCTGGCTATTGAGAAATGCTGGTTACAGGATGATATATCCAACCGTATCCGCAACGCTGTACGTGACTACGCTTACGAACACGATTACTCTTTCATCAATCTGCGCACACAGGAAGGTATGCTGCGGAATATGATTGTACGCACCTCTTCAACTGGCGAACTGATGGTAATCGTCATTTGCAAGATTACGGAAGATCACGAAATGGAACTGTTCAAGCAGTTACTCCAATTCGTAGCGGACTCTTTCCCAGAAATCACTTCTCTTCTATACATTATTAATAATAAGTGCAATGACACAATCAATGATTTGGATGTGCATGTATTTAAAGGGAAAGATCACATCTTTGAAGAAATGGAGGGACTGCGTTTCAAAGTAGGACCGAAATCATTCTATCAGACCAACTCGGAACAGGCTTATAATTTATATAAAGTGGCCCGTGAATTTGCCGGATTAACAGGCAACGAACTGGTATATGACCTCTATACAGGAACGGGAACAATCGCCAACTTCGTATCACGCCAGGCTCGCCAGGTAATCGGTATCGAATATGTGCCGGAAGCTATCGAAGACGCAAAGGTAAATGCAGAAATCAATGATATCAAGAATGCATTGTTTTATGCCGGTGATATGAAGGATATACTGACGCAGGATTTCATCAATCAGCATGGACGCCCGGATGTAATCATTACTGATCCTCCTCGTGCCGGTATGCACCAGGATGTAGTTGATGTCATCTTGTTTGCCGAACCGAAACGGATTGTGTATGTAAGTTGTAATCCTGCTACTCAAGCACGGGATTTGCAATTACTCGATGAGAAATACAAGGTGAAAGCCATTCAACCGGTAGATATGTTCCCTCACACCCACCACGTAGAAAATGTGGTGTTGCTGGAACTTCGATAATCCGTGATGATAATAGAATTTCAAAAGAAAAAAGAAATGGGAAAAAGACCTAGAAGAACTCCTGCTGAAAAAGCACGTGCTCAATATACCAATTATGCAGTGAAAGAACCCATGGAACTAATGGAGTTCCTGGCTACCAAGATGCCGGACGCAAGTCGTACGAAATTAAAATCGTTGTTAAGCAAACGGGTTGTATTTGTTGATAATGTGATAACCACACAATTCAACTTTCCTCTTGAAGCGGGCATGAAAGTGCAAATCAGCAAACAAAAGGGAAAAAAAGAATTTAATAACAGACTGCTGAAAATCGTATATGAGGATGCCTATATCATTGTTGTCGAGAAGATGCAGGGACTTTTATCAGTCAATACAGAAAGACAGAAAGAGCGCACAGCCTATACAATACTTAACGAATACGTGCAACGTTCCGGACGTCAATTCCGTGTGTTTATCGTTCATCGCCTGGACAGGGACACTTCCGGCCTGATGATGTTTGCTAAAGACGAAAAAACACAGCGGACACTACGTGATAACTGGCACGATATCGTGACTGACCGTCGATATGTAGCTGTGGTGGAGGGAAGTATGGAAAAAGATTATGATACAGTCGTTTCCTGGCTGACTGATAAAACGCTTTATGTAAGTTCCAGTGAATATGATGACGGTGGATCAAAATCTATTACCCACTATAAGACCATCAAACGTGCCAACGGATATTCTCTGTTGGAACTCGATTTGGAAACCGGCCGAAAGAATCAGATTCGTGTACACATGCAAGATTTAGGACATCCTATTATCGGTGATGGAAGATATGGAAGAGAAGATGCTCCCAACCCTATCGGACGACTGGCACTCCATGCTTTCAAACTTTGTTTCTATCATCCGGTAACGGGAGATTTGATGGAGTTCGAGACACCTTATCCGGCGGAGTTTAAGAAGTTGTTTCTGAAAAAATAAATTCCTATATTCAAAAATAAAGCCAGAATCATAATCGACTCTGGCTTTATTTTTAATCTTCATTATTATTTTATTGACGCCTCATATAAAATGGCTGTCCATCTATTCTATCTCTAAAATCCTGCCAATTATTATACCATGTTCCACTAAATGTCCTGCCGGTAGCTTCTGCACCCCAAATATAGGCATAAGTGCGGTCACCGTAGAAAAATAATTCCATTGAATTATATCCTCCATCAATCCATCTCCACTCAAAAACCAGATAATTTGGATCACCAGCAGAACCAATCGTTCCTTGATTTCTCGCATTAAATGTCATGAGCGTACCTCTTCCCCAGGTATATGCCCCGAAATCAATTTCTTCATTAGTATACCACTCGCCAGGCAGATTAAATTCTGTCTCTTCTTCACTCTCACACGAAGTAAAGCCAACCAATAAAGTCAGCATCATCAAGATACCTGCATATCTCTTTATCATTTTCATAATTCTCTAGTTTATTGCGTTTATTAATACAAAATTAGCATTTTATATTTACTATACATCACAAGCCACAAGTTTTTTGTACCTTTGCAAAGATAATATTAAATTTTCCACATGAAACTTCTTTGGCTTGATTTAAATAGTTCGTACGCTCATTCTTCGCTGGCATTGCCAGCCTTACATGCCCAGATAGCAAATAATACAGACATTGAATGGTGTACGGTCTCCGCCACTATCAATGAAAATACCGGTAGTGTCGTCAATCAAATCTACCGCCATCAACCGGATATCATTGCAGCTACCAACTGGCTATTTAATCACGAGCAACTCCTGCACATCGTTTCACGCGCAAAAGCGTTACTACCTCACTGCTGTGTTATACTCGGAGGTCCCGAGTTTTTAGGAGATAATGAAGCTTTCTTATATAAGAACAAATTTGTAAGCGGAGTGTTTCGCGGAGAAGGCGAAGAAGTATTTCCTTTATGGTTAAAAGTGTGGAATCAGCCAAGAAAAGAATGGAAATCAATCACAGGACTCTGCTATCTGGATGAATCGGAAGCATACCATGACAACGGGCTCGCCCGTGTCATGAACTTTTCCGAATTAGTCCCTCCTGAAGAGAGCCGTTTCTTCAATTGGAGCAAACCCTTTGTGCAATTAGAAACTACCCGCGGATGTTTTAACACCTGTGCCTTTTGTGTCAGTGGAGGTGAAAAACCGGTTCGCACCCTATCTCTTGAAGCAACCCGGAAACGTCTTGACGTGATACACCAACACGGAATCAAGAATGTACGGGTACTGGACCGCACTTTCAATTACAACAACAAACGGGCAAAAGAATTACTAAATCTATTCCGCGAATACCCGGATATCTGTTTTCATCTGGAAATTCATCCTGCACTCCTTTCCGATGAACTCAAACAGGAATTAGCCACCCTTCCTAAAAGACTGCTACACCTGGAAGCCGGAATCCAAAGCCTTCGGGAAAACGTGCTTGAACAAAGCCGGAGAATAGGCAAACTCTCCGATGCTTTGGCCGGACTCAAGTATCTATGTTCCCTTGAAAACATGGAAACCCATGCCGACTTAATAGCAGGGCTCCCACTCTACCATCTATCAGAAATTTTCGATGATGTCCGTACTTTAGCAGAGTATGGCGCAGGAGAAATTCAACTGGAATCCCTCAAATTACTTCCGGGCACCGAAATGAAAAGAAGAGCGGACGAATTAGGCATACAGTACTCTCCACTCCCTCCATACGAAGTTCTTCAAACTCGTGAAATCACCGTAGATGAATTACAGACAGCACATTATCTGTCCCGCCTGTTAGACGGTTTCTACAATACCCCAACTTGGCGAAGCATCACACGGATACTCATTCTCGAAAACCCTCATTTTATACATGAGTTACTCGATCATTTAGTTCAAACAGATGTGATTGACACCCCTCTTAGCCTGGAAAAAAGAGGATTAATCCTCTATGACTTCTGCAAGAATCATTATCCCGACTACCTGACACAAGTCAGCATTGCATGGATAGAAGCGGGTATGTCATTAAAAAAAGCTCCGGCAGAAAAAGTAAGAACCAAAAGACAGCTACCACCTGAAAGCTGGGAAATAGAATACGGAGCATATCGCGAGAATCTACGATTATGTTTCCTTCCCACCGATGAAGAAGGACATGGTTACTGGTTTGGTTTTGAGTCGGAGATTCAGAAGATACAACCGGTTTTCAAGGCTAAAAAACTATCATAAATAAAAGAAAAGTATTCTCATATTATGTGAAATTATTATTAGTCGCTAATCGTTTAGAGCAGCATTTCCTGTTTTCCACCGTCCATACAATAAACTTTACTAGCACAGTGTATGGACATTCGAAAATATCAATTCAATATTTTTTGCCTATTATTGTTCCCCTTATCCGCAACAGGACAAGAATGGAACAAACAGGATTCATTGAGACTTCAGCAAATGCTGGAATCCGATCAGGAGATCAAGATAAATAGAAAGTTTATCGAAAAAGTAGAGCAAAACATGTACTCTCGAAAACCATTTGTAGATTTTGATCCCACACTACCGACTTTAAAATCTTCCATGATTTTTTCGAAACCTTCCATTCGCACTTATCAGACATTCCTAAAACCGGGTTCCACCTTTTTACCCACTTACTCCTGGTTAAGAATAAACAAGAATCTTGTGCTGCACAGTAAAAGTAATTTTGCAGAAAATTCCAGTTGCTTTCATATCCAAAGCCAAATAGAATATAATTTATCTCCCAAATGGTCTCTCAACATATATGGCGTACAAAACCTTGATACCCGAAAACACCGGGGCCTCCCTTCCGAAGTGGAACCCACCCAATTGGGTAGTAATGTTGTTCTCAAAATAAATAAAAACTGGAAAATAAAAACAGGGGTACAATACCAATACAATGTCCTCCGCAAAAGATGGGAATGGATACCTCAAATTAGTGTTTCATACGAATGGTAACCCGTGCCGACAATCAGGAATCGAAAAGTTTTAGAAAACAAGAAAGCATATTTTCCATTTATTCTCGTACCTTTGTCATACGATTAAATATGCTATCATAATGAAGAACTTTATCAAGGGATTCCGGTTTACCCCCTCTAATTATCCGGCAGAAGTAGAAGCAAAAATACAGAAATACAGAAAGCAAGGTTATAAACTTCCACCGCGCAAAGTACTCCGTACTCCCGAGCAACTGGAAGGTATCCGGGAAAGTGCCAAGATCAATACTGCACTGCTGGACTATATTTCAGAGAATATCCGGGAAGGCATGTCCACCGAAGAAATTGATGTGCTAGTGTATGATTTCACCACCAGTCACGGTGCCATCCCTGCCCCACTCAACTACGAAGGATTTCCCAAAAGTGTTTGCACCAGCATCAACGATGTAGTGTGTCACGGAATACCCAATAAAAATGAGATTCTGAAAAGCGGAGATATTATCAATGTAGATGTTTCCACCATTTACAAAGGATATTTTTCCGATGCATCCCGTATGTTTATGATTGGAGACGTCAACCTTGATATGCAAAAGTTAGTACAGGTAACCAAAGAATGTATGGAAATAGGAATTGCTGCCGCACAACCCTGGAAACAGCTGGGTGATGTAGGCGCCGCCATCCAGGAACATGCAGAAAAGAACGGATTCAGCGTAGTCCGTGATCTCTGCGGACATGGCGTAGGGATGCAATTCCATGAGGAACCGGACGTAGAACATTTCGGACGCCGGGGCACAGGCATGATGATCGTGCCGGGCATGACCTTCACCATCGAACCCATGATTAATATGGGAACCTACGAAGTGTTTGTAGACGATGCCGACGGATGGACCGTCTGCACCGACGATGGACTGCCTTCCGCCCAATGGGAAAATATGATTCTGATTACTGAAACCGGAAACGAAATTCTGACATATTAATGGAACTGATTCTACTTATTGTTATTGCCGTGTTAATGATAGTCCTACTTGTATTATCACTAACCAAAGGCAACAATCAAACTCAAGCAGAACAATTACAAATAGCCTTGCGTCAGCAAATGCAGGAAAACCGGGAAGAACTGAACCGCAGCATCCGGGAACTTCGCATGGAAATGACGCAAACGCTGAACCAGAATATGCAACAGCTCCAAGATGTTCTGCACAAGAATATGATGACTACCGGAGAACTGCAACGACAGAAATTCGACATGATGGCCCGCCAGCAGGAAGCATTACTGAAATCCACCGAGAAACGACTGGATGACATGCGCCTGATGGTGGAAGAAAAGCTCCAGAAAACCCTGAATGAACGTATCGGTCAATCATTCGAAATCGTCCGTTCGCAACTTGAGAACGTGCAAAAAGGACTGGGAGAAATGAAATCTCTTGCTCAAGATGTCGGCGGACTAAAAAAGGTATTGAGCAACGTAAAGATGAGAGGAACGTTCGGCGAAGTCCAACTGGGTGCACTCTTAGAACAAATGATGAGCCCCGAACAGTACGACGCCAATGTCAAAACCAAAAAGAGCGGAACCGAATTTGTAGAATTTGCCATCAAACTTCCGGGAAAAGATGACGCCAACAGCACCGTCTACCTCCCCATCGACGCCAAATTTCCGAAAGATGTATACGAACAATATTACGATGCATTCGAAGCGGGAGACGCAGCATTGATGGAATCGTCCGGCAAACAATTGGAAAATACAATCAAAAAGATGGCAAAAGACATCCATGATAAGTATGTGGACCCGCCTTTTACCACAGATTTTGCCATCATGTTCCTCCCGTTTGAAAGCATATATGCCGAAGTAATCCGACGCACCAGTCTCATCGAAACACTCCAAAAGGAGTATAAGATTGTAGTTACAGGTCCGACAACATTAGGCGCCATCCTCAACAGTCTCCAGATGGGATTCCGCACACTTGCTATCCAAAAACGTACCGGAGAAGTCTGGACCGTATTGGGAGCTGTCAAAACAGAATTCAGTAAATTCGGAGGGTTACTTGAAAAAGTACAAAAGAACTTGCAAAGCGCCGGTGACCAACTCGAAGAAGTCATGGGAAAACGAACACGTGCCATCGAACGCAAACTGCGGCAAGTGGAACAGTTGCCACACGAAGAAAGCCAAAAGATTCTACCTATTGACGTAGAAGACGATTTGACAGATTACTAACTGATATTATTTAGGCACGGATTACACGATAAACACGGAAAGAAAATAAACTTATCCGTGCAATTCGTATAATCCGTGCCTAAAAAAATTAGAGAAAGTGTTTCGACACACCTCCACACTAAACAGAAAATGCTCTACAACATTTCCATATCACGTCAATCCGCATAACTCCGCAAAGCCAAATTCTTCACCCAAAGAACGAAGATACCCGTCAGAATCAGATTCAATACCAGAGTAAGCACTGAAATAACCAATGCCGGGCCACCCAAGTTATATCCCAATGCAATGAAAATGATTCCGGCCCCTACCTCACCACGGGTAAACATACCGATGGAAAGAGCCAGTCGCTCACTTAATTTCCGGTCACGATAAAAGAACATCGGACAAAGCTTTCCTATATTCGACAATAAAGAGACAATCACCACATGAAACATAATCATTCCCCACGACATCATCTCCTGCGAACCAGTCACGGAATAAGAACCAGCATGAGTCTCCGCAAAGTTCACTCCGATAAAATGCGGCATACTCATTCCCACCAGGAACATGAAGAAAAATGAAATCCCGGTAGACACCTTTCGTTCCACAGGTGTGTCATGTTCCTTATGTTTCATAATCATACCCAGAACAAATGCCGGCAACAGGACTTCAATATGAATACTTCCCTCGTCCCCATACAATTCTTTACTCCCCAGATACAGTATTTGAGTAGCCAGAAATATAATCATTGAATAAAAGAGGATAGCCTTCCAGTCCTGACGCCAATCATACTTATTCAATCTTTGCCAGCCGATCGACAATAACAAGAACACAATCACCACCACAATAATCAACTGCCAGCGCAGCCCAATCATCATAATCTGAAGAGGAATCATTAAAAGAATCGTATCCAAGTCATCGAAAATTGCCAATACCTGTATTTTCTTATAAATCCAACTGGACTTCAGTCCGATAGCCGCCAACATCGTAAACAGAATACCGGCTGATGTAGGTGCAGCAAAACGGCTTAACAATAAATTCTCCTTCCATGCTTCCCAACTATTCCAAAAATCGGGAGGAAGCAATACAAACACATAATAAATAGCAATCATAAACCATGGTAAAGCAGCCGTAGCCATGGCTATAAAATAATCTTGAGCGTAACTTTTCCACCGTGTTTTATCAAGGACGAACTCACGGCCTACATTAATCATTATAAAACTAAGACATACATAGAGTAGTACATTCGATATGGATTTAACAGCTCCATACCCATCTCCTGCCATCATCGGCAGGAATTGCGAAACCACGAGCCCCAACATCAGGAAGCCCGAAAAAGACAGAACTTTTCTCATATTTATAGTTGTTTGTTGCTAAAAAGTAATTGCCAAGGAAAGCTCTGCAGACAGAAGGCAATCACCTGGTGTATTAAAAACTAACCGCAAGTCAATTTGTTCAGAACAGATCTCTGAAAAATTGCTTGCGGCAGTATTTTTAATCCAGCTTCAGTACGGCGAGGAAGGCTTTTTGCGGCACTTCCACGTTACCGATTTGTTTCATTCGTTTTTTACCTTTTTTCTGCTTTTCAAGCAGTTTACGTTTACGGCTCACGTCACCACCATAACACTTCGCTGTCACATCCTTACGAACAGCCTTAATCGTTTCACGGGAAATAATCTTAGCCCCGATAGCTGCCTGAATGGCAATATCAAACTGCTGCCGCGGAATAAGCTCTTTCAGTTTCTCACACATCCGGCGTCCCATATCGTAAGCATTGTCAATATGTGTCAAAGTAGAAAGTGCATCCACAGGCTCACCGTTCAACAAAATATCCAGCTTCACCAGCTTCGAAGTACGGAAACCATTCGGATGATAATCAAACGACGCATACCCTTTAGAAATACTCTTCAACTTATCATAAAAGTCAATCACAATTTCTCCCAAAGGCATATTGTAATAGATTTCCACCCGGTTACCGGAGATATATTCCTGTTTAATCAATTCACCACGCTTACCCAGACAAAGCGTCATAATAGGACCGATATAATCAGTCGTTGTAATAATAGATGCTTTGATATACGGTTCCTCGATATGGTCAATCATCGTCGGGTCAGGCATACCACCGGGGTTGTGCACCTCCTTCATATTGCCCTGCTTATCATATATATGGTAGGACACGTTCGGTACCGTAGTAATCACATTCATGTCAAACTCACGGTCCAGACGCTCCTGCACAATCTCCATGTGGAGCAATCCGAGGAAACCACAACGGAAACCAAAACCCAAAGCCAATGAAGACTCCGGTTGGAAAGTCAACGACGCATCATTCAGCTGCAACTTTTCCAAAGACGCGCGAAGATCTTCAAAATCTTCCGCCTCAATCGGGTACACTCCGGCAAACACCATCGGCTTCACCTCCTCAAACCCGGCAATAGCCTTGTCACACGGACGGGCAATATGTGTAATGGTATCTCCCACCTTCACCTCTTTGGAAGTTTTGATACCGGAAATTATATATCCTACATCCCCCGTACGAAGTTCGTTACGAGGCACCATATCCATTTTCAACACCCCTATTTCATCGGCATCATACTCTTTTCCCGTATTGAAAAACTTCACCTTGTCGCCCTTGCGAATCGTGCCGTTTTCAATCTTGAAATAAGCTATAATTCCACGGAAAGAGTTGAATACAGAGTCGAAAATCAAAGCCTGCAACGGCGCCTCTTCATTCCCTTCGGGATGAGGAATACGTTCAATCACAGCAGCCAGTATCTCTTCCACTCCCATACCCGTTTTACCGGATGCACGAATTACCTCCTCGCGCTTGCAACCCAACAGTTCAACGATTTCGTCCTCCACTTCTTCGGGATTGGCGCTCGCCATATCGCATTTATTGATAACCGGAATAATCTCAAGGTCGTGTTCAATGGCCATATACAGATTCGAGATCGTCTGCGCCTGCACTCCCTGCGAAGCATCGACAATCAGCAATGCCCCTTCACATGCAGCGATAGAACGTGACACCTCATACGAAAAGTCCACGTGTCCCGGAGTATCAATCAGGTTAAGGACATACTTCTCCCCCTGATAAGTATATTCCATCTGGATCGCATGGCTCTTGATAGTGATCCCTCTTTCTTTTTCCAGATCCATATTATCAAGCATCTGCCCTGAAGTCACCTGAATGGTGTTAGTAAACTCCAACAGACGGTCGGCCAACGTTGACTTACCGTGGTCAATATGAGCAATAATGCAAAAGTTGCGAATATTCTTCATTCTGAATTCTTATTATTTTATCTTTTTGGTGTGCAAAGATACGTAAATGGCGGAATAAAAAAAAATGCGTTGATAACATTATGATCATGTACCAACGCATTTTTTTATTGCTTAAGTGAGTTACTCGCTTAGATCAATTTGATGAAGAGTTCACCTTCAACTTCTTCCACAGAGACTTTGTCTTCTCTCAATAACCAGCCAAGGCCGAGGAACAGATCTTTGTCAACCAATTTAGTTGCTTTTTTAAGCTGCTTGGCAGTCATTCCTTCTGTTTCGTTCAGTGCATTCCAGATAGTACCTGCAATTACACCAGCTTTTTCTTTCAACATTTGCTTTGCAATTTTAGTTAGACATGCTTAAAATCATCCGGTCAAAAAGACTTTCAGATTTTATTTCGGGGACAAAGATAGTTATTTTTATGTTATATAACACTTTATTGAGCACTTTTTTATCGTTTTTGTAATAAAAAAGCATTTTTTCTTTCATTTAGGATGCTTTTCGAGATATTCAGACCAAATTCTTGCCGCTTCTTCCACCATTTTAGCGCAAGGACGCTTGCTATAATATTGAGCAGTACGCTCTTCCGGAATCGTTGAAACGGGATCTTTTTTCTTTAATCCCAACAATTCGCCACAAATCAGCGAGCCGTTACGCTTCTTAAATTCAGCCGCCAGTTCTTGCACCACCGCATAATTGGCAGCTTTTCCTTCCCGGTCTGTCGCTTCCGTAGCGCCGGTTTCCAAGCCCGCCACCAAAAACATGCCGCAGGCAGCTCCACACGTTTCACGCATTCGTCCTATCCCCCCGCCAAAGGAAGCACCCATACGCAACGCCTGTTCCTGTGTAAATCCATACATATCCGCAAAGGCCGCTACTACCGACTGTGAGCAGTTGTATCCGCTCTTAAAAAGCTCCACTGCTTTCTGTATTCTATCTTCCATAAACTATTTTGCATTTTTATTTCGCACAAAAATATAAAAAAGTATCTTTGCATCAGATAGGGCGTAAAGATTAAAATCAAAAAAAAGAAAATATGAACAAAACTATTTCATATAAAGAATCGACAGCCATTGCCATCCAAGCTATGATAAGCGCAGCCAGAAAGGATGAATATGCTGACAGGAAAAGAAAAAGTGGTTTTCCCCAAAACAGAAAGAAACGTGATGTCACTCTCAAAGATGTACGTGAATGGAACAAGAGAAGAAATTATAAAGAGGATGCAGGAATTGCCGTCAATGCAATGATGGCGTCAGCTATCAACGACCCCTATGTGGACCTGAATCCACCCTCCAAATTCTAAGAGATAAAACAATGGCTACAACATTCGATATTCAACTCCCTCATTACTCGCGTGGATTTCATTTAATCACGCGTGATATCATTTCACAACTACCAGCACTTCCCGAAAGTGGCCTGCTGGTAGTCTTTATCAAACACACCTCTGCCGGACTAACTATCAACGAAAATGCAGACCCGGACGTACGGCATGACTTCCAGACATTCTTTAATAAACTGGTTCCCGACGGTGCCCCCTATTTCATCCATACCCTCGAAGGCCCCGACGATATGAGCGCCCATATAAAAGCCTCCCTGATAGGAAGCTCGGTCACTATCCCCATCAAGAATCACCGCCTGAACCTGGGAACATGGCAAGGTGTCTACCTCTGCGAATTTCGCGACGGAGGAGACACCCGTAAATTGAGTATTACTATCCTATAATATTTCCAACGCCATCGGACAATGATCGGAATGTACGGCCTCATTCAGGATATACGCACGTTTCAACAGCGGGCGTACCGGCTCACTAACCATGCAATAGTCAATTCTCCAACCCTTATTTTTGGCACGCGAATTAAAACGATAGCTCCACCAGGTATATTCCTGTTTTTCGGGACAAAGCGTACGGAAAGAATCCACATACCCCGCAGACAGGAAACGTGTCATCCACTCCCGTTCTTCAGGAAGGAAACCACTGTTTGTTGCATTCCGGACAGGATCATGAATGTCGATCGGCTCATGGCAGATATTATAATCACCACAAAGAATCAAATTGGGACGGGACTTCTGCAACTCCATCACATACTTTTGAAAATCTTCCAGCCACACCATTTTAAAAGCCTGGCGTTCGTCCCCGCTCGTTCCCGAAGGGTGATAAACACTGACTACCGATAAGTCTCCGAAATCCGCCCGGATAAAACGTCCTTCATTATCATAAGCCTCCATTCCCATCCCATATTCCACATGGTCCGGTTCCTGCTTGGTAAGTATGGCCACTCCACTGTATCCTTTCTTCTGCGCCGAATACAAATAAGACTTGTAACCCAACGCTTCAAACACCTCTCCCGGATACTGGTCCGGTTGCAGTTTCGTCTCTTGCAGACAAAGAATATCAGGATTCTCCTGCGCCAGCCATTCCGGCAAACCTTTAGATACGGCGGCACGTAGTCCGTTCACATTATAAGTAATAATCTTCATCGATCTATATGTATTGATTTATATTCATTTTATGAAAACAAAAGCATGATATTCAGTACCGAAACAATAATGGCAATCGAATACAACACAAACGTGCTCCAACGACTATTGACATAATCTCCCATCACCTTTCGGGAAGACGTCAGTCCCACCTGCAAAAATACCGTGAAAGGTAATTGAATACTAAGTATCATCTGCGAAATAATCAATCCTTTGAAAGGATCTCCAATAAAGAAAATCAGCAATAAGGCAATTCCCAGAGATAAAAGGACTCCTACCTGCGAATGGCTGTCTTTGATATGATACGATTCACCGAAAATACCCGCAAAGATGGAACCTGCCGCCATTCCGCTCGTAATGGTGGATGAAATACCCGCCATCAGCAATGCCAGTGCAAATACGATGGCAGCATTACTTCCCAACAAAGGTTCGAGCAATGACTTAGCCTGTTGCAGTTCCTCTACCTGAATACCGCTTTTAAAGAAAGTAGCGGCAGCCAGAAGAATCATGGCACTGTTAATCGCCCAGCCGACAATCATAGAGAAAAGAGTATCAAACAACTCATATTTCAAAACCTTCTTAATAGAAGCATCATCTTTCTTATTATATTCGTGACTCTGTATCACCTCCGAATGAAGAAACAGATTATGAGGCATCACTACCGCTCCCAACACACTCATGATAATCAGCATACTTCCTTTCGGAAAAGAAGGAGTCACCCACCCTACTGTTGCAGCCGGCCAGTCTATTTCCACCAGAAACAGTTCGTAGATAAACGAAAGCCCGATAACGGAGACAAATGCAATGATGGAACGCTCTATCTTTTTATACGAATTAGTGAAAAGCATGATAGAGACAAAAAGCGTAGTCAACACAGCTCCCCATATAATAGGAATATCAAAGAGCATTTCCAACGCAATGGCACCTCCCAGAATTTCCGCTAAAGAAGTAGAAATCGACGCCAATACCGCCGTACCAAGAATAGGTCGCGACACCCATTTGGGAGTGTATTTAGTGGCCGCCTCCGAAAGGCAAAGTCCGGTAACAATCCCCAGGTGGGCAACGTTGTGCTGAAGCACAATCAGCATAATAGTAGACAATGTAACCACCCAAAGTAAGGAATAGCCAAATTCGGAACCGGCGGCGAAGTTAGAAGCCCAGTTTCCCGGATCAATAAATCCTACCGTAACCAGAAGCCCCGGACCAATATATTTAAAAACATCCAGTCCACCCAGATAGCGTTTATGATCTTTGCGTTTTAAGTCTTGAAAAATATTCTTCATTTTTGCATAATAGTTTTAACCTTACAAATATACTTATAAATAACGAGTGAAGGTCAATTTTAGTTCAAAATACCGACAAGTAAGTAAACAACACCCGGATCCCCCCCCTATGGATTCCCACAAAAAAAAGACCCTCGACAAAATAAATTGCCGAAGGTCTTGAAAAATATCAAATTTTACAAAAATAAAAGAAGTCGATTAATATCCCATCTCATGTAATGCACGACACAATTGGTCAGGACATGAAGTCGGTCTGCCACCACAATGCACTCCTTCAAGTTTTGCGATAACATCCGCTACCTTCATTCCTCTCACAAGGCGGGAAATACCTTGAAGGTTACCATTACATCCTCCCCAGAAAGCAACTTCTTTCACCACTCCATCTTCCACATTCAGTTCGATGTTGGTGCTGCAAGTTCCCTGGGTTCTATACACATATTCCATAACCTTGTCTTATTCTCCCTCTTCCGGCTGCATATTGGTATAAACAGTCTGCACGTCGTCAAATTCTTCCAAACGTTCGATCATCTTATCCAATGTTTCGCGCTGTTCCGGAGTCACCTCTTTCATGTCGTTCGGGATATAAGTGAAGTCTCCACCGACATCTTCAAAGCCACACTCCTCCAGGTGTTTCTGAATAGCGGCATAGCTCTTGGGATTACCATAGATAGTGATTGTTCCTTCTTCATCATCCTCTTCGTATTCATCTTCCACATCATAATCGATCAGATCCAGAATCAGTTCTTCCATATCCAATCCGTCTTTCTTCTTGAAAGTGAATACACATTTGTGGTCGAACAGGAACGCGAGAGATCCCATTGTACCGAGATTACCGCCAAACTTATTAAATACCGAACGAACGTCAGCCACCGTACGGGTTGTGTTATCTGTCAGCGTATCCACAAATACAGCAATACCGTGAGGACCGTATCCTTCGTAAGTCATGCTCTTGTAGTCGCTCTGGTCTTTACCCATTGCGTTTTTGATAGCACGTTCAATATTATCCTTCGGCATATTTTCACGCTTACAAGTAGCGATCACCGAACGCAAAGTCGGGTTATTTTCAGGTTCCGGACCGCCTGCCTTTACAGCTATCGCGATTTGTTTACCCAGTCTTGTAAATGTTTTAGCCATGTGGCCCCATCTTTTCAGTTTAGCGGCCTTTCTATATTCAAATGCTCTTCCCATTGGTTTATATTTTTAGATTGAAATTTTAAGTTTATCTAAGTTTGGCACCCAGCTTATCTTCCAAGTTCTTCACCAGTTTCGACATGATCTTATCAATCATCTTATCATTCAAAGTCTGGCTCTCATCCTGAAGCAGGAAGCTCACTGCATACGACTTCTTGCCTGCTTCCAGATTTTTACCTTCGTACACATCGAAGAGTTCCACTTCTTTCAGCAGCTTCTTCTCTGTTTCGTAAGCAATCTTTTCAATTTCGGCAAACTGCACATTCTTGTCAAGCAACAATGCCAGGTCACGTTTCACAGCAGGGAACTTGGAGATTTCCTTGTAGCTGATCTTCACAGAACGGATAGCCTTCATCAGTTCCTTCCAGTTCAAGTCGGCAAAATACACTTCATTGTCAATATCAAATGCTTTCAACAGCTTCTTAGTCACGATACCGAAGGAAGCAAGACGCTTACCACCCTTCGTATTGATAGAAAGTGCGGCAGCAAAAATATCGTCCGTCAGATTACCGACAACCAGATTGTGCAAATCCAGTCCCAGACGCTTCAATATATTTTCTACATAAGCCTTCAATTCATATACCGAACTGTTCTCATCTGCATGTGCCCATGAATTGGAAACCTTCTTACCGGTTACCCACAAGCCCAAGTGATAATCTTCCGAGTAAGGAGCCAATACCTTCTCTTCATTCTTCTTGTCAGCATCGAAATGATAGCAATTACCGAATTCGAAGAACTTCAAATCAGCATTCTTACGATTTGCATTATGAGCAATACTTTCCAGTCCACCGAACAGCAAAGTCTGACGCATAGCGTTCAAATCCGCACTCAACGGATTCAATAACATCACCAGGTGGTTGGACGGATAAGTCTCCATACCATCATAATAAGCAGCACGCGTCAATGAGTTGTTCAGGATCTCATTAAATCCGCAGCCCACCAATTGCTCTGCAATCAGGTTCTGCAATTTATTCGATTTATCATGTTCACCTTTGGTAGTCAGGCTGGAGTTCAGTGTAGTCGGGATTTCAACATTGTTATATCCGTAGATACGAAGAATATCTTCAATCACGTCACAATCACGCTGCACGTCTACACGATAAGGAGGAACAGCTAATGTCAGCCCTTCCGCCGTTTCATTAGTGATCTTCATTTCCAGGCTGGTCACAATGCTCTTGATTGTCTCTACCGGAATTACTTTTCCTACCAAAGAATGTACTTTCTCATAAGCCAGATCAACTATAAAATCGGGTGCAGGAGTAGTGAACACGTCTTTTATTTCAGAAGAAATCGTACCGCCAGCCAGTTCTTTAACCATCAAAGCAGCCAGTTTCAAGCAATATATCACACTGTTCGGATCGATACCGCGTTCGAAACGGAAAGAAGCATCCGTATTCAAGCCATGACGGCGGGCTGTCTTACGCACCCATGTAGGATGGAAATAAGCACTTTCAATGAATACATCTGTCGTAGCTTCCGTAGAACCGGAGTCCAGTCCGCCGAATACACCGGCAATACACATGGCCTCTTCCTTGTTACAAATCATCAGGTCGCGTTCGTTCAATTTACGTTCCACCTCATCCAGCGTAACGAACGGAGTTCCTTCCGGCATTGTCTTTACAATTACTTCATTGCCTTTTATCTTTCCGGCATCGAAGCAGTGCAACGGCTGACCGAAAGCATGAACGATATAATTAGTAATATCCACTACATTATTAATAGGACGCACCCCGATCAGACGCAATTTGTTTTGCAGCCATTCCGGGCTTTCCTTCACAGTGACACCTTTCACCGTAACACCGGCATAATGCGGACAAGCTTCGCTGTTTTCCACCTTCACTTCAATATTCAAGTCATGGTTTTCCACTTTAAAGCCGTCTACCGACGGACGTTGCAAAGTAGCCTGTTTGCCGTTCTGAATCAGATAAGCGTACAAGTCACGAGCCACCCCATAGTGAGAGCAAGCATCCGCACGGTTAGGCGTGATGTCCACTTCAAGCACATAGTCGCTCTTGATATTATAATAATCCTTGGCAAGCGTACCCGGAATAGCATTTTCCGGCAATACGATAATACCTGCATGATCCGTACCGATACCGATTTCGTCTTCGGCACAAATCATACCTGTAGATTCTACCCCACGGATTTTTGATTTCTTGATGGTAAAACATTCGTCACCGTCATAAAGTTTCGTACCTAAAGTAGCTACCACCACTTTCTGTCCGGCAGCCACATTCGGGGCACCACAAACAATCTGTACCGGTTCACCGTCTCCCAGATTAACAGTAGTAATATGCAAATGGTCAGAGTTAGGATGTTCCGTGCAGGTCAGCACTTCACCGATCACAAGTCCTTCCAAACCACCTTTAATGGTTTGCACTTCTTCTACACCACCTGTTTCCAAGCCAATAGACGTCAACGCAGCAGCCGTTTCATCGGGCGTCAGGTCGAAGTTGACATACTCTTTCAGCCAGTTATAAGAGATATTCATATATTTAATTTTTTATTGTTTCTCAAAAAGATTTGCAAAGTTAATAAGATTTTTCGGTTGACCGAGAAGGTTAGATAAAAAAGTTTATAGTTGATAGTTACCATGCGGAATAACATACAGATAGAAGAAATGTTGCGCAGAGCATTTTCACTATCAGTTATCAACTATCAACTATTAACTAAAATGGTAACGGTCCATCTCCCGGTGCTCCGAATGGATTCTCCGTCTGCGGTGCAAAATCAGGTGCGGGAGGAGGTATGGAACCAGCATTACCTGTATTCATTTTCGATCCTAACATAGCTCCTGCAGGCTCGCCCGGCATCGGGATCACCATATCGTCCTCCGGATTAGAGAAACGGGTAAACTCACCCTTAAAGCGGAGCAACACCTCGCCTACCGCACCGTTACGATGCTTGGCGATTACAATTTCCGCCATACCGCGCAAGTCATTACCACGATCATCCTGAAATATCTTATAGTATTCCGGACGGTGGATAAAGCACACCATATCGGCATCCTGCTCGATGGCTCCCGATTCACGAAGGTCACTCAACTGCGGTCGTTTACCGTCAATACCTTCACGACTTTCCACACCACGATTCAACTGTGACAGTGCGATAATCGGAATACTCAACTCCTTCGCCAATCCTTTCAACGAACGGGAAATGGTACTAACCTCTTCCTGACGACTACCAAACGCCATCCCACTCGCATTCATCAACTGAAGGTAGTCAATGATGATGATTCGCACCCCATGTTCGCGTACCAGACGACGCGCTTTGGTTCGAAGTTCAAACACAGACAGAGACGGCGTATCATCCACGTAAAGCGGTGCATCCATCAGATTCTTCAGTTTATAGTCCAGTTGTTGCCATTCATAATTTGCCAACTGCCCGCTTTTGATTTTCTCGCTCGGAATCTCGCAGACATTCGCAATCAAACGGTTCACCAGCTGAACGTTACTCATTTCAAGAGAGAACAACGCCACCGGGTTCCGGTAATCCACCGCAATATTCTTAGCCATTGAAAGAACGAAAGCAGTCTTACCCATAGCAGGACGGGCAGCTATAATAATAAGGTCGGAATTCTGCCAACCCGAAGTCATCTTATCAAGTTTCGTAAAACCACTCTCCAGACCACTCAAACCATCGGTTCGAGCCGCAGCTTTCTGAATTAGTTTATAGGCTTCGTCAATCACCGGATTGATCTGCGTATAATCTTTTTTCATATTCTGCTGTGAGATCTCGAAAAGCTTACCTTCCGCTTCCTGCATCAAGTCGTCCACGTCCAGGGTCTCGTCAAACGCTTTACTCTGGATATTGCTCGTAAACGTTATCAACTCACGCGCCAGCGATTTCTGTGCAATAATACGGGCATGGTATTCAATATGTGCGGATGAAGCCACTTTACTACTCAATTGAGTAATATAGAAGGGACCTCCCACCTCTTCCAAGTCTCCGCGTTTACTAAGTTGTTCCTTTACAGTCAGAATATCCACCGGTTTCTGGTTCACCGCAAGATCGACGATAGCAGAATAAATCAACTGATGCCGGCGTTCGTAAAATGATTCGGGACGAAGAATTTCACTCACCAATGAATAAGCGTCCTTTTCAATCATTAAAGCTCCCAAAACTGCTTCTTCCAGTTCAGGCGCCTGCGGCTGAATACGACCATAATCATTTACCGGTTGTATTTTAGTAGACTTTGAATTGCGGGTATTTCTTTTCTGTTCGGCCATCGAGATATTTACTATTTTACGATTTACTATTTATTATTTTACGACTGGACAGACTCTATTATCACATTTATCACGGAATTCTTCCAGTCGAGACGACAAAGATAGAATATAATCACGAAGAATGAATAAGGAAAAATGAAGATTTTAGTAACTTTGCTCCCGATTCACATTATCCAGCTATGATTAATTGTAATGTGAAGCACTGTAAATAGTAAATAGTAAAATAGTAAATAGAAATATGATTGCTTTTCCCAATATCAAAATAAACCTGGGACTTTCCATCACGGAAAAACGCCCGGACGGATACCACAATCTGGAAACAGTTTTCTATCCGGTGGCTCTGGAAGACGCACTGGAAATCCGTACCTCCCCTAACGCTGACCGAAAATTCACTCTCCACCAACATGGAATGGAAATAGCCGGTAACCCTGAAGACAATCTGGTAGTAAAAGCCTATTTATTGATGGATAAGGAATTTCATCTCCCTCCTATCGAAATCCACTTATACAAGCACATCCCTTCAGGAGCCGGACTGGGAGGAGGATCATCGGATGCCGCTTTCATGCTAAAGTTGCTCAACGATCATTATCAGCTGGGAGTATCCAAAGAACAATTGGAAGTATACGCTGCCACTTTGGGAGCAGACTGCGCTTTCTTTATCAAAAACAGACCGATATTTGCCGAGGGAATTGGAAACATCTTCTCCCCGGTCGAACTTTCATTAAACGGCTACCAAATCATGATTATAAAACCGAATGTTTTTGTTTCCACCCGGGAAGCCTTTTCAAACATTCATCCCCATCGTCCGGAATATCCGGTCAAAGAGGCAATCCTGCGTCCAGTTGCAGAATGGAAGGATATCCTAATCAATGATTTTGAAGCAAGTGTATTCCCGCAACATCCCGTTATTGGGGAAATTAAAAGAGAACTCTATCATCAAGGAGCGATCTACGCCTCCATGAGCGGCTCCGGTTCTTCAGTCTTCGGGCTGTTTGCTCCCGGATTCGTCTTACCGGAAATTGATTGGGGAACTGACGTATTCTGCTTCAAAGGTACATTAAACAAATAAATCTCACTAACAATTATGTTTTGACTATTTTTTCAAAATCCCAACATGGCAGCGGGGTGTATATTGAGTACCCGGCAAAGCAAGCGAGCTATTTTTAAAGTAGGTTCCGAGCGACCCGAAATATAATCATTCACGCGTGAAGGGCTAACCCCTATTTCACTGGCAAGCTGTTTTTGTGTCATCCCCTTTTCTTCAAGGGACAATTCTATCAATTCTGCTACGGTTGGTTTTTCTATAGGAAAATGTTCCTTCTCATACGCAATCACTATATCAGACATAACAGAAAGCTCCACCATGCTCTTGTCATTTGCAGGAGTGCTGTCGTCCACCAAAGGCAGAAGTTCTTCGACTCTTGCCAATGCAAATTCGTATTGTTCTTTCGTTATTTTAGTCATATCTATTATATTATATAGTTGAACAATCTATTTTATCATACTCTTTATGAGTTCCCACCCAACGGACAAAAATGTATCCCACCGTAAATTTAACAACCACTACCAGCCGATAGTTGTTCCCTCTGATATTAAAAACATAGTGTTGATTGCCCACATAATCAGTCGATAGAAAATCCGCTTTTATATCAGACAAATTCCGCCATTCTGCTTTTTCCGCTATATCATACCAACGTTCTAAAGCAACACGTGAATCTTCACACCCTTTCGTCTCGTAGAAATCTTTCAATTTCTTATGTGATACTACTCTCATATCTTATTCATTTGATACAAAATTACAAAATAATTTTGGATAACAAAAGAATTAGTGCTAAATATTTTATAAAACAGAACATCCATGCTGGGCGTACCAAAAAACGGTACCACGACTCACGTCGTAGTACCGTCACAACACAAACACAAAATAAAACACGACAAAACTACTATGCAATCTTTCCTGTCTATGCCGGGGAGGCATAAGTACTATCTACGTATATTCGCATACTCATAAACAGCTTCAGGTCGATTAGCATCAATTAAACAAATCGCATGCACGATTTGTTTAAACTTTTATGTTATTTAAAACAAGTTTCTCTTTTATTGAATCCCTCTTTCACGGAGTTTCAGCTGCCAGTTCCATGCAGAGCGTAAAGTATCTTCTAAAGTTTCTACGGCTTTCCAACCCAGCTCTTTATTAGCAAAATCCGGGTTAGCCCAAACTTTTTCAATGTCACCTGCACGACGTCCGACAATCTGATAATTCAATTTTACGCCAGTGGCTTTTTCAAAGCCATTTATTAATTCCAATACAGAAACACCACGTCCTGTACCAATATTAAATACTTCTACTTTTTCTTTTTGTGTCTTTTCCAAGATACGACGGATAGCAATCACGTGTGCTTTAGCCAAGTCAACGACATTGATAAAGTCACGGATACAAGAACCGTCCGGTGTATCATAATCGTCACCAAACACGCTAAGTTTCTCACGGATACCGATGGCTGTCTGGGTCAGATATGGAATCAGGTTTTGAGGAACCCCGTTAGGCAGTTCACCCAGCAATGCAGTAGGATGCGCGCCAATCGGGTTGAAATAGCGCAACATGATCGCATTGATCGGAGCACCTGAAGCTACCGTATCACGAATAATCTCTTCATTGATCTGTTTGGTATTTCCATAAGGTGATTCCGCTTTCTTGATCGGAGCCTTTTCCGTTACCGGCAGCTCGTCCGGCTGACCGTATACTGTACAAGAAGAAGAGAACACAATACCTTCTACTCCATGTTTTGGCATCAGTTCGAGAAGGTTAATCAAAGAAACCAGGTTATTACGGTAGTAAAGCAACGGTTTTTGTACCGACTCTCCTACTGCTTTGCTAGCTGCAAAGTGAATGATTGCCTTAATTCCTTTATATTTTGCAAATACTGCATCCAGACCGGCAAAGTCCAAACAGTCCAGCTTTTCAAAAACTGGGCGAATACCGGAAACTTTCTCTATATTGTCAACAACGTCGGCACTTGAATTTGATAAATTATCGATGATGATTACTTCATATCCACTGTTTTGTAGTTCTACAACAGTATGAGACCCAATGTATCCTGTCCCGCCTGTTACTAAAATTCTTTCTTTCATATACTTTATAAAAAATGGTTAGTTTCTCGGCTTATTATTGTTTGAGTTACAAATGTATGGAAATAAAATGGAATTGCAATAATCTGCCACAAATTTATTTGCTGAAAAGTAATTAAGGTACGATTTGGTAGCATTTAGGTATAAAAAAAAATTGGAAACTCTAACCTGTATGTCGCCACACAGCAGAGCTTCCAATCCCCTATTTAATTATCAACTGTAAATCCTTACACCACGCCGGAGAATCCCATGAATGCCATAGCAAGCAAACCGGCGGTAATCAAAGCAATCGGAGTTCCTTGCATTCCTTTCGGAATTTTCACGAGGCTCATCTGTTCGCGCAATCCGGCAAAAAGCACCAGTGCCAGACCGAAGCCGATAGCCGTAGAGAATGCGTATACAACACCTGTCAGCAGGTCATAGTCTTTCTGAATCACCAGGATAGCGACACCAAGAATACAACAGTTCGTTGTAATCAGCGGCAAGAACACACCCAAAGCCTGATACAGGGCCGGAGACACCTTTTTCAGGATGATTTCCACCATCTGCACCAATCCGGCAATCACCAGGATGAATGTAATCGTCTGCAAGTATCCCAGTCCGAAAACATCCAGTACAAACTTCTGAATCAGGAAAGTGACGATGGTAGCGATGGTCAACACGAAAGCAACCGCAGCGCTCATACCCATCGCAGTTTCCACCTTCTTGGATACGCCCAGAAACGGACAGATACCCAGGAACTGCGACAACACGATGTTGTTTACAAAGATTGCCGAAATAAATATCAATATATATTCCATATTCTTTTCTTATTTAATTGAATTAGGCTTTCTTGAAACTGTTAATCAACGCAATGAGGTATCCCAAAGCGATGAAAGCGCCCGGAGCCAATACAAACACCAACATTCCATATTCTTCCGGCATGATGGTCAAATCGAAGATTTTACCGGTTCCCAAAAACTCGCGGACAGCACCCAGCAAGGTTAGGGCGATGGTAAAGCCAAGCCCCATACCGATACCGTCGAACATAGAAGCAACTGCGTTATTCTTGGCAGCGAAGGCTTCGGCACGTCCCAGTACAATACAGTTCACTACAATCAACGGAATGAAAAGACCGAGTGTAGCATACAGTCCCGGCACGTAAGCCTGCATCACCATTTGAAGCAAGGTCACGAAGGATGCGATCACCACAATAAACGATGGGATACGCACCATGTCCGGAATCAGGTTCTTTATTAAAGAGATCACCACATTCGAGCAGATCAATACGAACATGGTAGCCAGTCCCATACCCATACCATTGATAGCCGATGATGTAGTACCCAATGTAGGACACATACCGAGCAGGAGTACAAACGTAGGATTCTCTTTGATAATCCCGTTCATCATTACTTTAAAGTTATTCATATCTGTCTCCTTTCTTATTTAGCACTGACTGAATCAGTTAGTTCAACTTTGATCGTAGCTCCCGTAGCAGCGTCAGCAGCATCTGCGTCCGCGCCTTTCGCTTTTTGAGAAGCACCGGTTACACCATTCACTTCCCCGCCTTCGGCCTTATAGGCCTGATAAGCAGCATTCACGGCATTCAAGAAAGCGCGTGAAGTAATGGTAGAAGCTGTGATGGCATCCACTGCTCCCCCATCTTTACTGACGGTCAACGGAGCTTCACCCGGATTCATACCCAAAATAGATTTCGTACTCTCTTCGTGAGATACTGCCTTTTCTCCTTTCGCAGGATCATACGCTCCGAACCATTTGTCGGCTTTAGAGCCCAATCCCGGAGTTTCCGTGTGAGCCAACAGAGAGTAGTTATAGATTTTTCCTTCGGCATTAAAGCCTACCAGCACTTTCAGTTCACCGCCAAATCCCATTGATTTAGCTTCAACAGCCGTACCTACAAGCTCTTCACCGTTCTTAGCCGGATAAACGATAAAGTCAACATTCTTCTTTCCGTCTTTCTCGCTGAAGATCGTATCGCTTTCCGCTACCGGATTATTGGTAAATTCGGGAAGAACCTTTTTCAAGGCCTCGTTCAGTGTCTTCGCGTTCGCTTCGGCAATGGGGCCTTTTGTCAGTTCATTTACATAAGCCAGCAACGCAACGGAAATAGCAGTCACTCCCGTAAGTACCAGCAACATATTCTTTAAAGATGATTCTAACTTTTTCATTTCTTCTTCGCTACCTCCCCAAAGCGTTTTGGTTTACAATAGGTGTTAATCAGCGGAGTGAACGCATTCATAATCAGGATGGCGAACGACATACCTTCGGGATAGGCGCCGAACAGACGGATAACTACCGTCAGCAGACCGATACATACACCATAGATCAGCATCCCTTTCTTACTCATCGGAGAAGTCACATAGTCGGTTGCCATAAAGACAGCACCCAGCATCAGACCACCGGAAAGCAACTGCAATACCGGAGAAACGTATTTTTCCGGATCTGCCAGGTGCATGATGCCTGCAAAGACAAACACAGTAGCCAGGATAGACACTGGAATATGCCAGGTGATGATTTTCTTCCAGAGCATATAAACGAGTCCGATCAGCAGAGCCAGCGCACTCACTTCACCCAAGCATCCGCCATTCTGTCCGATCAGCAAGGTCAATGCGTCCGGAATCTGGCTTAAAGCGGCAGTGTCACCGTAAATGGCTTGCTTCATCAAGGCCAGCGGAGTGGCACCGGTGGTAGCATCCGTATAAGCGGCCAACTGTCCGACTACCGGCCAGCTGGTCATCTGCACCGGGAAAGAAAGCAGCAGGAATACGCGGCCTGCCAATGCCGGGTTGAAAGGATTGCAGCCTAATCCGCCGAAAGACATTTTGCCTACACCGATAGCAAACAGTGCACCGAGGATGATAATCCAGATAGGCAAGTTAGACGGTAAATTAAATGCCAGCAACACACCTGTGATGATGGCAGAGCCGTCACAGATGGTGGTGGTCGGTTTCTTCATTAAATATTTTCCGATCGCCCATTCGAAGAACAAACAAGCCGCAACGGAAGTAGCCGTGACAATCAGGGCACCCAGTCCGAAGAAATAGAGAGACACCAGAAAAGCCGGAATCAGTGCAATCAGCACGCCATACATATTTTTCTGTACGCTGTCTCCGCCATGAACGTGGGGCGATAGTGATACGATTAATTTATTTTCCATATTCGTTATTTTTTAGCTTGACGTGCACGAATCATAGCTCCTACTTTGCCTTTACCCAGACGACAATAGTCGAGCAGCGGACGGTTGGCAGGACAAGTGAACTGGCAAGAGCCGCACTCAATACAATCCATGATTCTTTCTTTTTCCATTGTTTCAAAATCTCCGTTTTCAGACAAGGCTCCGAGCAAGTACGGTTCCAGTCCCATCGGACAGGCACTCACGCACTTCGCGCAACGGATGCAGGTTTGAGCTTCACCACGTTTGGCTTCCTTCCGGTTCATAATCAGGATGCCGGAACTGCCCTTCGCAGTAGGAACCTCGATATTTACGAGCGCCTTACCCATCATCGGACCGCCACCGATCACCTTACCCGTATCTTCGGGCAGACCACCGCAAGCGTCAATCAACTGTTTCATCGGTGTACCGATACGAGCCAGGAAGTTGGACGGCTTCGCAACCGACTTTCCTGTCACGGTAATCACACGTTCGAACAACGGCTTATTTTTCTGTACAGCTTCATAAACGGCAAATGCTGTTCCCACGTTCTGCACGACTGCTCCCGTAGAGATAGGCAATGCACCGCTCGCCACCTGACGTTTGGTGATCGCATCGATCAGTTGCTTTTCACCTCCTTGCGGATATTTCACCTTCAAGGGAACGACTTCGATGCCTGCGTAGCTGGAAGCTACTTTAGTCATCAGTTCGATAGCATCCGGCTTATTATTTTCGATTCCGATAAATGCCTTATTCACTTTCACCGCTTTCATCAGGATAGAAACGCCTACCATGATTTCTTCCGCGTGTTCCAGCATCAGCTGATGGTCGGCAGTCAGGTAAGGTTCACATTCTACGGCATTGATAATCACACATTCAGCTTTAAAAGAAGGAGGAGGACAAAGTTTCACCTGTGTAGGGAAACAAGCACCACCCAGACCAACGATTCCGGCATCGGCAATTTTCTTCACGATCTCTTCTGCCGGAAGCTCACATTCCTTCACCAGTGTGGCGCTACGGTCGATTGTTTCTTCCCATTCGTCGCCTTCCACATCGATAAAGATAGCAGGTTTCGCATAACCGCTGGCATCGACAATAGTATCAATCTTCGCCACTTTACCACTGACCGAAGAGTGAATTGCTGCCGAAACAAAGCCGGCAGGTTCAGCAATTTTAGTGCCTACCTTTACCACATCCCCTTTCGCTACAACCGGTTTTGCAGGCGCACCAATGTGCTGCCCCAGCAAAATAACAGCCTTTGCAGGAACTTCCGCTGTGATAATAGGTTGATGTGCCGACAATTTATTTTCGTGTGGATGAACTCCACCAATTGAAAATGTCTTTAACATACAGTTCTGTATTTTATTCTGTTATTATTCTGTTACTTTCGGAGCTTCTGTAGCCTTTTCAGCAGGAGTTTCCACTTTTGCCGCCGGTGCAGGAGTTTCCACCGCTTCTTTAGAAACAGCAGCCGGTTTTGGAGCAGCCGGAGCTTCTTCTTTCGGTTTCCTCGGCGGGAAATTCAATTCGATAATGGTATTCTGCGGACAGACTTCCACACATTTCCGGCAAGATTTACACTTGTGCGGATCGATGTAAGCCAAGTTGTTCTCCAACGTGATAGCTTCGAACGGACAAGTCTTCACGCATTTGCCACAGCCGATACAACTCACCGTACAAGCCTTGCGTGCCACAGCTCCCTTGTCTTTATTCACACAAGAGATATACACACGGCGTGATTTCTTTCCTTGCGGACGGATTTCGATGATCGCCTTCGGACAAGCCTTCACACAGGCACCGCAAGCGGTACATTTCGCTTCATCCACTTCCGGAAGTCCTGTTTCAGGATTCATGTGGATGGCATCGAACTGGCAGGCAGCCACACAGTCACCACACCCCAGACATCCGTAACTACAACCCGTTTCCCCACCATAGAGCGAAGCGGCAATAGCGCAACTCTTCGCACCGTCGTACTGATTAATACGCGGACGATTCATACACGTTCCGTTACATCTTACCACTGCTACCATCGGTTCAGCTTCTCCGGCTGCAAGCCCTAGGATATCAGCAATTTGTGCCATGACAGGCTGTCCGCCTACGGGGCAGAATTTACCATCCAGCGAACCGGCTTTGACGCAAGCGTCGGCAAAGCCGCTACAACCGGGATAGCCACATCCACCACAATTAGCCTGGGGAAGCACTTCTCCCACCTGGGCAATCCGCGGGTCTTCATACACGGCAAATTTCTTGGAAGCCACATAAAGAATAGCGGCCAGCACGAGCGCTATAGCTCCCAATGAAATCACTGCAATCAGAATCAAATTCATAATGTTTTTAGTTATTTATTGGTTTTATAGTAAATGAAAATTGTTGTTTGAGTCGCGTTTTGTTAAGCCATAAAACGAAATAATAAGGTATAAGGACAGCCAGAGAAAGAAGAGCTGCATACAGTTCATTCTCTATCAATGCCATCAAAAGAAACAACGAAAATATAAGAAGTACGAAAGGAAGTACGAAAGCCAACACTACCGCCATCATGCCCATCGACGTTTCGCCGACCACCATCACCTTCTCTCCCACCTGATAGGAAGAAGCTGCGGTATCTATGATATCTATGATTTTGTCCTTACTATCCGCCGAGGAACAATGCCCCTTTGCGCTACATGCCGCACAAGCCGATGTCTGGACAATCCTCACCGACAGATGAGAACCCTGTATGTTTTCCACAATACCTAGATGCTTTATAGTATTATTCGTCATTTTGCAAACTCCGCATTACAAATCGCGGCAAATTTAATCATTATTTGTGAACTACGAAGCATTCCCCCAACTTTTTCTACATAATAAATTGTTATTTTTTGCGTTTTCGTTATCGCACACGGAAAAGATATAGCTACCATTTGATATTTCCCAAGAATGGCAAATAGACATCCTAAACAGAAAATCCCAGCCTTTTTATTTCTTCAGCCGGGATTTTCCATCAATTATTTCACAGATTACTCCACTATCCATTTCTCAATATTACGCATTTTCGCGTTAAAGTTCTATATATTTCAAACTCCGACTCTACCGCATTGGTGTTCGCATAAAAGGGAAGCAAAAATTTAATAAATCCTTCCTCTACTTCGCGATTAGGGAAGCCTAAACTATAAATTCCAAATTCTTCGTCATACCCTTTGATAGTGAGATAACCGCTCTGATAAATCACCGGGATAGGATTGTCCGATGCAGAATCAATGCTATTCAGTACAGAGACACTTGTTTCCTCATGCGCCATACGTCTCAAATCATAATGATGCTTTTTCAGCAATTCCACCAAATAAGTAGGAGTCCCCGTCTCGAACCAATAACTTCCAAACTCTTTATATTTAAAAGTATTCAGCAGACTGAACGGATTATATATTCCGATAGAATTGTGTGTAAAGTGGTAACCATCATAATACTCCCGCAGTTTGTCGCAGATTTCATGATAACTCACCCCTTTTATATCTGCCAGTTCGTGCAGTTCAATTTCCAGATTGTCATGCAGTTCTTTTTCAGAAACTCCGCAAATATCTATGTATTGATTCCGCATGGAGATGTCATCGAGATTATTTAAATCGCTAAATACGCTTACCTTACCGAATTTCGTCACTCCCGTCAAAAATGCAAATTGAATACAACCATCCATGGTTTTCAGCACACTATAAAAAGCTTTCATTGTGTTACGGAATTCCTTCTGAAGCTCCTCGTTACCTATTGCCTGTAACATGGGTTTATCATATTCATCAATCAGAATGACAACCCGTTGCCCGGTTTGCTTGTAAGCCCGTTCAATAAGGCCGCGAAAACGCAATGCAAAAGTTTTTTCCGACGGGGCAGTGCCATATTGCTGTTCCCATTTCTCCAATGTGAAATTCAATATACTATCCAGGCTCTCCCTCGTATCATACTTCTCCGTATTCAAGTCCATATGAAAAATAGGATATACCGTCCAATCCTTTTCCAGCTTTTCAATGGCCAAGCCCTCAAAAAGCTCTTTCTTGCCCAAGAAATACGCTTCAAGCGTAGATATCAACAGACTTTTCCCAAAACGACGGGGACGACTCAGGAAATAATAACTGCCTGTCTTCACCATCTGATAAATCAAAGCAGTCTTATCAATATAGAAATAGCCGTCTTTCCGGATTTTTTCAAAGTTCTGTATGCCGATGGGGTATATCTTACTACTCATATTTCTTCTACAATTATTAAAGTGATAACAATACTCTTTAACTACAAAGGAACAATAATATATCAAGATAAACAAAAGAACGAATCATTTTTCTTTCTATACTATGATGCATACGGTAATACTTTGTTTACTTTGCTATGACTTCTTTATTTTCTTTTATATAAACAGCTATACTTATACGCTGGTCATACAATGGAGCATCCTTGTCTTTTTTACAAATAAAAGCTTCAAAGATTTGACCCCATCCCTGTTTAAGAAGATCACTAATCACCTTACTTTCTTTTTCAGGAAGTTCTCCAAATACTATTTTTTCATTCCCGACCGTTCTTTCAGACTTTTCTACTTTTACAGTTCCTTTTATTCCTTTTGCTCCTTTTATTCCTTTTGCTACTTCTTCTAAATCTACAACCCCTTCCAGAATTTCCACTTTTTTTTCCACTTTAACCAAAACAGTATCCTCATCCTTATTCTCGCTTTTTAATTCTAAAAAGACCTCTTTACCCACCTCAATTTCATTCCAAACTTTAAAAGCCCCACTTTCTAAGATTTTGGCCACATTTAATTCTTTAAAAAATATTCCCATAGTCATTACATTTTATTTTTGATATTAGAAAATTGTTGTTCTACAGACATTTCACGGATTTTATCCAACCATTCAATAATTTGCCTTGGTGAATTTTTATAACCTTCCGGCTGATACCTCTCCATAGCAAGTGCAATTAAAGAATATTCACGTTCCAAAGACGTAGAAAAGACACCCTGATCATCAGTATTTATTGATACAGCAATATCGTGTAATGGATACGGAGTAGACAACCCACGATTGAAAAACTTAGTTATAGGATGTCCGTCATACCTCATCATCTCACCTATTTTATAATTTGAAGAAGGATTACATTCTATCGAAATCCTTTTTTTCTCAATTTTACAAAGCAGATGCTCCTGTATGGTTTCAATCAATGAATAAAAATCATCTCTATATTCCTCCCTTATAGTAAAGGTTTTAGCGTCACTCCCTTTATTTACAACTCTGTCACTATGATATTGCTCATGAATCTCAAGCGCATTATTATTATTCCTAGCTAGTTCTGCCCCTAAATGATGATTCACTGATACATTCAACCATTCCTTTTCTATATCAGAAGTAGGAACAGTACTCTCATCTGAAGCAAAAGTAGGAGAATTCCCTCTTAATAACCATGATAAATAATAATCCTGAATATTATTCATGGCTTTTAGATTATCCTCTGCATCAAAGACTCTATCATAATTAAACTTTCCATCTTTATATTTTTCATCTCCAAAAATCTCTAAGAATAAATCATGAAAAGTACTTTCCAAATAATAACATAAAGGAGTATACCCTACTAATTTTTTACATTTATGATGCAGCCATGCCATATTATCTAATAATACCTGCTTTGTAGAACAAATAGTATGATATCTCATTTCGTAATATTTGCGAACATCTGTCCCTAAAGCTAAACAATGCCCTAATCGGTCACCATTACGTAGATTCAAGAAAATCATAGCTTCCTCCACAGCTCTCAATCCATCTGCTACATCAAAAAAGTCTTCTCCAACATGGAATGTTATATTCAAATCATTGGGTCTCTGTTCGAAACCATTTACTATTTTATGATTTCTAAGAAATCTGAAAGCCGGGGCAAAAACTTCCGGCCGACAGTATATTTCCGAATTCGCCGCATCTATACCGACAATACATCCGGCCAATGGGTTCTCTCCCCAATTTCTTTCATCATTTCTAAAATTATAAATAGCAAAAGCTTGTTTCCTTATTTCTTCCCTTATCAAAAAATGCCTGTACCTCTTTTCCTCGCGTTCATCTCGTTTTTTAATAAAATGAAAGATAATATTAAATTGAGTTTTCATTTCTCCCTCTTGGATGCAATCATAGATTTCTTTTATTTTTTGGGAAATCTTCTCAGAAGTATCAGCAGGCACAATTCTAGTTTCCAAATATCTTTCTTGTCCATTTCTCAAGAACGGTTCTATAGCTGCTTGATATAAATATTTCTTATAGCTATCTTCAATAAAACTATCCTTAAGATCCTCATACTCTGAAAAATTATGAAAGCCAACTGCTGAATTAAGTTGTACAATAGACTGCCTAAAAGTTGATTTATATGACAGATATGCATAAAATAATGTGCTGATTGTTTGATAATCCCCACATTCTGTCATAATAAGACAGAACACTCTGTACATTAGTTCTCTTTCAGGAGCCAAGATACTATTAATTGTCTCTTTAGTATAATGAGCTATCTTAATATAATCAACGTTTTGATAAGGTGAAATATTTGAATCGTCATTGTTTCTTATCTTTATAGCCTTTATAATAGACCTGAATGTAGGTAATTCATAATCATTTTTTTCAAGTTCTCCTTTCAACGTCTCCATTTCCTTCATACTCAAAGGATTTAGCAATGACATCAACTGGGAACAAGTCACTTCTTTAGATATCAATCCTGTTCTACTTGCCAAATATAAGCGTATCACACTGGCTCTATACATTTTATAATAAAATTCCGGATCCCATTCATCAATCTTACGTTTTTGATATACATCATCAAACTTCTTCCTCATTCGGTCAATATTATTCACCACCGACAACCAACTAAGATCAAAATTATAGGATGACCCTTTAAGATGCATGTGAAGATCAGCTATAGGACGACTTAATACCGCATTCAGTTCTTTATTATTATGATCTATAAAAGCAGACCAATCAAAGTATTTTCTCTGAAGACCATTATTTATATCATACGCTGCCACATAAGAGGTAGTAAACAAATCCTCTCCTAGCAAACTTGTCATCAGATGCCAACGTAAAAGCCTAGAATAATGACAAGTAGGTTCGTTATCCTTCAAAAAGAGAGTTTTACATCCAAAGTGTAGCAACACATTATATATAGAATCATCAAAAAACTTCAATTCCTTACAATCACAATTTGGTTTCATCCACTGAGACGTAATCACCTGACAAACAATAGCCTGTTGATCAAGCGTATTATAAACATTCGTCTTTTTCAAAAGACTCATCACATGCGATTCCTTAAGTTCCGTATCTAGATTTATACATTCATCAGAAGTATATTTATTATTCTTTTTCAATAAACCTGCTTTATAAAGCACATTGTCTCCATCCTGTTCTGCAAACAACGCTCTCAAAGCATTACTAAGATGTTCCATAATACCGATTTAATCAATTAAGTAGTTTTCTAATTTGTTCCACGGATAGCTTATCGCCTACGGCATTAAACAAATCCGACATTTCTTTTTTATTCTTATGTAATTCCAAAATCTTCTCTTCTACTGTATTACGGCAGACTAAACGATACACCTCTACAGTATTATGTTGTCCTATTCGATGTGCACGTGCAAAAGCCTGATTCTCAACAGCCGGATTCCACCAATCATCCAACAGAATAACTCTGTCGGCTGCAGTAAGGTTGAGCCCTGTACCTCCAGCCTTAAGACTGATCAAGAAAACCTTATTTTTATCATCATTCTGAAAAGAATCTACCAATACTTGTCTGTTACGTGTGCTCCCGGTTAATAATAAAAGCTTGACAGAATCTTGTGTCAACCTTTTTTCCAATTCATTTAAAGCAGTTGTAAACTGTGAAAACACCAAGATCTGATGCCCTTCAGCAATAAAATCCTTTATCATTTTAACTGCAAGTTCAATTTTTGTAGATTTCACATATCCTTTATGAGTAAGGCTCTTTGGCAATAAATTAAGACTTACACAACATTGTCTTAATCGCAACAATCCCTCTAAAGCAATACTATTTATTCTACCGCTAATTCCCGTTTCAATCGCTTTTATAAAAATACTCCTTATAGCCTTATACACTGAAAGCTCTTCCTCACTCAACTCAATAAAAATATTTTTCTCAAATTTACGAGGTAGATTTTTTAGCACTTCATCCTTTGTTCGACGCAAAATAAATGGCGATAGAAACAACTTTGAAAGTTCCACCCATCTTTTGTCATCCCCCTGTACATTAAATGTTTTGATTTTATTAAAAACAATTTCCATTTCAGGAATCAAAAGCTTGAATTGCGACCATATTTCATCCACAGAATTTTCAATGGGAGTACCACTAAGTATTATCATATGATCACACATCAGTTCACCAATAGCTTTATGTCGCTGGGTATTATCATTTTTTATCAACTGACCTTCATCCACTATAATAGTGTCATATTTATTACAAGAAAATTTTTCTGTATGTATACGAACAGCTTCGTAGGAAGCAATCTCAATCCTGGAAGAAAGCTGTGGAGCAAACTTGTTTATTTCATTTTCCCAATTTGCAGTGAGGGATGCAGGGCAAATTACCAAATGTTTCTTCTTACCGTCTTCTAAAATAGCAAGATGCACTAATACCTGAAGAGTCTTTCCGAGTCCCATATCATCGGCTAGCAAACACCCTGTTCCTTTTTTTCTCATTTTGGCAAGCCAAATCACGCCCTCCATCTGATAAGGCTTAAGTTTAGCATTAATCTTCTGGAGTACAACAGTATGTATTTTATTCAATTCATCATTGGTCAAGACAGGCAAAGGCAAATAAAGTTTCTCGGCATCTAAATCCTTAACCAATGTTCCAGTCACAACTTCAGGTGGTAAAGATGTAATCTTTTGTCTACTGAATAAATTTATATTTCCGTCACACTCTGCATAATTACGACTGAACAGATAAGCCTCAAGTATTTTCTCCGCAACGCCATCATCATCACTACCAGCACTTCCTGTAGAGAACCATTCAATGCCCGATTTATTGGATTTCAAATACACAGGTACATGTGAATCCGTCCCTTGAGGAACAAGTAACTTCCATCCTCTGCACATTAGCGACTTCAACATATCAAAATTATCCTCTTTAATATGAAGAATACTACGTTCATAATCCAAAGAGGAACCCAGCAGAGACAATAATTCACATTCTTTTTTCTCACATCTGAGCATCCACCGGTTATCATCCGTCTCAAAAGGAATATCGACATATTGTGCAGGAAAGAGAGAAGTAGCACCTTCATACCTCAATCGCACTTTTAAATTTTTCCACCAAACCTTGATATTAGAGACATACAATTCTCCTCCCATCAAAGACCCTTCCTGAAAATTAAGTCTTTTTCCAAAAGGTAAGTAGCCAGACAAAGAAGCAACCCGTTTCAAAGAGCTTCCTTTCCCACCAGATTTTACATACAACCATGGATGACTATTTATGGCTTGTCTAAGTATCTTACAACTCACCTGTTCAGGCGAAAAACCAAATGGCTGTCTATTTTGACCTGTTTGAAACAATAGTTGACAAAGTGTATCAGAGGCAAACCCCTCCGATTTAAGCAAATCATCTATTGTAACCTTTCTCTGAAAAGGTGAAAGAGTCTTGGAACCTGTTTCCAAACAAACCTCTATATCTACACCTTTATCTAAAGAGTCTTTTTTAATGATACAAACAAGCCGGAATTTCATGAGTCAAAGTCGTAAAAATAATCAAAACTATCTATCATTCTTTTCATCAACTTATGTTTTTTTTCATCCGTGCAAGTTATCTGCCTATAAGGCTTCACAGTATTCTTCAGTTTACCGGAAAAATCAAAATCATCTATACGACATCCACCATCACAAATATATCGCAAAAAACACCTCGAACATGGTTCCACATTATCTACAGAAGTCTCCTCATGAATTTCTTTTCCTTTTTCCATAAAATATGAAATGGGATGTTCCAACACATTACCATAGCTTTCCACCTCATAAATGCGGTTGCAAAAATACACAGAACCATCAGCATTTATTGACATTCCACCAAGTCCACAGTTTTTTGCTATCAGATTAGGTGAATGTCCGGCTATGAAATTTTCATAATCAGCATTTTTATCCACAAAAGATTCTATTCCTTTTATGCGTTTGGAATATTTTTCGTTTTCTTCTGAGGAAATATTCACATTACGTCCAGGCAACAACTTTTTACTAAGTTTAAAAAACACCTCATTGGATGTACGCCTTCTAACAGCAACTACAAGCTCCTTATATCTAACATCCGTATCGTCTTCCAAATTCTCATAAGTAAACGTTGTAGATACTGATGTCTTTACTCCCAAATTAGAAAATTTCACTACAGTCTCCACCACAACATCAAAATTTCCTTCCCCCCTTACAACAGCATTTGTTCTTTCATTCACACCATCAATACTAAACTGAATCTCGTCAATAAAAGGCGCAAGTTCTTCAATCATATTTTCAGTCCAAAGTAGACCATTTGAAAGCACAGTCACTTTAAGCCCTATATCATGGGCATGTTTTAAAATATTTGCAAAACCTTTAAACATCAATGGCTCACCGCCAGAAAAAGTAACATTCTCTCCACCGGAAACTTTAAAATCAGATAAAATACCAATCCAATTTTCCAAACTCAATTCTGATTTCAACTTGGTGCCTGATCTCATAAAACAATGCTTACACCTTAAGTTACAAGCATTCGTTATGTAAATATTCAGCATCTTATACCCCTCAAGATACTCTTTAGTCGGTAAAACACCTACACCTGCGAATTTTCTAGCGAAAATAGCTGCCAGCAAAGATTTAAAAGAAGCCATTTCTTCTTCTGATTCAATTTCTTCAACGACCTGCCCTATCATCCAACCCTCTCTGAGTTTATTCAAGAGAGAGAGTTGGATTTTATTTTTTAGTACAATCCAATTGGCAGTAGTTACAGATATTACCAAAATATCATTTGCTATTTTTTCTGTCACTATTTCCTCCGGGAAATACAATATATCATCAAAATCAAGTTCTCCGTTCATCCTAAAGCCTATAATAAAGGTATATAATACAAAACAGATGCCCTATCATAATAGGACATCTGACTATTTTTTACCAGCATTAATTCTGGTTAACATCACAACGTTTGAAGCAATACATTGCACCAACACGTTCTGCATCAGAGATTTTTTTCTCTGTCCAACTAAATGAAATTTTCTTTTTCATATTTATCTATTTTAAAAATTAAAAAATATAATAATTCATCCATTAAAAGCCAATATAAATTCAGTAAGTAATTTAGTTGTCATTTTTAAATCTTCCTCATCTACAATTTCTACAGGAGAATGCATATATCTGCAAGGAATACTCACAAGCCCCGTAGGTATTCCTTCTTTAGAAATTTGAATTGTATTAGCATCGGTTCCAGTAGGTCCGGCAATAGCCTCTAACTGATATTTAATTTTTTTTTCTTCACTTGTAAAAACCAATTTCCTAGAAATAGAATTATCCATATTGGGTCCCACAGCAATAACACCACCATTTCCTAATTTAATATCTCCATCCTTAACCGGAGACATTGATGGATAATCTGTAGCATGAGTTACGTCTACGACAATACACATATCAGGATTAATATGAAAAGCTGCAGTTTGAGCTCCTCTGGCCCTTATTTCCTCCTGAACTGTAGCGACATAATAAATATCATTATCTACACTTACATTATAAAGACTTCTTGCAACAGCAAGAAGGACCGCCAAAGAACACCTATTATCCATGGCTTTTCCTGTTATTCTGGATCCTCTTACTAGAAAATCAGAAGTCAACGTAGCCACACAACCTATTTGTACAAGTTCCAGTGCTTCTTCCTTATCTTTCACATTAATATCAATCCACAAATCTTCTGGAGAGAGATTTTGTTTGTTATTCCCTCTTTCTTGAAGGTGAATAGGTTTAACACCTATAACGCCATCAATTAAGCCATTAATACCTTTAATGCTAACCACCTTGCCAGGAAGTAAATTTGTATCAATTCCACCTATTTCATTAAAATATAGAAAACCATCATTATCAATATATGTAATTATAAGGCCTATTTCATCTGCATGTGCTGTAAGCATAATTTTTTTTCTACAATCACATGTTCCATGTTTTACGGCAACTACATTACCTAAAGACGTAGAGTATGTATCAGACACATAGGCTGAAATTTCATTACTCCACAAATCAAGTACTTCTTTTTCGTTTCCTGATGGAGCAACCATCTTTGCAACCTTTTGAAGAAAATTTATATATGAAAAATCCATATTTTAATATTTAGCGATGCAAATGTATAAAAAATAGCCAGAATAAACGAATAAAAATATCAAAAAGTAGTTAGTAGACTTTCACTTCAAAATACAACTATGCATACGTTCCTCTTGAAATCACCCAATCAGCTATCGTCCGAATCTCCGCACTAAAAATAATCGCGACCTTTACCACCGGAAGCCCGCAAAGAGCAAAACGCTCGGAATATTGCTGCAAGTTAATCTGATTCATGGCAGCCTCCGCGCTTTGATTCAATTTCAGTTCTACCAGATAGAGAGTAGTCCTCGTGCGAAGTACCATATCCACTCGTCCTTTCAGCGTACGTACCTCCACATCGGTATAAATGCCCAGTAATGAGAATATCACATATAGCATCTGCTGGTAATGTCCTTCATAATCCGTGTTGTCACAATAAGGCACAGTGGAAAGAAAAACCTGAAGCAACTCCAAAGCCTCGTCCATATTTCCCCGCACAATGTTACGCGCCAAATTACGCACCACACTGTTCACCTCATGACTGTCACTCTTCACATAAGATGGGATCAGGCTTTTCATCAGACCGACACGCACCTCTTTGTTTGGAATATCAAGCATATATGCGTCAAATTCCAAATCCGCACCCTTTATCGTGAGGTAACCAGCCTGATAAAGCAACGGCATATAATTGGTAGCCAACTCCAAAGGTACGTTAAAATCACTGGGAGACGCTTCCTCGCCACCAATTTCTGATGGCAATACAGCATATTTACGCAGCATCTCTATGATATAAGTGGGTGTACCACTCTCAAACCAATAAGAGCCGATCTCTCCCAAAGCCATCGCCTTCAGCAAACTGAAAGGATTGAAAACGTCGGGCGACGGCCACGAAAAATGATAACCGTCATAATTTTCCTTCAGTCTGTCCAACATCTCCTCTGCAGTGATTCCCAACCGGGTAGCCAGATGCTTTACATCGGGAGCCATTTGAGTACGGAGTTCTTCAGCAGTGATACCGCAAATGGCAGCATAATCAGGCAGCATACTCACATTGGTGATATTATTAAGTTCACTGAACACGCTAAGTTGCGAGAACTTGGTTATACCCGTAAGAAAAACAAAGCGCAGATAAGGATCACACGCCTTCAACGGACTGTAAAAATTGCGCATCACATTACGCAACTGCGGCAGATTTTTCTCCTCATGAACCACGTCAAGCAGAGGAGCGTCATATTCGTCTATCAAGACAACCACTTTTTTACCGGTCTGCTTATAAGCACGTTTTATAAGTCCCTCCAGACGCTGATTCACATACAGTTCCTCTTCTACACGTCCATAAATCTCCTCGTATGCCATGAGTTTCAATTCCAGTTCCGCGTTCAGTTGTTCCTTGTCCACATGTTTAGCGGTACTCATGTCGAAGTGCAACACCGGGTGTTGTATCCATTCCTTCTCCAATGTCTCCATGGCCAGTCCCTCAAACAATTCCTTCCGTCCCTCGAAATAACAGTGAAGGGTACTGGTAAGCAAAGATTTTCCAAAACGTCGGGGACGGCTTAGAAACAGATAGCTGGAAGCCGAATGCGTCATCCGGTACACATATTCCGTCTTGTCAATATAGAGAAAATTCCCCTCACGTATCTTAAAGAAAGTCTGTATCCCGATAGGATATAATCTTTGCAAATCTTCCATATCAATCTTATTTTTCACAAAGCTACAAAAAAATCCATTCATAAAGACCGCAGGCGGGAAACTTTTTCCCGCCTGCCACTTTTACCTTATCTGTTTTTTCACCGTTCTCCTCTCTCCTCCTCTTTTCTTCTTCTGTATCGAAAATACATTCTCCTCCATTCATCCCAGATAACTCCGGCTTCCTCTTCATTGAAGGCATCCAGACAGCACTCCACCACTTTTACGTAATCACTCAATGGGCGTTTTGCCCCTTTTTTAAATCATTAAAAGTAGAGTGGCCGATGTGTACGCTCTTCCATATTTCGTCATTTTTCAAATTCGCACGCTTTTGCAACTCTCCTATGTAAACTCCTAAAGCTACATATAAACCTTTTTCATTTTCCATTCTTTTTTATTGTTAAAATTACACCGTAACGGTTAATTATTTTCACTTTCATCCCAACATGTCAGGACGATGTCTATTTTGCATTTACTAATTTTACGCCGTGTTTTGAAACACACTCATATTTTTTTGCAAAAATAAACATTTTAACTTGAAACAAAAAGAAAATGATGCCAAACAACTACAGAATGTCCTATTTCATGCCACCTATCGCTCCTATCAAAGACAAACAAGGCCGACTGATGACTCCTCCCACGCTTATCCCCTTCTGCGAAGTCTCCATCGAACAAGTTTTCCAAATGATTACTTGCAACGAGAATCTCAAAGCCCTGACCGAACAAGTACGCAACTCCGAAGATATACGAACCGCCAAAGCGTCATTACTACCGTATGTGACCCCCTGCGGCACATTCACCCGCCGTAGCAGTAAGGATTTCGTCTCCCCGTCTCACCTGGTGATAGTAGATGTGGACGGTCTCCACTCTTATCAGGAAGCAGTGGAAATGCGACGTATGCTCTATGACGATCCTCTCCTACAACCTGTACTCACCTTTGTCAGCCCCAGCGGACTGGGTGTAAAGGCATTTGTTCCCTGCCATTATTCCTCCACGACAAATAATGTCCAAAATATCACAGACAACATGAGTTGGGCGATGCGGTACGTAGAGACGGCATACAATACGGTAACAGCAGTTTCTTCCGAAACAAAATCCAAAGTAGATTTCTCCGGCAAAGACCTCGTGAGATCCTGTTTCCTTAGTTACGACCCGGAAGCATTGTTCAGAACCACCAACAAATAAATCATAAATCAAAAATCATAAATCAAAATGACCGATATTGAATCTTTACGCCGTCTCACCGAAGCAGTCGAAACGGCAGGAGCGGACATTGCTCCCACTTATCTTGAATACGTACAATTGTCATTCGCCATCGCAACGGATTGCGGTGAAGCAGGACGTGAGTTTTTTCACCGCCTGTGCCGGGTATCTCCCAAGTATCAGCGCGAACATGCCGAACGGGTATTCTCCAACGCACTCCACACCCAACGTGGAGAAGTGCACCTGGGCACCGCTTTCCACCTTGCCGAAGCGACGGGAGTAAGCATCTGCATAGAAGAAATGCCCAAACATCCCACAGGTACAAAAGGTACAGCAGGTACAGCACGCAAATTTCCCCCACACACGGGCGCGTATAATAAGGTGGGAAATGACAATATCTCCGAAGAAAGAGAAGGGGAAGAAGAACTATTGCCGGGCAGTGAACCGCAACATCAATTGCCCACTTTTCCGAAAAACAACTGGCCGGAATTCTTGCAACGTATCATAAAAGCCGGGAGCAGCCCAATACAACACGACATCATGTTATTGGGAGCGCTCACTGCCCTGGGTGCTTGTATGTCGCGCCACGTGCGATGCCTATATGGCGGCAAATACCATCACCCCAGCCTCCAATGTTTCGTAGTGGCTCCTTCGGCTTCCGGCAAAGGTATCCTTTCCTACATCCGCTTACTCGTGGAACCTATCCACGACGAGATCCGCAAAGAAGTGACCATACAGATGAAAGCATACAAAAAAGAGAAAGCCGAGTACGATGCAATGGGAAAAGAACGAACCAAAAAGGAGGCTCCACAAATGCCCCCTAACAGGATGTTCCTCATTTCGGGCAACAACACCGGTACGGGTATCCTACAAAACATCATGGACTCCGACGGAACCGGACTTATCTGCGAAGCGGAAGCGGACACCCTTTCCACCGCCATCGGATCGGATCACGGTCATTGGAGCGATACCCTGCGCAAAGCGTTCGACCACGACCGCTTGTCCTACAACCGCCGCACCGACCAGGAATACCGGGAAGTGAAGAAAAGCTATCTTTCCGTCCTGATTTCGGGTACGCCGTCGCAGGTGCAAACTTTCATTCCGACGGCAGAAGACGGATCATACTCCCGCCAATTATATTATTACATGTGCGGAATCAGTAAATGGATCAGCCAATTTATGGACAACGAGATAGATTGGGAGGAGATATTCACCGCTATGGGACTGGAATGGAAAGAAAAGTTGAGCGTGATAAAATCGCACGGCATTCATACCCTGCAACTCACGGATGAACAAAAAGAAGAAATCGACACCGTCTTTTCCGACTTGTTTGAACGCTCCAGTGTAGCTAATGGAAGGGAAATGTATAGTTTTGTGGCACGTCTGGCTGTCAATCTATGCAGAATCATGTCGGAAGTAGCCGTATTGCGTGCCCTCGAAAGCCCGCAACCCTACGACTTCAAGACCTCTCCCACCTCTCCTTTCACACCGGACAAGGAGATTCCTGCGGACAACCGCAAAGATGACATCATTACCCGTTGGGATGTATCCATTTCACAGGAAGACTTTCATGCTGTGCTTAGTCTTGCGGAACCTCTCTACTGCCATGCCACACATATTCTATCGTTCCTCCCCAGTACAGAAGTCAGCCATCGTCCTAATGCCGATCGTGATTATCTTTTCCAGAAACTGGGTGATGAATTTACTCGTACCCAGTTACTGGAAGAAGCAGTTGCCATGGGAATCAAGGAAAATACAGCCCTCACTTGGCTGAAACGACTCACCAAACACGGAAAATTAATCAGTATGGACGGTAAAGGGTTGTATGCGCGTGCGTGTGTGTATGAGTGAACCGGAAAAAGTGTACCTACTGTACCCGTTTTACTTACGGATACGGTAGTCATTTCAATTACCGCATCCGTTTTGACTGATACAATCGTTTGTCCTGCATAAAGCATCGCTTTAGGAGGTGTAAAGCTAAGCTTTAGACATCGTAAAGCGGTGCTTTAGACACCATAAAGCGACGCTTTATTTAAGGCTCTCCTAAAGCATCCACAATGACTCTCACCTCCAATGGTGTGAATGAACGTCGCTTTGATTCGTAGCCTAAATCGTACAGGCGTTGCAGAAGTCCGGGACACAAAGAGATCCATTTCTTCATTTTTCGATAGGCAGCAATGTCAGTTAGTTGCGGAGAATAAAGTTGCGCCAGTTCCATGCGCCCGTAAGCACGTATTTTAAATTCGCTCATGATGGTTATGTTTCCGATTTTCTGTTACAAAAATACGAAAAAACGACTATATAACCAACGTTTTTCCATTGAATAACCGACTATAATGACAAATAACCGACCACTACCATACACAACCGTGCACAGCTGATTTCCGGGAGATCCGGAGTAGTATTTTTGTATCGTCGAAAGGGAGAAGAATCCCCCGGACAATATGTTTAACCCTTTAATTTATTGTTTTATGATTCGTTACAAAATTTATCAGAACCAGCAGAAGAAAGGCTTGAATGCGGGTAAGTGGTTCGCCCGTGCAGTAAGCGACGAAACGTTTGATTTGGCAAAGCTTGCCGAACACATGTCAAAGCACAATTCACCGTATTCCGGTGGTGTCATCAAAGGTGTGCTTTCGGATATGGTAGATTGCATCAAGGAATTGTTGCTGGATGGCAAATGTGTGAAAATCGATGATCTTGCCATTTTTGGTGTGGGTATTCGCAGTAAGGCAGCCGATACGCTGGAAGAATTCTCGTTGGAGAAGAATATTAGCGGCATGCGTCTGAAAGCTCGTGCCACCGGTAATCTGTCTACCACGAACCTGAAGCTCGACAGCCAGTTGAAGCAGCAGGCGGAGTATCAGAAACCGACAACTGCCGGAGGAGGTTCTGACTCGGGTGACAACCCTGATCCGAAACCGGATGGAGGTGGCGAGGCGCCTGACCCGGCTGCCTAAAAGATTCACCACAGACTACACAGATTTTCACAGATTATATTGAATTGGTAGTTGCTAAAGTAGTCGATTATTTATCTGTGTGAGTCTGTGTAGATCTGTGGTAAACCTATGGCAAACCTACAGTAAATCTGTGGTAAAAGAAAACTATTATTAATTTATTTAAAACCTGTTATTGTATGAGTAAATCATCATCTTCCCGCTCTGTATGGAGCTTAGTCCTCAAAATCGTTATCACTGTAGCCACCGCCATCGGAGGTGTGTTCGGAATACAAAGTTGCATGTAACCCCATGCGGACTATTACATTAATTATCATTCATTGCAGTGCCACACCGGAAGGAAAATCCCTTTCGGCGGAGGCTTGCCGACAGGATCATATCTTGCACCGTGGTTTCCGTGATATTGGCTATCATTTTTACATTACTCGTGATGGGGAGATTCACCGGGGACGTGCTTTAGAAAAGATTGGAGCACACTGTCGTAATCATAATGCCCATTCGATAGGTGTTTGTTATGAGGGAGGACTGGATGCGAACGGGAAACCGAAAGATACACGTACATTGGAGCAAAAAGGAGCTTTGCTTGCTTTGTTGAGGGAGTTGAAAAGACAGTTTCCGAAAGCACTGGTCGTGGGACACCGGGACTTGAATCCAATGAAAGGATGTCCGTGTTTTGATGCGGTGAAAGAGTATTCCCAAATAATTTCTTATCAAAAATAGCTCCTTTTAGATTTCCACCACAGCTTATTGTATAAAAAAATATCAACGATCTTCACAGACAGTTGGTATTTTTGGAAATCATATTAGTGTTAACACTAATATGAAGAGCGAGATTAGGACAATACCACTATATTGCTCCTAATCTACTAAATGTAGGGATTCATGTTTGTCACATGAATCTAGGGACCTACATTTTTCCATCTCATTGTAAATATTCAATTATAACATAACGTATTAAAAAGCACTTTCAGTACTTCCTATTCATTCCATCTGTTTTTCATCGTTTAACGAGCATAAGCTCCATCTTTAGCCTCAAAGATGACAGATGGTTCAATCACTTCCACAGTATGCCATGCACCCTTAGGTATCTGACAACCATACTTGGTTTCTGTAGGATTGAGATGGATACGCTGTACTTCTCGATACTCAACCTTACGAGCTACATCTTGTACATTTACCCCCTTCTGAAAATCATCCGTATCCTTCTCATACGAAACTACTTCCTCATAAATTACTTCGTCCAACTTACCACACAGGCAGATTACTGTTTCGGTAGTATCTTCATGTCGATGGATAGGCACCTTAGTTTCTGGCAACAATGCGTTTAGCATACGTTGACTGGTATCGGCAGATGAAGTGCGTAGGTCGAAGTTCTGACGTAAACGTGGATTCTCTTTAGCTTCTGCAAAGAGAGCTTCAAGTAATTGTTTATTTATTTCCATACTATACATTCAATTATTGAGCATCTTCTTTACCCTTCCAGGAACAAAGAGGTAAGAACAAAACGCCCATAGACCTCTCATAAACTCCATAAACCACACATTAATATCTTCTCAGTACAACTTGAAATGCTTCAGCATACTTACATCCCCACTGACTGCCTCGCATTGCCGCTAATCCCTCAATATATTCATTGCTACGAGGATGAGGGTAAGGCCGCATAACACCACGGTACATTGCCAATGCCTTGCACTTGGCTTCCACACCTTCCATACCCACCTCAACATAACAGTTAGGACGAAACAAGTTCATGGCATCATTAATAGCCCATTCACTACATGAAGGCACTTCCATATACCAAAATTCTTTCACTGGCTTCACACTTGGCTGACGTTGGAACAAACGGATAGCTTCCTGGCAAGCCATTGAAGTCTGCAAATGATCATTGTTGGTATCAGCTGGATGATGAGTAATAATAATATCTGGTTCACTTTCACGAATAGCACTCTCAATGAACTGTACCAACTTCAAATGAGGCACTGTGTTCATCTCAATATTCGGGAACGTTGCTTCATACTTTTTACTTACACCGATAAAGTTTGTAGCTGCATCCGTATCGTCTTCCAATTCAGCATCAGAAGGACGGAACGCACGAGCCTTTGCCTCTGTACACATTATTGCCACATTGACTTCATCACCTCCATGTGACCATTTCCACATAGATGCACCTGCCCCCAGGACTTCGTCATCGGGATGTGCTACTACTAATAAATATTTCATTGCATTTGTTTTTATTTTATTTTCTTCTGCTTACACTAAACTCTAACACCATTGATCATCATTCATCTGATCGGTACTGTATTCGTTCATTTATCCATTGTCATCTTTGCATCCTCAACAAACTCATTCAACATCCAAGTGCATTCTTTACCACACACTGCATAGAGTATGCAAACGACAGTATATACTATCATCTTTAAATCGTAGAATATGCCAGCCTTTTGGACATACGTATATTCTAATTCACGACGTGTAGGATATACCTTTTCCATATACTCTTTCTCATCTGTGATCTGATCACCATAGATAAAGTCATAAAGTGCTGCCGGTCCGCTCAATCCTACCGGCACTTTTGCCGCCTCATTCCATTTTCCATAACGAAACATACCAAATTGGTCTTGTGCTACCGGACGTGGCCCAATTATTGACATAGTGCCATTTAAAATATTCAACAACTGCGGTAATTCGTCAACCTTCACTTTGCGAATAAAATGACCGAACGGAAATATACGATCCTCGTCGGGTCTTAAAGAAGCCTCTGTAGCAGCTTTTGCCACTCGCATAGAACGAAATTTATACATTTTGAATGGTTTGTTATTCTTACCTATACGACGAGCTGTATAGAATACTGGTCCCCAGTCGGAAATCAAGATTCCGATAATGCCGACTATCCATAAAGGTGATGTACCAATGATGCCTATCAAGGCACAGATAAAATCAAATATCCGCTTGATTACTTTGTAAAACATTATACCATTTATATATCTTTGTTATATTCAATAAGTTAAAGTACCAGCTATATGTGCAACCAAATTATAATTATCGTTTTCCTTTGTCGTATAAAAAATACTTATTTTCTTTTGCCATTACTTCATGTTTTTCCTTGCCTCTACGTCTTTTAAGCTCTCCTCAAATTTTACTACTTGATACTCAAAATCATAGGTACTAATTTTCTGATCATAGCACGAGTCTGCAAACATCTTACAAATAGATTTGAGAAAGAAACTTCCCAACCAAACTAATGGATTGATTCCCACTGTAATCCATACTTTCTTGTTATATTTTTTAGCAAAATAACGAACTATCTCTACGGTATCTGCATATTCCTTGTTCTGAGGATGGAATATACCACTCAATTCACGAAGAATTACCTGACGAACTAACTCTGCCAAATTGTATACATGAATCATACTTCGCTTATTATGCCAAGCAGGGAAAATTGGAGTCTTTGTTGCCAACCAGGCCAACCGAGGTAAGTTGCCCTTATTACCTAAGCCATAGATCATACAAGGACGAAGTAATGCTACCTTAAAACTGGATGACTCAAGTTTCCTCAAACCATTCTCTGCTTGAAGTTTACTATCTCCATAGAAATCATTAGGATGTGGTTTTGTGTTTTCTGTTATCACATCCCCCTTCAGGCTCTTGCTCGCATGATATACAATCTTTGAACTCATAAAGATGAACTGCTTCACCCCATGTTTCTTTGCCCACTTCGCAATCTCTATAGTCAAATCCCGATTTACCTTATAGTACAACGGAGCCATTTTAGGCTTAGGATCCACATGTGCAATACCGGCTACATGGAACACTACATCATATTTCGCAAAGTCAGCCTTCTTCCAAGCCTCATTCATGGTATCCACAGTCTCTACAATAAACTCATCCGGAGTCTGCAATAGCCATTTCTCCACATTCACACCAACAAAACTGTTGGCACCTGTAATCAATACCCTTTTCATTTTTTATGTAGCTGTTTTTTGCAGAATACCTAAATCTGCTGAAACTTATTGAGATTTTTTTGAAACATACTTAGGATCATCCTTAGGAAATTCTTTTACCACTTTAGCAGGACATCCCAACGCTAATGTCCAAGCTGGAATGTCCTTAGTCACCATAGCACCGGCACCAACAACAGCACCTTCACCTACAGTCACACCTGGCATCACAATACAACCAGTCCCTATAGCGCAATTCTTGCACAAATGAATTTTGCCATATTTATAAGGCATCATGCCATAAGTCATTCCCTGTTTATATTCTGCAAGTTCCTTCTTATGACAAAGTAAACGACAATCACCTGCAATGTGCACACCATCCTCTATCTCAATCAAATCAGAATGGTTCAAGTCTACACGAACATAGTCACCAATGAACACATCTTTTCCCACCTTTGCTCCCAGTTTACGAAGAATCGCAGGTCTAAGTTTTCTAGGATTAAATGGTTCTAAAATTGCCCAATTCATTGCATTAATTATTAGACGATGATACCAATTTATAAAAAACTGTTTTAATACCTTCCATAGACTTACATCTCCATAATCCTCTATTGGATATTTAAAGCCCAATAGACAAAGAATTTTATATGTCAAAGTTGTTTTCATATATGATTAGATTTCATAATACTTCTATCTTGCCAACTTTCTTCACTTAAAAATCCAGCATAATTATAACATTTACTTTTTTATCAATTCACTCAAAAAGTCAATATAGTCCTTTGCTATTTTGGGCCAAGAAAACAACCTTTCGCATCGTTCACGATTAACTTTTTTTTGCCATTCGTAATTTTCAAAATTAGTATATAAACGGTCTAGGGCATAAGTTATATCTTCTGCATTTTCTTTTTTCACCCAAATCCCAGAATCACCTAAAGCTTCTTTGTTAGCAGTAATATCTGAAGCTATACAAACTTTACCATAACTCATTCCTTCTAATAAAGAAATTGGTAGACCTTCCATTGAAGAAGGTAAACAAAATACCCATGCGTTACGGAGTATCGTATCTTTGTCTGCACCAAATATCGCTCCTGTAAAAATAATATTTGGATCGTCCTTTGCCAACATATGTAAATAATCGCCATATGATGATCTAGGGGCAGCACATCCACAAATAACCAACTGTTTATCACCATGTTGACTATTCATAAAACCTTTTATCAAATAATCAGGATTCTTATCTTGAACAAGTCGTCCCATAAAAACAATATAATTATTAGGAATAATGCCAAAACGTTCCAACACATCGCTTTTAGACGTTTCCTGTGGAATATTTACAGCACATGAAATAGTACGGCAATCTTTATGAAAATGTTCGCGTATAAAATCTGTTTGTTCTTGCGAAACCGCTGTTAAATACTTATTGATTTTACAATCAAAATAGAATTTTTTTCTCAAAATATTACGTTTACGCAATGAATATTTTGTCCTATTAAACTCCAATCCGTGATTCTGCATAAGAGAAACCCTACCAAGCAATCTTGGCCATATAGAACTAATCAGTGCTGGAGCACCGCAATTATAATGGAATACCTGTATATCTTTCTCTTTGAAAAGTCCCATTATTGTAGATTTGAATCCCAATAATATTTTTGTAAGAGCTGCATTCCTAAATGACTTTTGATGAACTACCTTAAAACCATTCACCCATTCTTCTCCATTATGATCACTCTCTTGATATACGATAGGTTCGTGCCCCATCTTAACTAATTCTGTAGCAAGATTATACATATATGTTGCGATACCATCTGGATGGTAAAAAGTACGTCCTCCTATAAATGCTATTTTCATTTTTCTAAAACTTTTGAATAGTTTTCTACAAAACGTTCTACAGAATAATTATGCAGACGTTCATTTCCCCGTATACCCATTTCAATGCGAAGCTTATCGTCATGTAACAGTTTTAGAAGATGTTCTGACAATCTTTTATAGTCTCCTATTGAAATCAGATAACCATTCCAAGAATCTTTTATCAATTGATTATTATCTCCTACATTTGTTGCCACTACAGGAATACTCCAATTCATTGCTTCCATGATACTATTACTCGTTCCCTCAAAAAGACTCGTCGAGAGATAAATATCAGCCGATTTAAGAATTTCTTGTACATTGTCTGGGGCTATAAGAATCTGAGTGTAATTCGTCAAACCATATTCCTCTACCCAATCTCTGACTTGAGTCTCTATATGACCATGTCCAATAATGGTGAACACAAAGTCCTGCCTTGTCTTCCTCAAATCAGCTATGGTTTTGATGGCTGTCAGATAGTCCTTCTGTGGCTCAAAACGACCAACCGTAATAATAGTCTTTATATCCTTGTCAGTACGCTCTATCGGCTTGCTGATATTAGGGAAGCAGTTGGGAATCACAATGGTCTTCTTCTTACAGAAACCCAGATTCTCAAAGTGTTTTGCTCCCGACTGACAATTATATATAGTATAATCTGCAAAGAAGTTGTGTGCAAACCATTCCAATACGGTCTTCGCCGGAGCCAGTCGCGAGTTTCGAATGCCATTGAATACAGTCTTCACGCCTGCAAGTTTCTCCACCATTGCACCTGTCACATCACATGTTGTCAGATAGTTGAATGCAATTTCTATCTTTTGTTGCTTCAACAGTTGATAATACTCCTTCCACTTGCCGAAGTTCTTTCCAGAAAGATAATGAATTTGTACATGTGCATCCTCCAGAAACTTTTGCACTATCACCGAGAGGTTCTTCTTCCCCCATAATGAAACAAAGTGTACCTCATTCTCCTCACTGAGTGTTGCTGCCAGTAATGCAGCCTGTTTCTCTGCACCTCCTGGTTTGATAGTAGGTATCAGAATTGCTATTTTCATTTTGCTCAGTCTTTAATATAACGGGCAGGATTTCCAGCCCAAACCTGGTAGGGTGGAATGTCTTTAGTAACCACACTTCCTGCTCCTATAATGGCTCCCTTGCCAATAGTAACCGAACTACAGATACACACATTCAGTCCTATAAAAACATCATCTTCGATATGCACCTCACCTCTGCGAAAATGAACACCAGGTTGGGATGGATCAAGATAATGAGTCAGAATCTTTGTGCCAGCGGTGATACGCACACCTTTTCCGATATAGATACTGTCAGGATAGACCGTATCAACACCTACTCCACCATAAATCATAGCACGACCTTTAATATTTACTCCCGCCATTTTCAAGCACTTAGCTCTATGTTGAGGCATCATTGGTAGGTCAGCAAGACCTATCCACATCTTCCTCCACATACGCTTGGGAGGATATACTTCGAAAAAATGTTTTAATGTCATATTCATTTTTATTTGTTATCGTTCCGCCCGTTGATATAGCGTCATATACTTCGATAGACACTGAAAAAATCATAAACTTTACCTGTGTGGACGTTAATTATTATTTTGACACCTTCAACCATTCACCTATCTTCTCATCCCATTCTTCAGGCATAAATGCGCCCATACCTGCAGCAGGATAGAAGGTCTGTTCACCAAAATATATTTTACCTTTTACATTATATAAATCCACTCGCAAGAACTTGAAACCACTTGACAGTTTTTCAGCAACATCTATCATTTCTGAAAGATTGTCGGGCATGTTCTCCACATGATTCGAATCGGGTTCATAAGCCTTCTCCCCAAATGGTAGAAACTCACCGTCAGGAGAATAGTAGTTTGCATGATGCTCTACGAAACGACCAAAGTCTATCTTGAAACACTTCACCTTGCCCCCAAAGCAAAAAAACTTGTAGTCCTTCAGTTCCTCGAATGAATTCTCGTAATGTGTTTTTCGCTCTGCAATAAACTTCTCTGCAATGATTTTTCGTGGAACATTCAAATAAGGTTTCTCCCGATAAATCTGCCCAGCATTTGTATGCATAGACACTCTTAATTTCTTTATCGCTGTTTCTTTATCCAATTTTGACTTGTCAGTACAAACCACAACACCGCACCCTCCTCCACCATGAGTAGTCTTCAGAACGAACTGGCTAGGTAGAGAATCCCAGTCAATCTCCTCCACACTGTTCCAAACAGCTAACGTAGGAATGACATACTCTTTACCTATACGCGAAGCCACATAATCCTTGACTGCCAATTTGTCCACCAATTGAGTGTATTCTGGCTTATAATCGTAGATTTTCAGCCATTGCAGTTTCTCTGTAAATGTCCTCGGATTCTCCAAATGAAGTATTTTTCCTTTCATTTCCAAGAAATACAAAATTCGCAAATAGAATTTATCATTCTTTATAAAAGGAGATAATCTACGGAAGACCACAGCAAGCAACCATTCTGGGTGCTTGATCGCTTTTATCAATCTGTTACGTTTACTCATTTATCTTGACGATTATGAAATAATTACTTGCGTTTAAGCTCCCGTATTGTCAAATCATAGTGTGACTCACATGAAATACGGTTTTTGATATTGAGTATACGCTTTGCTGAAAGAAAAGATGGCAGAAGACCTCTAACGAATGCAGCCAAAAGCAAACGGTTAGTCCAAGGAGTGAATGATGAGAGTACAAACTTTCTCATTCTCTTAGAATATGCATCCAAGGCCTTATTGATTTCTACCGGTGATGCTATAGTGCGGTTTAGTTCTTCAATACTTCTCTCAAACTGATTCTTTTGGTTCTCTGTCATGAGGCGTATTGTAGGTTCCTCATTACATTGTGTATAAGGGTGCAGCTTGAACTCTATTTCTTCTGCCTCGAAATTAAGTTCCACCATATAGCCATCGTTCCAAATGTCATTTCTGCAGTTAGGGTTATCAAAGAGCAGATTTCCAAGACCATATATGATGGGCTTACTTTTGTATCTCTCATAACCACTATAGCAATGCTGATGATGATTGACTACCGCATCTGCTCCTGCATCAATAAAGAAACGGTAGGTCTCTATCATTCTTGATGTAGGTAACTGATAATGTTCTATACCTCCATGAACTATAACCAATACATAGTCAGCATTCTCTTTTGCTTCTTGAATTTTATAGAATTGCTGAATTGGCAGCAGAGGATTGCCGCCAGCAGTGGATTCTGTAGCCACACTAAACTCATTCTCGCAGCAGTTGATGATTGCCAACTTTCTTCCTTTAGATTCGATATAAAGAATTCGGGCCGCATCATTAAGATCTATTCCTACACCAACAGTGAATATACCACCTTTTTCAAGCAAATCCTTGGTTTCAAGACAACATGCTTCGCCCTGATCCAAAATATGATTGTTGGCAAGGGTACAAACATTAAATCCAGCATACTTTACTGCCTCTACCGCAAACTCAGATCCTTTAAGTGTAGGGCCAATCTTCTTGATGGTTTTTCCCGTCTCTGTTACAATGGGAAACTCAAAATTAACCACCTTAATATCACATGCGCTAATGATAGGTTTTATAGTATCAAACATGCTACCGAACTCCTTCTGTTCTATCTTCTCATTCACTCGAAACCTTTGGCAGAAATCTCCTGCAACTAGTACCTTCATGTTATTGTATAGCTTTAATAATCTTTTTTGTTTCGTTCAAATAATTAAATTCTCGCATTGCAACCTGCGCACCAGCCTTTCCTATTTCAATTGCCTCCGCAGGATGCTCCAATGCCCATAACAGTTTAGAAGAGAATTCATGCGGGTTACGTTCTTCTGCAAGAAGTGCAGTCTCGCCATCCTTCAAGAAAAGAGGAATGTCACCCACCTTAGTCACTACAACAGGATTCTCTGTTAGGAGATACTCTCCAAGTTTAGTTGGGAATCCGCATTGCGCCTGTAACGAGTCTGGACGATCAAGAGCCAAAACAGTGGCATTCTTCAATATCTGGGGGATTTCGGCAGCTGAAACAATGCCCGTAAAAATAACAGAGTTCTTCACACCAAGATTTTCTATCAGCTCCAAATTGCCAGACACATCATCCTTATCTGGAGTCTTACCGATAATGTAAAGTTTTACATCTGGATATGACTTATGCACAATAGCGAAAGACTTAATCAGCTCATCAACTCCATCCTTATTATTAGAAGCGGTTCCGCAATATGCGATGTACTTCTTTGATGTTTGCTTCTTAAGTCCGATAAAACGATTGTTATCCACAGTCATGTTCACAATTTTAATTTTCTCTTTCAATAACCCCAGAGAGGCGAAATAATCCTTGAGAGCCGTTGAAATAACAAACATGCCTTCCAAGTCCTTGATATGCTTCTTATACTTCTCAACATCAAATCCCTTAATTTTATAGATGTCAGGATGTTCAGTTCGCTCATGATACAATTTGATATCTTTCCGATTTATCAAATTGAAAAACACTCTTCCAATCGTCAGTAGAATAACCTTATCTCCAGCCTTAAGGCCTCTGGAAAACTTCCATCCATTGTAGAAACTGGCAAGTTTTGCAAATACTCGACCTTTTAGCCTCATACCATCCCACATATAGCGAAAATGAACATGAGACAATTGTTCCGTGACCTTACTATATTTGGAATCAGGTTCCAAAAAAACTACTTCTACTTCAGTTCCAAGTTCAGAGAAACCTCTGAGAAAACTAAGCAATCTGTTTGTTGGAGCAGTATTTGGGTGATACGAGTTAAAAACAATGTAAGTAGTACTCATATTATTCAAATTGCAATTTTGTTCTCAATTTTTCGACTTCATCTACTCTTCTTTTTATCTCTCCTTTCAACGATGAATACCAATCAGACAATTCGGCCTTCTTTACTGCAGGCATCCCCATTAACAAAACATTGCCTTCAGGAAAGGATTTGGTGACAACGGAATTGGCCGCCACGACTATGTGATCGCCCAACATCTCACCACCTGTAATCTTTGCTCCTGTTGAAAGGCTCAGAGCCTTGCCTATCTTCCTGCCTGTATCTGTGATGCAAGTAGATGCATGCAATACTGCGTATGGCCCTATCCTGTTGGTATTTCCCACTACTATAGTTCCATAGTGAGGGATAACAAGACCATAATCACAGGCATCATATCCGATACTGAACCCAAGCTTACGAGACAATCTAAAGAAACGCAGTTTATTGACTATAAACAACAGTTTACCCCCGCGTTTACACTGAGAGAGTAATACTGCACCTTTCTCATTGCCTTAAGGAACTCCATGATGTAATTTGGAGCCACCAAATGCAACAACTTCTTCTTGAGAGGTTCTTTGAAGTACCCTCTATTCATCATCATGTCTGCATAAAGATAGAAGTGGAGGTGGTTGCGAGATGTGATAGTGCTCATATTTATCTATAATGTATTGTTAAGAAAATCAATAAGTTTTTTAGTCACTTCTTTTGAACCGAAGTTGGCTATAGCATAGTCATACGCTCTTCCTGCCACTTCTTTTGCCTCTTGAGGATGTGATAGGATATATCTCATCTTTTCTGCGTATGCGACATCATCGCAAGGATCTACCAAGTAAACAGTATTGTTATCTTGCACATAGCAATGAATCTCTCCTACATTCGTCACTATTGCCGGTGTATGACTCATCATGTATTCTGCCAATTTCGTTGGGAAACCACCTGCAGCTCTCTTTGTAACAGGTTGAGACGTCACAAGAATCTCTGCATTTGCAAGAGTCTGTGGAACTAAGTTATAATCTATTCTTCCTTTAATAAAAACTCTATTTCCTAATCCAAGTTCTGCTATTACTCCTTCGACAACACTTTTATCTTTGTCATTAGGTGTACCATAAAGATATAAGTCAACATCAGAAAAATCATCGCATACTCTCTTAAAAGCTCTGATGATGTTATCAACATTATCTTTTGCCAACATCATATTTCCCATATAGCACATATACTTACGGGAAACTTTTTGCTTTACTATACCATCAAAACGAGCCGTATTTAAAATTGAGCATAGAATATACGTAGGCTTCTCACACACTAGCTCATCATAGAACTTTTGAAGAGCCTCTGTCATGAGAACTCTAAACGAAATGAACTGATAAACAAATTTGTATGCAAGCTTATAGGAAAAAGGAATCGTTGATTTCAGCCTCCTAATAGGCTCAGGAAACTCATCACCAATAAATCCAATCTTGATTCCCATGATTCGCAACACTGGAACAAAAAAGAGGAGATATGTAGGATGGTCAAAGCTTAAGAGTATACAATCAAACTTTTCCTCTTTATGGGAATTCCTTATTTTCTTTATGGCATTTAAGAGAGACTTGGGCCTATCAACAAAAAGTTTATATAACTTGGACTTATTCGTGTCCCTCTTATGGGCATAGGCGTACTTAACACCTCCAACATAACCTGAAAGAGAATATGCATTATCGCCGACCTTTGGCTGAAATACCACAACTTCAACCTTACATCCATTATCCACTAACCCCTGTCCATAGGATAGTATTCTTATGGTAGGAGCCATCCCTTCGGGGAATGAATATGTGCAAAGAATTCCGATTTTATTTATCATACGTGCATGTATTAAATGCAAAAAAATATAGAACCATAAAGAAAGGTGAATATGTAATTGTTTGTGAGAAACATAAAAGCAACAATGATACAAAAACGCACACATTCGCTCCCTTGTGACTATTACCTACATATACTTTTGTTCCTCTATATAACAAGTAGTAAAACACTATGGATAATGGAATACCATAATACCTCATCAAATCAGTCAATCCATTTGGACTACTTAAAAGTTCATCTCCAAAAATATTTGAAAGAAATGGACCAAAGCCAATAAACGGAGATTGCGTTATCTGATTCCAATGGTATGCAATGGCGCCAAATCTTGACCAAGTGGAATCATCAGCTGATTGCTCAGCAATTTTTTCGGTCATAAAATCCAATTGCCCCACATAATATACAACAGCAAACAGTATTATAGAAAAGATGATTTTATTACTTCTCTTGATGTTTGAAAAGAATATATATCCCACATACAATGTAGCTGTAGCTACATATCCAGTCGTAGAAAATGTTGTTAGATTTGTAAGTAGCAATACAAGACTATTCTTCGATGTAATCTTTTCTTTGAAATAGAAAAGATTAATAGCCAATGCTAGTGTTATATATATAGTGAAACGGCCTGGCTCCCAAAAGGGACCTGAATTTCGCATAAGACCTTTAAAATCTTGAGGGATACTAAATATGTATAATGTATCTACAATATTTGTATTGCTCTCAATATTATCCCAACCTAAAAGAGGAAATTGTGATGCAATTGACCGAAGAAAGGATAGTCCCAATGGAAACAGGCAAATTACCCACAATACCAAGCAAACCTGTGAAATGAAATAAACTAAATCTAAATATACTTTTACAAACTTACAGGAAATTATCTTAGCAAACATAGCACAAACTAAGAGTAAGCATGTTGGCTTAATGAGATTGACAATGGCTCCACCAAAATTCACCATTTGTAAGAAATGAACAGATAAAACAACACCAATTAGCAGAATTGTCGAATTTGAAAGTTTATAACCTCGATGAAAAAAAATGAATCCAACGACTGGCATCATATACAACATCCATTCAAGGAAAAGCCCATAGGTGAAACCTCCTCCCGACCATAGAATTATGAACAGAAGAATGGCATACTCATACCACTTTGTCTTGTTTGTCTTGTCGTTATATATGGTTATTTGTTCCATATCCCTGTTGCAGTTTGGCTGATGAGTTTATTGCATTGCACTTTAGACCATAAGTAATTCAGCGCAAATACAATAGCATTTGCTATTAACACTCCAGACAAGCCAAATAATTTGCCCAAAAGTATTGCAAGCGGTATATAAATGATTGCAATTACTCCTGTCAGTATTATCTGCGCAAATACTTTTCCTGTTCCATTAATGATAGTTCCATAGACTTTGTACAACATTTCAAATGAAATATACAATAATATAAGACTAGTGGTTGAATAATTTATGTCTATTGTGCCCTTGCCCAGCCATATGCCATATACAAACTTAGAAGCCAATACCATCAATACACCAATAAAAATAGACGCAATACAGACTTTTCGTGATAAAGAGATTGTCTTGTTTATCCATGCAAAGTCTTTACGAACATAAGCATCCGTTGTTGCAGACCACACAGGAGTGATGACAATAGTGAAAATCATAGTCAAAAGACTGACATATTTAAATGCTAAATTATACTCTACCACTGCTTCTGGACTTACGACTCTTGCTATGATAATGCTATTGGCCTGAAAAAGTACAATTGTAATCATTTGGAGGACAAAAAACTTCAATCCAAGGCTTAAGATACTACCAACTGATTTGAATTCAAATAATTTGAAGGATGGTGCAATTTCTTTCAGTTTCGTTCTAAAAAGTCCGATAGACCCCAGGAACAGAACTAAAGGAGGAATCATACTGTTGACAGCACCTATCTGTAAGACGGAAGTAACATCAAACACATATACCTGTATTACCAACGCAATGAGAGCAATAAATTGTCCCACGAAAGTAAACAATGATTGGAACGCAGGCATTTGATAAGCAAATAGAATTGAATTTATTAATCCAAACAAGAACTGAATACAGAAAGCTATAAACACTACATTTGTAAGTCCTCGAATTTCACCAGCATCACTTGTGGGGGAATTCAGAACTCCTAACCAATCAACAAAAGGACTAACCATCAAAAAGATTACTATAATTAATGCTACATATATAGCAAGAGTTACATAACAGCTGCTTACAATCTTCTTAGCAGAATGAAAGTCTCCCTTTGCCAAAAATTCTGGTAATTTATTTCTGAGTCCATTTCCTAAACCAACATCCATATACCCAACCCAACCTACAATTGAGGTGAGGGTTAGTAATACTCCATAATCTGCCCTATCTACATGATGAAGCATAATAGGAGCTGATATCAGGGTAAGAATCATTGAAACTCCCCTAATACCGATCATTGCCACAGTATTTTTATACATTTTTTTACTGCGACTATCAGTTCCTATGAACTTTTTCCTTATTTGAGTCTTTATACTAAACATTTATTATTTTCTATTGAATAGATAATAGACACATGCAACTGAAATGTACAAACACATTAAAAACTTGTCGGAAAATGAGTTTATATCCTTACTTTATCCCCCCCCTCACACCCATATACGCATAAAGGGGTTCGAAGATAAGCTTTCAGAATAAACCTTGCTGAATAGTATCCTTTGGCATGATTGATAACATAAATTGAACCATAATAGCTTGTCATTGCATTTGCTAAAATTATTTTCTTCATGGTTCCTATATAGGAATCAGGATTTAATTCAGTACATACTGAAATTGAGATTTTTAACCCTACAGTGCCAACACCCAGACTGGACTTGTCGGTTGGAATACTATCCAAAGCCTTGTCATAGTTCTTGATTCCACTCCTACAAGATGACCCTCTATAATCTGATACTGATTTTCAATTTTATTCCATCTTGCTACTTCATAAGCGTCATAAAGTTTATCACTTGCTTGCGATACGTATTTTGCAGCATTTTTCTAATTTATCATTCATTAAAGCGTGCGAAATATGACAGGCTTTCGCCCTCGTTCTCACGAATCAACTCACACACGAAATTGAGAATACGTGTCTTCCCATTGCCATGATGACCATAGATTACTGCTATTCTATTCATAGGGATCTCTTGTTTTATAGAGTTGCTGCATTAGGAGTTGGATAGATTAATATTCATCGTAATAAAGTTCATTTGACATACTTAGAATAAACTGTAATCTATTTGGAACATCCATTCAGCCTATTTCAGTTCAGATGATTGATATTTTTCAGAACTTTTTCCACACCATTTTATTGACGATACCGACATAGCTCTGCACAATCTTCACAACTTTGGTTGAGACATTCTCGTCTACATAGTCGGGCACAGGAATACCATGCTGACCATCACGGCAAAGTTCAACGGCTGTGTCTACGGCTTGAAGTAATGATTTCTCGTCAATACCGGCAATGATAAAGTCGCCCTTGTCAATAGCCTCTGGACGCTCAGTAGAGGTTCGAATGCAAATAGCTGGAAAGGGATGTCCCACACTGGTGAAAAAACTTGATTCTTCAGGTAATGTACCACTATCACTAACAACAGCAAAAGCATTCATCTGAAGGCAATTGTAATCATGGAAACCAAGAGGCTCATGTTGGATAACCCGTTCATCAAGTTTGAAACTACTCTCTGCAAGACGGTTACGACTACGAGGATGACAACTATAGAGAATCGGCATATTGTACTTTTCAGCCATCTTATTGATAGCCGTAAAAAGCGAAAGGAAGTTTTTCTCGGTATCGATATTTTCCTCACGATGAGCAGAGAGCAAAATATATTTTCCTTTCTCCAGGCCCAGACGCCGATGTACATCGCTAGCTTCTATTTCTGCAAAATTGTTATGGAGCACTTCCGCCATAGGTGATCCCGTGACATAGGTACGTTCCTTAGGTAGACCACAATCGGCAAGATATCTTCGCGCATGTTCCGAGTATGCCATATTCACATCACTGATGATATCAACAATACGACGGTTGGTCTCTTCCGGAAGACACTCGTCTTTGCAACGGTTACCTGCTTCCATATGGAAAATTGGAATATGCAGCCGCTTCGCACCAATTACACTCAAACATGAGTTGGTATCACCAAGTACAAGAACTCCGTCCGGCTTTGTCTGAGCAAAGAGTTTATATGAACAATTGATGATATTACCACAAGTAGCTCCCAAATCATCACCTACGGCATCCATATATACTTCCGGCTCTGCCAACTTCAAATCTTTAAAGAATATGCCGTTGAGGTTGTAATCATAATTCTGACCGGTATGAGCAAGAATCACATCGAAATACTGACGACATTTGGTGATGACAGCCGCCAAACGGATAATCTCGGGACGAGTGCCGACAACGATTATCAGCTTCAATTTACCATTATCCTTGAATTTTATATCTGAATAATCGAATTTAGGTTGTTTTTCCATATTATTTTTCTACTTTATCAAAGTATGTATCCGGTTTATCCGAGTTGAATATCTCATTGCAGTACATCACTGTCACCAGATCTTCCGTATCAGAAAGATTGATGATGTTATGAGTATAACCGGGAAGCATGATGACAGATTGTATTTTCTCTCCGCTCACCTCATAGTTAAGCACTTCGTCTGTTCCTTCCTTACGAAGCTGAATAAGCCCATGCCCACTGACTACAATAAACTGTTCCCATTTGGTATTGTGCCAGTGTTCACCCTTGGTTACACCTGGTTTGGAGATATTAATGCTTACCTGGCCACAATTCAAGGTATGTACAAGTTCTGTGAAACTGCCACGTTGATCTACATTCATTTTCAAGTCGAAGATCGCTTTTTCTTTTGGTAAGTAGCTCAAAAAGGTACTGTACAGACGTTTGGCAAATGAATCAGTCGGGATTTCCGGAATCATCAGTGTCTTAGGCATTTCCGCGAATTGATGTAATAAGTCAACGATTTCACCAAGCGTTACCTTATGGGTGACAGGGCAATAGCAATATCTGCCGTCAGCCTTCGGTTGTACGTCAAGCCCTTCGAATTCGCAATGATATTCCTCCCCTTTCAAGGCATGAATCATTTCGTCCACAAGGTCATCAATGTAAAGTAGCTCAAGTTCTACACTCGGATCGTTGACCTGTATAGGCAAGTCATTGGCAATATTATTGCAGAAAGTGGCTACGGCACTGTTATAGTTTGGACGACACCACTTACCGTAAAGGTTCGGAAAGCGATAGACCAAAACCTTGGCTCCTGTCTCTTTGCCGTATTGTAGAAAAAGATCTTCACCCGCCTTTTTGCTACGACCATATTCACTGTCACCAAAGCGACCGGTCAATGAGGCTTGCGCACTAGAGGAAAGCATGACGGGACAAGTGTTATGATATTTCTTCAAGGTGTCAAGCAATGTATTTGCAAAACCGAAGTTACCTTTCATGAATTCATCATTGTCTTTAGGGCGGTTCACCCCGGCAAGATTGAATACGAAATCGGCCTCTTTGCACCAATTATCCAGTTGTTCCGAAGTAGAGTCAAGATCGTACTCGAATACGTCACTAATCTTCAGTTCACCATAACAACGAGCCTTACCGTCCTTGATGTTATTAAGTTGGGCACAAAGATTCTTCCCTACAAAACCTTTGGCACCGGTTACTAATATCTTCATAATTTTATTACTGTACGAAGTTGCCCTCACCACTCAACTCCTTCTTTATATAGTCCAAAGCTGCAATCTTGGCTTTGGTTTCTTCCACGTTAAGGATTCGTGTATTGTTTGAATTGAACTCTGTAAGCGTGTTACGCTCTGTCTCACCCTCTTTGAAATATTTGTCGTAATTCAATCCACGGTTATCTGCCGGTACACGATAGAAATTGCCCATATCCTCTGCCTTGGCACATTCTTCATTGGTAAGCAATGTCTCATACATCTTCTCACCATGACGAATACCGATAACTTTAATGTCTTCTTTCTTGCCACCAAAGAGTTCACAAACAGCCTCTGCCTGAGTCTGGATGGTGCAAGCCGGAGCTTTTTGAACGAGGATGTCACCATTCTGACCATGCTCAAAAGCGAAGAGTACGAGGTCAACAGCTTCTTCAAGAGACATTATAAAACGTGTCATTTTAGGCTCAGTCAGAGTAACAGGATTACCATTGCGGATCTGCTCTATCCACAGAGGGATTACAGAACCGCGAGAACACATTACATTCCCATAACGCGTACAGCAAATTTTGGTCTTACCGGAGTAACGGCTCTTTGCCACTGCTATCTTTTCCTCAACAGCTTTGGTGATACCCATAGCATTGATTGGATAGGCAGCCTTATCCGTGGAAAGGCAGATTACGGCACCAACACCCGCTTCAATTGCAGCCGTCAATACATTGTCAGTACCAATTACATTTGTCTTTACAGCTTCCATTGGGAAAAATTCGCAACTCGGAACCTGCTTCAAGGCAGCAGCATGGAAGATATAGTCTACTCCCGGCATGGCGTTCCTACAAGACTGGAGGTTGCGTACATCACCGATAAAGAATTTTATTTTGTTTGCCACATCAGGATACTTAGCCTGATATTCGTGGCGCATATCGTCCTGCTTCTTCTCGTCACGTGAAAATATACGAATTTCACCGATATCGGTACGAAGGAAACGATTCAAGACTGCATTACCGAAAGAACCTGTTCCACCGGTAATCATTAGGGTTTTACCCGCAAAAATGCTCATAGTTTTATTGTTTTATTGTTTTATTTCTCCGTATTATAAAACTTTACATACCACTCTGCAAAGTTTCTTAGCCCATCTCTCAAACTTGTACCCGGTTTAAAAGCAAAATCCTGTTCCAATGAAGTAGTATCAGCATAAGTTACAGGCACATCACCCGGTTGCATAGGCACAAGTTCTTTATGGGACTCAAAATCATAGTCTTTCGGAAGCACACCGGCACGGACTAATTCTTCCTGAAGAATAGTTACAAATTCAAGCAGGTTCTCTGGATGACTGTTACCGATATTATATACTTTGTATGGTGGAATCGGAAGTCCGTCTTCCCCATTCTCTTTTTCTGGAGCGTGTTGCATAACACGTACTACTCCCTCCACAATATCATCCACATAGGTAAAATCACGCTTACAATTACCATAATTGAAAATCTTGATAGTTTCGCCTTTTACAAGCTTGTCGGTAAACCCAAAATACGCCATATCCGGACGACCTGCAGGACCATAAACCGTAAAGAAACGTAAGCCTGTTGATGGAATATTATAGAGTTTTGAGTATGCGTGAGCCATCAACTCGTTACTCTTTTTTGTTGCTGCATAAAGGCTGACCGGGTTGTCAACCTTGTCATCAGTTGAATACGGAACTGTCTTGTTACTGCCGTATACGGATGATGAAGAAGCATAAACCAAGTGCTCCACCTCATAATGACGGCAGGCTTCAAGGATATTATAGAAACCGATAAGATTACTTTGGACATAGGCATCAGGATTGGTGATACTGTAACGGACGCCCGCCTGGGCCGCAAGATTTACGACAACGGAAATTCTGTCTTCAGAGAAAATTCTTTCTACCGCATCCTTATCGGCAATCGAGGCATGGACAAAAGTCCAGTCACGGTTTAACAACTCTATTTCCTTGAGACGCTCATACTTGATATTGACATCGTAATAATCGGTGATGGAATCAACACCGATTACCCTGATATTTCGGAAATCATGGAAAAGGCGCATGACAAGGTTGCTACCAATAAAACCGGCAGCACCCGTTACAAGCACAGTCTTTCCGTCCAGCTCTACATTATATGACAACATGGTCAGTCCCTTCTAAAAATGTCACGTGTATAAACCTTAGCTTCCACATCTTCCAGACTGTTGTCAAAACGGTTGGCTATGATAGCCTTGCTCTGCACCTTGAATCCAGCAAGATCGTTAACAACCCTGCTGCCGAAAAATGTAGTCCCGTCCTCAAGCGTGGGTTCATAGATGATCACTTCCGCACCCTTCGCCTTGATACGTTTCATTATACCTTGAATGGCGGACTGGCGGAAATTGTCAGAGTTCGATTTCATGGTCAGGCGGTATACACCGATGACGCAAGTATGTTCCTTGGATGCGTCCCATTGTCCATTTCCCGTATAATAACCTGCCTTGCGGAGCACTGCATCAGCTATATAATCCTTACGGGTTTTGTTTGATTCCACGATTGCGGACATCATGTTCTGAGGAACATCCTGATAGTTGGCAAGGAGTTGTTTTGTATCTTTCGGCAGGCAGTAACCGCCATAACCGAATGAAGGATTATTATAATGTGTCCCAATACGGGGGTCAAGGCCTACGCCCTCAATGATCGCTTTGCTGTCCAATCCCTTTATTTCAGCGTATGTGTCAAGTTCGTTAAAGTAGCTGACACGGAGAGCCAGATAGGTGTTGGCGAAAAGCTTGACTGCTTCCGCCTCTTTTATGCCCATAAAGAGCGTGTCGATGTTTTCTTTGACAGCCCCTTCCTGCAAAAGGGCAGCAAATGTCCTAGCTGCTTCCTGTAACATAGTGACATCCGTGACGGAACGGATCGCCTCATTTTCTTCCGCAAACTCCGGACGGTCGATGATCTTCGGATAACCTACGATGATACGGCTCGGATAGAGATTGTCATAAAGGGCCTTGCTTTCACGAAGGAACTCCGGTGAGAACAGCAGGTTGAACTTCTTTACTCCCTTCTGGGCATATTTTACATAAAGGTTACGGGTATAGCCCACCGGAATTGTCGATTTGATGACCATTACGGCATCGGGATTCACTTCAAGCACAAGATCGATAACTTCCTCCACACGACTCGTATCGAAGTAATTCTTCACAGGGTCGTAGTTTGTAGGAGCGGCTATTACCACAAAGTCGGCGTCAGCATAGGCTAACCTCCCGTCCAAAGTGGCAACAAGATCAAGCGGCTTTTCAGCCAGATACTTCTCGATATAATCATCCTGGATAGGGGAAACCTTGTTGTTCAGTTTCTCCACCTTTTCCGGGATTACATCCACGGCAGTTACATGATGATGTTGTGATAGCAGTGTCGCTATGCTCAGTCCCACATAGCCAGTTCCGGCTACTGCGACCCGAATCTCTTTGAAATCACGCATATTATGTTTGATTTGGTTTTATCAATAGCAGTTTATTTACCCTCCCGACTTGTATGCTTCTCTCCATAACCATAGCCATAACCATAACGCTTGCCATAGCCATAATACTTGCCGTATTTACCATAACCATAATAATAGCCGTACTTCTTTTTCTGAAGATCCAAGCCGTTAATGGCGATACAGAGGTTAGGCAGTTTGTTGTTTTCCATAAGCTCATTGATCAAAGTAAACTCTGCCTTACGGGTATAATCAGCACGGCATACGTATACCGACAAATCAGCTGTGCGACCTATCAGCAAGGTATCAGTTACCATACCCACGGGGGCCGTATCCAGAATCACATAGTCAAAATTAGCCTTCAACGTTTCGATGGCTTTTTCCAAGCCGTCACGAGCCAATAATTCCGTTGGATTGGGAGGAACTGATCCGCCCGGAAGAATAAACAGATTCTTGTTTATATCGGAAGGCTGTACTAAATCCATCAGATTCTTTGTCGGATTGGTCAGAAACTGGGTAATACCATGTTCCTTTTGGGAAATATTAAAAACCTTATTCAATCCCGGTTTACGAATGTCAAGACCTACTATCACAACCTTTTTCCCTAACAAAGAAAGACTAATAGCCAAATTAGATGATACAAAAGACTTACCTTCACCACTGATGGTAGAAGTCACCAGAATCACATTCTTGCCATTTTCAAGCATAAACTGAAGATTGGTACGTACATTACGGAATGTCTCGCTCATCAAATTATTATGATTCTCAAATACAGCTATAGAACCGGACTTTTCATCCGCCAACGGGATATCGCCAATAACAGGAAGAGAAGTTAGTTTTTCAACATCAGCACGGCCCTCAATCTTGAATTTGGTCAAGCCAATCAGATAAATAATACCTACCGGAAATCCTACTCCTAATACCAAGGCGGCAAGATAGACCATCATCCTCTTAGGAGAAACCGGATTGTCGTCCGCTAACGCTTCATCAATAATCTTGGCATTATTTGCTGTAGCTGCCAAAGTGATGGCATTCTCTTCACGTTTTTGAAGTAACATCAAATAAAGACCGGCCTTAATTTCCTGCTGCCGGGCGATACTTACGAACTGGCGTTCCTGGGTCGGAGCGTCATTAATACGACGAGAATAGCGGTTCGCCTCACGGGCAAGGTCTTCTTTGGTTATCTGCAATCCTTTCAATGTAGCATCCAGCGTAGCCTGTACATTGCTCCGCATCGCACGGATACTAGTATCCAAATTTATGATCGTCGGATTATTCTCGGTTGATGTACGGAGCAAGCGCTTTCTTTCAACCAACATTTCATTATATCTGTCTATTGCACCAGCTGATGCTGCATCCTGTAATCCAATATTACTTGGCAAGACCTCATATTCATTACCTTGCATATAGCGTTGCAAATCCATCACCAAATTGATTTGAGTCTGGTTTTCCACACGTTTCTTTTCATATTCAGCATTACCGGTTAAGGCTATTTGCGCCTCACTGCTCAAATCTGTAATTCCGGCGCTACGCTTGAAGTTCTCCAAGTCTTGTTCTGTACTTCCAAGTTCCTTGGAAATAATGCCGATACGTTCGTCGATGAATTCTGCGGTTTTTTGGGCTACCTCATTCTTGTCATTATTGGCATTGATATTGTACATCTCAAGGAGTTTGTTGATGAAGTCCTTGCCACGCCGGGTATTTGAGTTCTTTAACGAAAGAACAGCTACAGAAGTAGTTTTTGATGTAGGGGCTATCGACAAAGATTTGATATATCCTTTGGCCACAGACATCGGCCGGTTTATAAAAGCTTTTATATGACGCTCTTTACTTTCCTCCTTAGCCTGATTGGTCGTCAATGTATCCTTGCTTTCAAAAAAGGCGATCGTCCCCTCATCGGTCGGAAAAACAGCAGGTAATTTATCGAATTGTTTCCGGTACTCTTTGTCTTTCACTGTTATCAACGCATCCATCCCACCATTAGGAAATAAAGTCATCTCCACTTCCATTGGTGCAGACAGTTTTTCCGCCTCCTGTGGAGTCAAGCTCACCACTACGGGCGAGGTACGGTAAAGTTCCCTATTAGGAAACTCATCTTCATCCTTATAAGTCACAAACAGTCCCAGATTATTGACCACTTCACGGGCAAGAGACTTTGATTTCAGCACCTCGATTTCATTGTCTACATTGTTCGACGAGGAAACGAAGCCGTCCAGTCCCATCTTTTCCAGTTCGGAGGACATGCTCGCACCACCGCCCTTCTTATCATCCTTGATTAAGACTGTGGCAGTTATATCATAGACAGGAGTGGCCAAACGCAGGTAGCCCCATGCGCAGGCGATACAGATTATTACAGAAACCACAAACCAAGGCCAATGGATCAGGTAACGGAAAAGGATTTCCTGAATATCCACCTGCTCTTCCGGTTGCTCACCCCGGTTCTCTCTTTTTTCCCCAATCATATCTATATTACTATTTGAAAATTGTTACTAATAAACTTGCCAATGATACCAGAATAGAAGTAGCGGAGAACCACAAGCTGGTACTGTTACCTATATCGGAGTTACGAGCTTTTGCTTTATTAGGAGTCACATAGACTATATCATTCTGCTGTAACCAATAATAAGGAGAAAGAATTGTCTCCGCCTTGTTTAAATCCAATGTCACAATTTCCTGTTTGCCATCAGCACCTTCACGAATCAGTTTTACATTGTCACGAACTCCCCAGACCGTCATGTCACCGGCCATGGCAAGAGCTTCCAACAAGTTGACTTTCTCATTGTTGATAGTAAATGTACCTGGACGGGCAACCTCACCTAATACAGAAATTTTATAGTTTACCATACGGACAGTAACTATCGGAGTCTCCTTTATGTAAGGTTTCAGTTTGTCTATTATCAGTTGTTCAGCTTCTCTTTTCGTCAGTCCACCTATTTTTAATTCACCCAGAACAGGAAAATTGATCTTGCCTTCATTATCTACCAGATAAGGTTGTAAAACAGGCTGGGTAGTCAATTGGGTGCTGGCAGTAGCCACATTGGCAGGAGTTGCCACCGTCAAGTTAAACGGAACTGCAAGTTCCGGACTAGTACATGACACTATGATAGTAAGTAAATCTTTAGGCATTATCTTGGCATCATATAAATTTTCCTGTTGATTGGTGTCCTTTACAACTCCCGCATCCTGCAAATAAGGTACTTTCTTATAAGACTGACAGGAAGCAAGCAGAAATGCCGCTATCAGGCAAGAAAACAGACTTTCATACAAGCTTCGTACATTCAAATGCGTGCGCAATGATTTATTCATATTAAATGATAATTTATTTATAGAATCTTTTGTTGATTATTTCCTATTTATTCTTTATCCAGTACTTCAAATCGCGGAGAATTTTTTGATTTGAACTCCGGAACTATTTTCTTCATCAACCGCACGGTATCCATGATCTTTACCGCACGCGACAACCTTTCAAACTCTGCATAAGTATCAAGAATATCAGTATATTCATACCGACGAACTTTGGCGATCATGATTTTCTTATTCTCTGTTGGGATCGTATTTTCTTTATCGCTCAAGACCTCTTCATAAAGCTTCTCACCCGGACGTAATCCCGTGAATTCTATTTTGATGTCTTCACCCGGACGATAGCCAGCCAATTCGATCATACGAGTCGCTAGATCAACGATCTTGACTGCTTTTCCCATCTCAAAAACAAAGATCTCATTGCCCTCACCCATTGTGGCGGCCTCCATTACCAAACGGCAAGCTTCGGGAATGGTCATGAAGAAACGAATAATATCGGGGTGAGTAACAGTCACCGGCCCACCATTCTCTATCTGTTCTTTAAAACGAGGAATGACAGAACCGTTACTACCCAATACATTACCAAAGCGGGTGGTGATAAATTTGGTATTACCTTTCACTTTTCCTTCACGGATAGCACATCCCAGACTTTGAACATAGATTTCAGCTAAACGCTTGGAACAGCCCATTACATTAGTAGGATTTACAGCTTTATCCGTAGACACCATAATCATCTTTTCAGCACCATATTCCACAGCCATATCAGCCACCTGACGGGAACCGGTCACATTGACAAGTACAGCCTCACAAGGATTTTCTTCCATCAATGGTACATGTTTATAAGCGGCGGCATGAAAGACGATTTGAGGATGATACAATTCGAATACCATACGAACGCGTTCCTTCACACGCACATCACCAATCACCGGAACAAAATCTATATTTGGATATTTTTTCTCAAACTCAAGACGGACATTATGCAAAGGTGTTTCTGCAGAGTCGAACATGATAAGTTTCTGAATTCCCATCTGCACTAATTGACGGCAAAGTTCACTACCAATACTGCCTGCCGCACCAGTCACCAACACCACTTTTCCCCTGAATTCTTCTGCAACCTGACGAAGGTTGATATTAATTTCGGCACGACCCAACAAATCCTCAATCTTAATAGGACGTACCCACTGATGAAAGTTTCCATCAGAATCCGCTTCACTGATAGTAGGAGCTATCAATGTTTTAAGTTCATTGTTTTTACAATATTCCAGAAGGCGTTTTTCTTCCAGACGGGTATCTTCATAACGGGCAAACAGAATCCCCTTAATTCCGCGCTTCCGCATGATATAATCAACATCCGATTCATTTTCAAAGTAATAAACGGGAAGATCTGCCAATCGGCGTCGGCTGTTATTTTTACCATATACATAAAAACCGGCTACTTTATAATGTGCACTATCCCTAAGACGTAACTTCAAGGCTACACTCTCTTCATTAGTACCATAAATAAGAATACGTGTGTTCTTTTTATTCACCCAATCCAATAAAAAATCATAGACGATTATCAATGATACACGAAAGGTCGTCAAGATCACTAAAGTCAATAAACCATCAAATAGAAGATAGGATATTTTATAATTATATGGCAATTGGGTCTCATATATAACTCCAAAAGAAATAATGACCAAACAGGCTATTTTAAATAAAACGGCACACATGATACGCCAAAGTTCACGTGCCTGTGAGAAACGAATTGTATTACGATAAGTATGGAATAATAAAGAGCCCGCAACACTTGCCACCAAAGAAACGCAAGCAAATTTACAGAGCATCCAGTCGGTCAGTGGAACACGCGCCATATAATGAATTACCACATAGGCGACCAACGAACATAATACAGAAATTGCCGTGTCAATACCTAAAATAACCCAATAACTGAAATAATTTTTGCGGACATATTGCACTATGTCCTTCAATGTTTTTTCCATTATAGTATAAATGAATAAAATAATATTTCGAAATTTGATTTATCTGATTGATTATGATCAGTACAAGGACTATGACTACGATTTCCATGTTGGTGTAGCCCAACAAAGAATCCCTTCATCTTTCGATACGTACATACATTTCTACACTATATCTTTTGTAAAGATATAATTCATAATACTTTATGGATTTTTATTTTTAAGAGAGGTCATCGATAAATATATCCACTGTTTGGTTACCGATGTCAGATAGACTGCCTGCTATTTTACAGACTTTCATTACATTTTTGCAGTAAAATCCCCATACCCCTATAAAATAGATTGATTACTCAATCACGTAAATCCCCATTTTCAGATACCGGCTCTACACACCCAGCCGGTATATCTACACATGCACACCCTAACATTGTCAATCGAACAGCAACTTTCGATTTCCCATTCACATGTACTAATTCCCCTTCCAATCCTGCCAATGGTCCCTTGATTACCCGTATTTTCTCTCCCGGAGCCAATGGCGATGTACTCATGCTAATCGTCTCATCCGAGTAATCGAGCATAAACTTAAATCGCAACATTTGTTGATCAGGAATAACAGCCGGAGTACTCTCCCCACGTAATACCATGTAACGGCTGATAGAAGATAAAGTCAGGACTTCTTTTTGTTCTTGCAGATCAACGTGAACGAAAATCATCATCGGAAGCAGTACCCGGTCGACAATTTTACGGCGGTCGCTCCATTGATGGACTTCTTGTTGAATTGGAAGGAAATTTTCGATCCCCATTTTCGTAAGCCGCTCACCCGTTTTTTTCTCGTGACAAATACGTACGATTGCCACCAACCAACGTTTTGAGCGCGCTACGCTGCTGCCAATCACATCTGTTGGCAGAAGATTTCGATCGTCATTTTTCTTAATGATCATGTATTTTTACCCCTCATTTTTCCATTACCCCTTAGGCAATGGATTGAATTCGGTGACAAAGATAGATAAAATTATAAATAGTAAACAAGAAAAAACGCTTTCTTTTTTTACACACAAATAGAAATATACAGTTAAGACTATCTTGGACGTGAAAAATCCGCTATCACATTGGTTCTATTTTACCACCCATATTTTATACAACATCCCTAAACAAATCAGGCGCAGAATTTCCGCGCCTGATCTCTATTTCTTACTTACCACTTATAATTGATACCGAAGCTAAGCAATTCTTTCAACTGGAAGAAGCTGTCTCCTTCAGTCGGTTTCGAGCTGTCGTCAAAACGGGTATGTATATAGAGCTTAGTAGAAAGATAACGGTTCAAAACGAAGTTGAATGTATTTTCCCATTCTACACGTGCCCAATGATAGTTGGTCAGATAATTGAGACGAGACTCTAAAGTTACTGCAGAGATGATGGTCCAGTTCAATGTAGATTGTAACTGGGAACCAAAGTCATTTTTAGAGCATTTTCCTTTGTCTAAGCCAAACTTAGTTTCGTCTACTTCAGAATTACCGATATAACGCAAGTTATAAGTCAACGGCGCCATAAACACAGAAAGATTAAATTTCTTCTTACTCAATTTATAATCCATACCGACACTGACCGCCAAATCTGCCGGAGACATGAAAGATGAAACCAATTCTTCGCTGTTAGCTTTATATCCATTGAAAAACTGTGTCTTAAACTCGGACGAAATGGTATAATACCAATTCTTGAAAGCTCTCAAACCTAATTTATTATACAAACGAAATTGGTCTGTATTGAACAGATATTTATGGTATTCATCTGACGGAGTGGAAGTCATACCTACTTTAGCTTCCAGCTGGTTCTCAAACAGCACCTTTTCATTGTCATTATAGTTGGCAAAAATCTGAAAAGTGGCTAATCCGGAGAAGTTACTTTCACCTCCCTTATACCAGTTATCCGAAAGGTGGTTCTGGCTAATCTGCAACGATCCGTTACCTCCGGTCACCCACCAGTTCGGCCGACTAATCTTCATATTGGCTTTCCCTACATTATCATCCATATTTTCCGGTTGAAACAGATGAATAACGTTTGCTTTGGGAGATATTTTCGGCTTCACATCGTGACGGAATACATCACGACTCATGATGCGGTCTTCTGTAGTGACAACCAAGTTCGGACGTTCCAAATAAAGATCCATCAATGCACTGTTCACTATTTTCTCGGCACGCTGGGTTTTGGTAAATGCCAGGGTATCATAAGGCAGAAGTTCCGCTGTCAGTTGAGGAGTGGTGTCCCATTGCATAGGCTTCCATTCCAATTTCGAATATTGTGCCATCGGAGCATAATAATATGCCAATGGTGTGAACAGACGAAAATAATCGGGATCAGACGGAATATAACGTGGCGGCACAGCCAGATCGTTCAAATAATCTAATTGCGCGACATACTTATTATATAAATAAGAAACGGTATCCAGTTTCGGAGTCGGCCCCGACATATTCAGTTTGAGCATCAAATATTTCTGAAGCTCCGCCGAAAGCGTATCTGTTTTCACGACTCTGGCTTTTGCCACAACTGTTGAAGATTTAACCGTTTTGGCAGGTTTAATCGCTTCAGGAGCAGGCTGCAGAGAGTCAGTCGGAAGTGGAGAGGGATCGACAGATTCCTGTGCAAAAAGCGATAACGATAAGATTGACAGAATAAACGCTGAACATAAAGTAGTAATTCTCATCATATTTGTCTATGGTTTAGGGTGCAAAGCTACATTATTTTGTTCAGAAATCATAGGATTCTTTTAAAATTGCATTTTTTAATAAAATTGTGGAGACGAAAGACTGTAATCTTCCTCTTTTTTTTATAATTTTGCGGTTTTTAAGTTCGTAAGAATACTACTAAGTAAACAATTATTAAAACAGTTATAGCTGTGGGAGAAACAAAGTATATTTTCGTCACCGGTGGTGTTGCCTCTTCTTTAGGAAAAGGGATCATCTCATCATCCATCGGTAAGTTGCTGCAAGCAAGAGGTTATAATGTAACCATCCAGAAGTTTGACCCGTATATCAACATCGACCCGGGAACATTGAATCCTTATGAGCACGGAGAGTGCTATGTAACCGTAGACGGACACGAAGCCGACCTCGACTTGGGACACTATGAGCGATTCCTGGGTATACAAACGACAAAGGCGAACAACATTACTACGGGACGTATCTACAAGAGCGTCATTGACAAGGAACGTCGTGGAGATTATCTGGGTAAAACGATCCAGGTGATTCCTCACATCACAGACGAGATCAAACGGAATGTAAAACTGCTTGGTAATAAATACAAGTTTGATTTTGTGATTACTGAAATCGGTGGTACGGTAGGTGACATCGAATCACTCCCCTACCTCGAAAGTATCCGTCAGTTGAAATGGGAACTCGGTAAGAACGCTCTTTGCGTACACTTGACCTATGTGCCTTATCTTGCTGCTGCCGGAGAATTGAAAACAAAACCGACGCAACATTCTGTAAAGGAACTCCAAAGTGTGGGTATTCAGCCGGATGTACTGGTACTGCGTGCCGAGCATCCGCTAAGTGACGGACTGCGTAAGAAAGTGGCACAATTCTGTAATGTAGACGATAAAGCCGTTGTGCAGTCTATCGACGCGGAAACAATCTACGAAGTACCTATCCTGATGCAGGCGCAAGGGCTGGACAGCACTATCCTCGAAAAGATGGGACTGCCGGTAGGAGAAACTCCGGGACTCGGCCCATGGCGTAAATTCCTGGAACGTCGTCACGCTGCAGAGACTAAAGAACCGATCAATATTGCACTGGTTGGAAAATACGATTTGCAGGACGCTTACAAGTCTATCCGTGAAGCTTTATCGCAAGCGGGTACTTACAATGACCGCAAAGTGGAAGTTCATTTCGTAAACAGCGAGAAACTGACAGATGAGAATGTAGCTGAAGCTTTGAAAGGTATGGCGGGCGTAATGATTGGTCCGGGATTCGGTCAACGGGGTATCGACGGCAAGTTTGTCGCTATCAAATATACACGTACACATGACATTCCGACTTTCGGTATTTGTCTGGGTATGCAATGTATTGCTATTGAGTTTGCACGCAACGTACTAGGATACGCAGATGCCAACTCACGTGAAATGGATGAAAAGACTCCGCACAACGTGATTGATATCATGGAAGAGCAGAAAGCAATCACCAATATGGGTGGTACGATGCGTCTGGGTGCTTACGAATGTGTATTGCAGAAAGGTTCGAAAGCATATCAGGCTTACGGACAAGAACATATTCAGGAACGTCACCGTCATCGCTATGAGTTCAACAATGACTATAAAGACCGATATGAAGCTGCCGGCATGAAATGTGTAGGTATCAACCCGGAATCGGATTTGGTAGAAATCGTTGAAATCCCGGCTTTGAAATGGTTTGTCGGTACACAGTTCCATCCGGAATATGGCAGTACGGTACTGAATCCTCATCCGTTGTTCGTGGCATTTGTGAAAGCTGCCATCGAAAACGAAAAAACAACGGCAAAAGGCTAACGATACGCGGTAAACGACCGGTAGTTTGTAATTTTATAATTTGTAATTAAAATAAGAATGGATAAAAACACCATCACAGGTCTCGTTCTAATAGGCATATTATTGGTAGGATTCAGCTTTTTGAGTCGTCCAAGCGAGGAACAGATAGCTGCACAAAAAAGATACTATGACTCTATTGCCGTAGTACAGCAGCAGGAGGAAGCGCTGAAGGCGAAAACAGAAGCTGCGCTGGCTAACAGCCAAAAAGAGGTTGCATCGGCTGCCGATTCTTCTGCTTTGTTTTTCAATGCCTTGCATGGGACCGATTCTAAAATCAGCATCCAGAATAATGTAGCGGAAATTACTTTCGCAACAAAAGGCGGACGTGTCTATTCAGCCATGCTGAAGGATTATATGGCACAGGACAAAAAGACGCCGGTCATGTTGTTCGACGGTGACGATGCTTCGATGAACTTCAACTTCTACAACAAAGCAGGAGCCATCCAGACCAAAGATTATTTCTTTGAAGCTGTAAACAAGACGGATAGTAGTGTTACCATGCGTCTGGCTGCGGATAGCGCAAGCTATATCGATTTCATCTATACGCTGAAACCGGATAGCTACCTGATGAACTTTGAAATCAAAGCGACAGGCATGGAAAACAAGTTGGCAAGCACCAAGTATGTGGACATCGACTGGTCACAACGTGCCCGCCAACTGGAAAAAGGATTCACTTATGAGAATCGTCTGTCGGAACTGACTTATAAAGTAACAGGTGACAATGTGGACAACTTATCTGCTGCCAAAGATGACAGTCAGGATTTGCCGGGACGCATTGATTGGGTAGCTTTCAAGAATCAGTTCTTCTCGTCTGTATTTATTGCTGAACAGGATTTCGACAAGGTTTCCGTAAAGTCAAAAATGGAGCAGCAAGGAAGCGGATATATCAAAGATTATTCTGCTGAAATGAATACTTTCTTTGATCCGACAGGCAAAGAACCGACAGAGATGTATTTCTATTTCGGTCCGAACCACTTTAAGACGCTGAAAGCGCTGGATAAAGGCCGCGACGAGAAATGGGAACTTCACAGACTGGTTTATCTGGGCTGGCCGTTGATTCGCTGGATTAACCAGTTTATCACAATCAACGTATTCGACTGGTTATCCGGTTGGGGATTGAGCATGGGTATCGTACTGTTGATTCTGACCATCATGGTGAAAGTCGTGGTTTATCCGGCTACCTGGAAAACGTACATGTCTTCTGCCAAGATGCGTGTATTGAAACCGAAAATTGACGAAATCAGCAAGAAATATCCGAAGCAGGAAGATGCAATGAAGAAACAGCAGGAGGTGATGGGTCTTTACAGCCAGTACGGGGTAAGCCCGATGGGCGGCTGTCTGCCGATGTTATTGCAGTTCCCTATCTTGATGGCTTTGTTTATGTTCGTGCCGAGTGCTATCGAGCTGCGTCAACAGAGTTTCTTGTGGGCGGACGACCTTTCTACTTATGACGCTATCATCACATTCCCATTCCATATTCCGTTCCTGGGCAACCACCTTAGCTTGTTCTGCTTGCTGATGACGGTGACAAACATCTTGAACACGAAGTACACGATGTCTATGCAGGATACCGGAGCGCAACCACAAATGGCGGCTATGAAATGGATGATGTATCTGATGCCGATTATGTTCTTGTTCGTCTTGAACGATTATCCGTCAGGTTTGAACTATTACTACTTCGTGTCAACGCTGATTAGTGTGGGTACTATGATTCTGCTTCGTAGAACGACTGACGAAACTAAATTGTTGGCTATTCTTGAAGCGAAAAAGAAAGACCCGAAACAAATGAAAAAGACCGGATTTGCTGCTCGCCTGGAGGCGATGCAAAAGCAACAAGAGCAATTGCAGCAGCAAAGACAGAATAAAAAATAAGGAGTAATTCCTGAATCATATTCTAAGAAAGCCGGACATCCTATTTTGGTTGCCCGGCTTTCTTTCTCTAAAAAATAAAATAAGATGAAAACTAAATATTCTTATAAACAAATCTGGACAATCTCCTACCCTATCCTAATCAGTCTGATTATGGAACAGATGATTGGTATGACGGACACTGCTTTTCTGGGACGTGTCGGAGAAATCGAATTAGGTGCTTCCGCCATTGCAGGTGTATATTACCTTGCCATTTTCATGATGGCATTCGGTTTCAGCATCGGTGCCCAGATATTAATTGCGCGTCGCAATGGAGAAGGAAACTACAAGGAAATCGGACCCATTTTTTATCAGGGCATATATTTCCTGCTTGCCATGGCAGTGATTTTATTCACGTTCTCCATCGTATTCTCACCATATATCCTCAAGAATATCATTTCGTCTCCTCACATTTACGATGCAGCCGAGAGTTATATTCACTGGCGTGTGTACGGGTTCTTCTTCTCTTTTATCATGGTGATGTTCCGCGCCTTCTTTGTAGGTACGACGCAGACCAAGACGCTGACTTTGAACTCTATTGTGATGGTACTTTCGAATGTGGTATTCAATTATATCCTGATTTTCGGTAAATTCGGTTTCCCGCAATTGGGAATTGCCGGTGCTGCTATCGGCTCTTCGCTGGCTGAAATGGTATCGGTGATTTTCTTTATCATCTATACCTGGAAACGGATTGACTGCAGGAAGTATGCATTGAATATACTGCCTAAGTTCCAAGGGAAAACACTGAAACGAATACTGAATGTTTCTGTGTGGACAATGATTCAGAACTTTGTTTCTTTGTCTACCTGGTTTATGTTCTTTCTATTTGTGGAACATTTGGGAGAGCGCTCTTTGGCAATCGCGAACATTATCCGAAACGTGTCGGGAATCCCGTTTATGATTGCAATGGCATTTGCATCCACCTGTGGTTCATTGGTCAGCAATCTGATCGGTGCAGGTGAACAGGATTGTGTACGGGGTACTATCAGGCAGCACATTCGCATTGGATATATATTTGTATTGCCAATTCTGATATTCTTCTGTCTATTTCCGGATCTGATCCTACGTATTTATACAGATATGCCGGATTTGAGAGCAGCATCCGTGCCTTCACTATGGGTATTGTGTTCTGCCTATCTGGTGCTGGTGCCTGCCAATGTTTATTTCCAATCGGTATCAGGTACAGGGAATACGCGGACTGCACTGGCTATGGAACTTTGTGTATTGGCTATCTACGTCACATACTCTGCATATTTCATCATGTACCTGCGGATGGACGTCGCATTTGCCTGGACGACAGAATGTGTGTACGGTACTTTTATACTGTTGTTCTGCTACTGGTATATGAAGAAAGGAAACTGGCAGAAAAAGAAGATTTAAATCCTTTTTTCACTATCTTCGCAAGAAAATAAACATTTTATAAAATATATGAGACAAGCTAATTTATTTATGATGTCGGCAGCAATGTTGTTAGCTGCCTGCGGAGGAACCAAAGACGCAGGCAAAACAGATCAGGTGCTTATCGAGAAATCGGATATTAAGATCGAAGGGAAGCGCATGACTCCCGAAGCACTTTGGGCTATGGGACGTATCGGCGGATTCGCCGTATCGCCCGACGGAAAGAAAATTGCGTATACGGTAGCGTATTACAGTGTACCGGAAAACAAGAGTAACCGCGAAGTTTTCGTGATGAACGCAGACGGAAGCGAAAACCAGCAAATCACTCATACCCCGTATCAGGAAAATGAAGTGACATGGATTAAAGGAGGCACCAAACTTGCATTCTTAAGTAATGACAATGGAAGCAGCCAGCTCTATGAAATGAATCCGGACGGTAGCGGACGCAAGCAATTGACCAACTACGACGGAGACATCGAAGGTTATTCCATTTCACCGGATGGCAAAAAGCTGCTGTTTATTTCACAAGTAAAGACGAAAGAAAGCACTGCTGATAAATATCCGGACCTGCCGAAAGCCACAGGTATCATCGTGACCGACCTAATGTACAAACATTGGGATGAATGGGTGACGACAGCTCCACATCCTTTTGTTGCCGACTTCGACGGTAACGGTATTTCCAATATTGTGGATATCCTGAACGGAGAACCGTATGAAAGTCCAATGAAACCCTGGGGTGGCATTGAGCAACTTGCCTGGAATACTACTTCGGACAAAGTGGCTTACACTTGCCGTAAAAAGACAGGATTGGAATATGCGATTTCCACCAACTCCGATATTTACGTTTATGACCTGAACACCCAAAAAACGGAAAATATCACGGAAGAAAACAAAGGGTACGATACCAATCCGCAATACTCTCCGGACGGCAAATATATCGCCTGGCAGAGTATGGAACGTGACGGTTACGAAGCCGACTTAAACCGTCTGTTCATCATGAATTTGGAAACCGGAGAGAAACGGTTTGTCAGCAAGGCGTTCGAATCGAATGTAGATGCCTTTGTTTGGGGAGCAGATGCAAAAGTGATCTATTTCACAGGTGTATGGCATGGAGAGTCACAGATTTATGCGCTTGACCTGGCAAATGATTCGGTAAAGGCCATTACTTCAGGAATGTACGATTATGAAAGTGTAGCTCTTTTCGGGGATAAACTGATCGCCAAACGTCATTCTATGAGCATGGGTGATGAGATTTATACAGTGGAGCTGGATGGCTCTACTACTCAACTGACGCAGGAAAACAAGCAAATCTATGACCAGTTGGAAATGGGTAAAGTGGAAGGTCGCTGGATGAAAACAACAGATGGCAAACAGATGTTGACATGGGTAATCTATCCTCCGCAGTTTGATCCGAACAAGAAATATCCGACTTTGCTGTTCTGTGAAGGAGGTCCGCAAAGTCCGGTAAGCCAGTTCTGGTCTTATCGCTGGAACTTCCAGATTATGGCAGCCAATGATTATATCATTGTTGCTCCGAATCGTCGCGGCTTGCCGGGATTTGGCGTGGAATGGAACGAACAGATCAGTGGTGACTACGGTGGCCAGTGTATGAAAGATTATTTCACTGCTATCGATGAAATGGCAAAAGAACCGTATGTAGACAAAGATCGCTTGGGATGTGTAGGTGCCAGCTTCGGAGGATTCTCCGTATACTGGTTGGCGGGACATCATGACAAACGATTCAAAGCCTTCATCGCCCACGACGGTATCTTCAATATGGAAATGCAATATCTGGAAACTGAAGAAAAATGGTTTGCCAACTGGGATATGGGAGGCGCATACTGGGAAAAACAAAACCCGGTGGCACAACGTACGTTTGCCAACTCTCCTCACCTATTCGTGGAGAAATGGGATACGCCTATCCTCTGTATTCATGGAGAAAAAGACTATCGTATTTTGGCTAATCAGGCAATGGCTGCTTTCGATGCTGCCGTGATGCGTGGTGTTCCTGCAGAGTTGCTGATTTATCCGGATGAAAACCACTGGGTATTGAAACCGCAGAATGGGGTTCTATGGCAACGCACATTCTTCGAATGGCTGGACAAATGGGTGAAGAAAGCTCCATCTAAGTAAAATTTTAAAGCACGGATTATACGAATCTCACAGTCATTTGATTCACTAAAACTGCATATTTCATATAATCTGTGCTTAACGACTTTCCAATAAAGTAAAATAAAAGAAGGCTCTGTTCTCAATCTACTTGAGTTCAGAGCCTTCTCCATTGCATCCATCATAAATCGGCTAAATCTTACTCCGAATAAATATTTTCAATTTCTACAATATACATCTTGTGGAAACCGCCATGAGCACCACCGTACCACTTTTCCAATGATTCCTTATCCAGAAAACATTCCGGTTTGATACCGTCAGCATAAAGCTTCTTACACTCCAGGCTCAATCGTGCCTGCTCAAACAACACATTGCCATTTTCTGTAAACACTGGTTTCAATCCAGTTTCTTTTACTTTATCTATATTACGTCCCGACTTGGAGCCACAAATAGCGTGAATTTTCTTATTTTCTTCTCCCAAGAAAGAAAGTGTCAGGTAATCGTTCTCCTCTACAAACTCGTATGTATACCGTTCGGGACGGATAAAAACGAAAGCAACCGGTTTATTCCACAGCCAACCGATGCCACCCCAACTTGCTGTCATCGTGTTAAACTTCTCTTTTGTTCCGGCCGTAACCAGCATCCACTCTTTTCCAATCGCTTCGAAAAAGTTTTCTTTCAGGTCTTTTACTTCTAATTTCTTCATCTCTTTATTCGTTTCTAATTATTTCTGTTTTTTCAATTTTACAATCTCTCCCAAATAGGGAATCTCCACTGGAATCTTCCGTTTCTTTGCTTCTGCTGCAAAAACTTTCGGAGGATCGTGCAAAGGCTCGTCAGACAAGTCGAATGTGCCATAATGCATGGGAATGGTAAGACCTGCATTCATTTCTTCGGCAGCAGTCAAGGATTCGTATGGCGATATATGGTTGGGACGCATAAACCAGCGAGGTTTGTATGCACCGATACCTAACAAAGCATAATCCGGTGCTCCGAACAGATCGGGAATCTCACGAAAATGGCTGGAATAACCCGTATCACCACTATAATAAAGAGAAATCCCATTTCCTTGCAGCATAAAAGCTCCCCACAGTCGCTGACCGCCATCGCGTACGGAACGTTTGCTCCAGTGTTGTGCCGGCAGAAACGTGATCTTCAATCCTTCATCTTCCATTTGTTGATACCATCCGGCTTCAATCACTTTCATTTCAGGGAACCATCCCTGAATCAGTTCACCGGTTCCCAAGCCGCAGAAAAGTTTCATTTGCGGGTTGTTCTTCAGTAAGCGGGCTATACTCTGTTTATCCAAATGGTCGAAATGGTCATGACTGACAAGTAGATAATCAATCTCCGTAAATATATCAGGATTAGCAGGAAATTCGCTCTGTCTTTTCACAAAAGGAATACTGCCGAACACCGGATCGAACATGATTCGCTTACCTGCTAATTGAAGAAAGAAAGAATTATGTCCGAGCCATATCAGAGAATCTCCTACCATCGCATCCAATGAGCGAAGATAACAAACTTTCGGGTCCCATTTCACCGTCTTCTTCTCTTTGCGTTGGGGATTGGGCGAAAGACGCCATTTCAACACGCTGCCCATCCCCGGACGGAAGCGATGCTGCCTGTTAAAAAAACGTCCGCGCACCATCGGATTTCCTCTCCAATAAGGATTGACTGTCGCTAAACGTTCGTTTCTCCTAAAACATATATGTTCACCCATTTTATTTCCTGAATACGTATTTACAAACTTACTAAAAAATCTCGATTTACGATGAATAAGGGAAAACAAAAAATGTACCCCGGACACACTATCGGGGTACATTTACTTATAAAAGAATAAATATTATCCTTTTTTAATAGAATGAGGCTTAGTTAACAGCAGTGCAGCCCATACAGAGGCAGTTGCCAGCCAAGAGCAGAAAGATTGATAACCATAATGACCGCACCCAATATCCATAAAATCAGTAACGACCATTTCAAACCTGTTCCCATTGGTGACCAATGGAATAGCTGGCGCAAGATGGTATACAAAAAAGCTCCTAATGGAATACCAATGAGGGCAACTCCGGCAATCGTACCTAATAATGTCATCATAGGAGAGACGGAAGCAACCGGCATCCAGTCGATGGCAGGCAACAATTCATAAAGTAAAGCTCCTCCACTGACTGCCACAGCAATTGCCGCAAATACCAACGCTACCAATACGACAGCCAATACGAACAAGACAGGGCAACAAAGAATGACAAGAGCTACCAGAAATATCTTAAAGAGGACGGCAGCAATGGAAACAAATACATCGCCTATCTTTTGAAGAAAGGTACGAGGTTTACCGGAGTTCACATAATTATTAACCCCATCTGCTACCCGTTCGAAGCCGTCTGTCACTGTTTTGCCAATATTCTCAATGGTTACCGCTTCTCCACGCATACTTAACTTTTCTGCGGCGGTACGGGCTTCCGGAATAACGAGCCATCCGATAACATAAAGGATAATCATCGGACAATAAGGCACAAACACCAGAATAATCATCAGGATACGCACCAATGTGATGTCCCAACCGAAGTAAGCTGCCAGTCCTGCTGCCACACCACCCAACAATTTATTATCCGGATCACGGAACCAGCGACGTTGGGCAGAGGTTTGCGTATTACTTTGATTAGCGGACGATGCTTGCTCCGTTCTTTTCTGTGAATCTGTATCCTCGTCAGCAATACCAAAATCTTCCGGTTTGCCTACGCGGGCGATAATTTCTTCTACATCCGAAACTGTGATGACCTGTTTTCCTTCAGTTACTTTCTCGGCAAACAGTTCGGCAATACGCATCTCAATATCGTCTACAATTTCTTCCGCACCCTCCTGTTTACGAAAATAATGTTTCAAATTAGACAGATAATTGTCTAACAGTCGGTAGGCATCGTCATCTATATGATAAACTATTCCTCCTAAATTTATGGTCAATGTCTTTTTCATTTTTATTTCTTCTTTTTCGAATTATCTATTGGCTATATGATTCACTGTGTCGTTAAGTTCTTTCCAGGAAATTTCCAGTTCTCCCAAAAAGGTTTCTCCTTGTTCAGTGAGTTTATAGTACTTGCGGGGAGGTCCCTGGGTAGATTCCACCCACTCATAACTTAACAGGTCATCATTTTTCAGACGGGTCAGCAACGGATACAAGGTGCCTTCCACTACAATCAGCTGGGCTTCTTTCAATTTCTGAATAATATCAGAAGCATAGGCAGGCTCTTTGTGCAGCAAAAGCATGATGCAATATTCAAGCATGCCTTTCCTCATCTGTGATTTTACATTGTCTACTTTCATTATTCACTTCTTTTAGATGGCACAAATATATGCATTACTTAAGTACCTTGCATTACAAAGTACTATAAATTAATAATAATTAAAACATTAGAGAGTGCTTACCTTATTATAAAAAGAAATAATGGCTATATTTGTGCCCGTTAAACCATAAAATAGAAAGTACGTATGTTTACAATTCGAAAAGCAACGGTAGCCGATTGCGAGCTTATTCATATGATGGCAAAGGAGGTATTCCCCGCCACCTACAAGGATATTTTATCTCCTGAACAACTGGATTATATGATGGACTGGATGTATGCTCCTTCCAATGTGCGCAAGCAAATGGAAGAAGAAGGGCATGTGTATTCCATCGCCTATAAAGAGAATGAGCCATGCGGATACGTCTCTGTGCAGCAACAGGAAAAAGATGTATTCCATCTTCAGAAAATCTATGTTCTCCCCCGCTTTCAGGGTACGCATTGCGGTAGTTTCTTATTTAAGGAAGCAATCAAATGCATCAAGGAGATGCACCCGGAACCTTGTCTGATGGAACTCAACGTGAATCGTAACAATAAAGCCTTGCAGTTTTACGAATACATGGGAATGAGAAAGTTACGGGAAGGTGATTTCCCGATTGGCAACGGGTATTATATGAATGATTATATTATGGGATTGGATATTTAATAAACCAAAATGCCCCGGAACAAGTATCGTGAATGTTCCGGGGCATTTTGTTATTTAGTCAATGACGGGATTCTATTTCGCTACGCGTTCCAGCCATTTTACCATTGAAAGCATTACAATCATAGAAGCACCTGTTGCGCCTACAAATACTAACCAGCAAGCCCAGATAGGAACAGTTGTATAAAGAATACCACCGATAAACAGCAGTGAATTACCCACAGCTGTTGCAGCTAACCAGCAACCTTGCATTAATCCTTGCAAATGAGGAGGAGCAACCTTAGATACAAACGATAATCCCAGAGGAGAAATGAACAATTCGGCAACTGTAAGGATGAAATACAGACCGATCATAATCCACGGAGTCACACGAATAGTATTTATTTCAGCAGCACTCATAGTACCCAACACCTCTTTCGAAGGCAATGTAAAGGAGAATACCATCAAGAATACATACGCTAATGCGGCAATACCCATACCGATGGCAATCTTCATCGGGGTAGAAGGTTCTTTACCATTCTTTTTCATTGAGCCGAACATCCACATGATAAATGGAGTCAGGAATACAACGAAGAACGGATTAACGCTCTGGAATATTTCAGCTCCCTTGATCTGCGTAAAACCTAAGTCGATATTAATAACACTCAAATCCACATAGTCACGGGCAAAATAAGTCAAAGAATAACCATTCTGGTGGAAAGATAACCAAAAGAAAATAACAACACCGAATACTGCAAACAAAGCATAGATACGTTGTTTGATTTCAGTAGCGCTCATTTGGATTTCTTCCTTATTCACAGTCGCAGTACCTTTACTGGTTTCCAATTTAGTCGCAGGATCCGGGAAGCGTTTCTTATTTGCCATATAAATAATCAGCGAAACAAGCATAGCACCAATAGCAGCCATAAAAGCATACTGAAAACCACGGTTAAACACATCAAGGTAGTTATTAACAAACATACCCATATCTGTTACAGGAGTCCCATCAAGAACAACACTCTTAGCCAAAGTTGTCAGATTCTCCATTGCCTGTGGAGCCATATCATTTCCTTTTTCTAAATATTGATGGCACAATTCAGGTAAAGTAGCATCATAATCAAAGTTGTTCACCTTCAACCACCAGTTGCGCACACCAATAGCAATAAACGGTGCAAAAACAGCTCCAATATTGATAAACATATAAAATATCTGGAAACCGGCATCACGTAGGTTTGAATATTTAGGGTCATCATACATCTGGCCTACCAAAGCCTGCAGATTTCCTTTAAATAAACCATTACCAAAAGCAATCACCAAAAGTCCGAAACAAGTTAATCCCAAGTAAAGAGCCATACTAGGAACAGGGGTCGGAGTAGGAATGGCAATAATCAAATAACCGATAGCCATTAATATCAGCCCTACTAAAATAGTGCCTTTAAAATTTTTCGTCTTATCAGCAATAACACCTCCCGCCAAAGCTAAAATATAAATGGAAGCATAGAACGCGGAATAAATGTATCCGGTAGTTGTCTCGGACAATCCAAATTTCGCTGAAATAAACAATGTCAAAATCGCCATCATAATATAGAAGCCAAAACGCTCTCCCATATTAGCTAAAGCTGCAGCAATCAGACCTTTAGGGTGTTTACTGAACATAGATATAAGTTTTTAGAATTAATAAATGATTGATTTAAATAAATATTTCTTGCAAATATATACTTTTTCTTGAGTTTTTGCACAATGATTTGTTAAACTACTCCTCAAATAAACGACAAATTTCTGCTCTGGATTCACGAATCAAATCTTCCGGAGCTATTTTTATCTGAAGTCCCCGCACACCGGCACTTACATAAATATACGGAAACTCCCGGCTGGTTTCATGGATATAAGTAGGAAAATGTTTCTTCATGCCGATAGGCGAACAACCTCCCCGGATATATCCGGTAAGTGGCAGAAGTTCTTTTACGGGAATCAAATCACACTTCTTATTACCCGATGCTTTAGCTGCCAGTTTCAAGTCAACTTCATGTTCTCCCGGAATGACACAGACAAAATATCCGCTTTTATCGCCGTGCAGAACAAGCGTTTTAAAGACCTGCTCGATGTTCTCTCCTAAACTTGCTGCCACATGAACAGCACTCAAGTCGTTTTCATCTACTTCGTAGGGAATTAATTCATAGGCTATCTTAGCCTTATCTAACAGCCGTGCGGCATTTGTTTTATTGATTTTCATTTTCGTTGTATTTATAAGTTCTGTATCTGATAAATAAAGAATATGATATGATAAGTGCCAACTCATCGAAGATTGTCCGATAAGTTGGCACTCTATGATTTAAATTAGAGACCCAGCTCTTCGCGAAGAAACTTAGGTGTATATCCTTTAGGGCTCTTCGCAACTTCTTCCGGTGTTCCGTAACTAAGGAGTTCTCCCCCGCCCTTACCACCTTCAGGGCCCATATCGATAATATAATCCGCCATTTTAATCACATCCAGATTGTGCTCGATGACGATAACAGTATTACCTTTATCTACAAGCTTATTCAATACTCCCATCAATACACGGATATCTTCAAAATGAAGTCCGGTAGTCGGTTCGTCAAGGATATAAAGAGTTTTGCCCGTATCTCTTTTTGATAGCTCCGTTGCCAGTTTCACACGCTGGCTTTCTCCGCCGGAAAGAGTGGTAGAAGATTGTCCCAGTTTTATATATCCGAGTCCGACATCCTGCAAGACTTTAATCTTATTCAAGATTTGCGGCACATTTTCAAAGAATTCCACAGCACGGTTGATCGTCATGTCAAGTACATCGGCAATTGATTTTCCCTTGAAACGTACTTCCAGTGTTTCCCGGTTATAACGTTTACCGTGACAAACCTCACAAGGCACATATACATCAGGAAGAAAATTCATTTCAATCGTCTTATAACCATTTCCCGTACATGCTTCACAACGCCCACCTGCAACATTAAAGGAGAAACGTCCCGGTTTATAACCGCGAATCTTAGCTTCCGGCAGACCCACAAACAGGTTACGGATATCAGAAAACACACCGGTATAAGTCGCAGGATTGGAGCGTGGCGTACGTCCCAAAGGTGATTGATCCACATCTACTACCTTATCTATATTTTCCAACCCTTCAATCGAATCGTATTCCAAAGGATCTTGTAAAGAACGATAGAACTTCTGTGAAAGAATCGGTTGCAAAGTTTCATTAATCAAGGTGGATTTTCCACTTCCTGATACACCAGTTACGCAAATCAGTTTACCCAACGGAAATTCAACATCTACATTCTTCAGGTTATTCCCCTTCGCTCCTTTCAGCCAGATAGATTTCCCATTTCCTTTTCTACGCTTGGCAGGGATTTCTATCTTCATCTTGCCATTCAGATATTGCGAAGTCATCGTATCTGTATTCAGCATCTCCTGCGGGGTTCCGGCGAAAACGACTTCGCCTCCGAGACGTCCGGCTTTCGGACCCATATCGATGACATAATCGGCAGCCAGCATCATATCCTTATCATGTTCCACTACAATCACGGAGTTCCCCATGTCGCGGAGTTCTTTCAACGAGTTGATAAGACGCAGATTATCACGCTGATGCAGACCGATACTCGGCTCGTCGAGAATATAAAGTACATTCACTAATTGCGAACCAATCTGTGTAGCCAAGCGGATACGCTGACTCTCACCACCGGAAAGACTAACAGAGCTACGATTCAATGCCAGATAATCCAGACCCACGTCCAGCAAGAACTTCAAACGTGTGCGAATCTCTTTCAGAATCTCCACCGATATTTTCTTCTGCTTATCGGACAGGAACTCATCCACCTTCATCAACCAGTCGTACAACTCGTTGATGTCCATATTCGCCAACTCATTGATATTCTTATCATGGATACGAAAATGCAAAGCTTCTTTATTCAAACGAGCCCCTTTACATTCGGGACAAACCGTTGTTTTGGCAAATTGTTCCGCCCATTTCTGTGCTGTTGCAGAAGCATCCTTTTCCTGCAACATCTGAATATACTTCACCACTCCTTCGTAAGTAACAAAGTAATCGGAGGAAGTACCGATCAGCGAACTCTTGATTTTAATCCGTTCATCAGAACCGTACAAGACTTCATCAATCGCATCGTCCGGTAACTCCTTTATCGGAGTTTTCAGTGTTGCGTCGTACTTCTCGAGCAAAGCACCGATTTGCCAGAAAATCATCGCATTCTTATATTTTCCCAAAGGTGCTATCGCTCCTTCATAAATGGAAAGTTCACGATCGGGAATCACTTTGTCCACATCAATCTGATTGACTACTCCCAATCCCTTACACTTCGGACATGCTCCTTGCGGTGAATTGAATGAGAAGTTATGCGGAGCCGGTTCACGATAAGACAATCCGGTGACGGGACACATGAGCCGCTTACTATAATGACGGATACTTTCAGATTGGGCATCCAGAATCATCATCAACCCATCTCCCTGGCGCATAGCGGTTGCCACACTCTGTTTCAAGCGCCGGTCATCTTTCTCCGCTACCACTAATTTATCAATAACCACTTCTACATCGTGATTTTTATAGCGGTCGAGTTTCATACCATGCGTGATTTCACGCACTTCTCCGTCCACCCGCACATACAGGTATCCTTTTTTACGTATTTGTTCGAAAAGTTCCCTGTAATGTCCCTTACGTGAACGAACTAGCGGAGCCAGCAGATATATTTTCTTTCCTTTATAATCTTTCAGAATCAAGTCCAGAATCTGCTCTTCGGTATATTTCACCATCTCCTCACCCGACAGATACGAATAAGCCACTCCCGCACGGGCATACAGCAAACGGAGATAATCATATATCTCCGTAGTCGTTCCTACGGTAGAACGGGGATTTTTATTCGTTGTTTTCTGTTCAATGGAGATAACCGGACTCAAACCTGTTATCTTATCGACATCCGGACGTTCCAGATTGCCCAAGAAGTTACGGGCATACGCTGAAAAAGTTTCGATATAACGACGCTGTCCTTCGGCAAAAATCGTATCGAAGGCTAAAGAAGATTTTCCACTACCGCTCAATCCGGTGATAACAGTCAAACTGTTACGGGGAATTTCGGCATCAATATCCTTTAAATTGTGCACGCGCGCACCGTACACATTAATATATTCTGTTTCCTGCATATTCATATCCTTCCATAAATGTTGCAAAATTAATGTTTCCGCCCGAAATATGCTCCTAAAAAAGCACAATATTATTTTCTTAACTCAAATCTTATGAAGATATAGGGCATTATTTGTACCTTTGTTCCTTGATTTCAAGAACCAATAGTTATAATTTGATGAAACCGATAAACCGTATATTCTTATTTTTGCTTTTTATAAGCGTTTCATATGCTATCAGTTATGCACAAGAAAACCAATCATATTTCTTGCATACCATCGAAAAAGGACAAAGTTTATACTCCATCTCCAAGATGTATAATGTCACTACATCAGACATTATACGTCTGAATCCGGGCTGTGACGAAAAGATCTATGCCGGACAGACAATCAAAATTCCTACGGGAAAAGAGAGTCAGAAGGGAGAAACATTCCATACGATTCAAGCCGGAGAAACACTATACAAACTGACAACCATGTATAATGTATCCGCCAAAGATATTTGTGAAGCAAACCCCGGTTTGAGTGCCGAAAATTTCCGCATCGGACAGGTCATCCTGATTCCGCAGAAAAAAGAAGAGCAAACTGCTACTGCAACTCAAACGCCTACCGAACAGACCACCATTCAAGGTCCTGTTGTGCCGAAATGCAAGGATATGCATAAGGTAAAACGCAAAGAGACTATTTTTAGCGTGAGCCGTGAATATGGAATCAGCGAGCAGGAGTTAATTGCAGCTAACCCGGAACTGAAAAAAGGCATGAAAAAGGGACAATTCCTTTGCATCCCTTACCCGGCAGCAACGACCGTGCAACCTACACAGAAGGAAGATCCTTACGCTATTCCTCCCAGCAATAGCGAGCTTTTCCGCAAAAGTAAAGAGACTCCCCAAAAGCTGTCTACCATTAAAGCAGCTTTATTGTTGCCTTTCCAGGAAGACAAACGCATGGTGGAATATTACGAAGGTTTCCTGATGGCAGTAGACAGTCTGAAGCGTACAGGTATTTCTCTTGATCTATATGTATATGATTGCGGAAAAGAGGTTTCTACATTAAATACGATTCTTGCCAAGAACGAGATGAAAAGTATGAATATCATCTTCGGTCCGATGCATCAGAATCAAATAAAGCCATTGTCCGACTTCGCAGAGAAGAACGACATACGCCTGGTGATTCCTTTCTCTCAAAAAGGAGAAGAGGTATTCAACAACCCAGCTGTTTATCAGATCAATACGCCTCAATCTTACTTATATTCAGAAGTTTACGAGCACTTCACCCGTCAATTTCCCAATGCAAACGTTATCTTCATAGAACCGGCGAGCGTTGATAAGGAGAAAGCGGAATTTATCAGCGGCTTGAAACAAGAGTTGAAAAGTAAAGGAATTCCAATGAGAACCGTCAGTGAAAGCGCAACGAAAGAAACGTTGAAAGCAGCGCTCCGCAGTGATAAAGAAAACATCTTTATTCCGACATCAGGCAACAACGTCTTACTAATTAAGATACTTCCTCAACTGACGCTGTTAGTCAGAGAGAATCCTGCAGAGAATATTCATCTGTTCGGCTATCCGGAATGGCAGACCTATACCAGAGATCATCTGGAAAACTTCTTTGAATTGGATGTATATTTCTATTCTTCATTCTATACGAATACGTTGTTCCCGGCAGCTGTGCAGTTTACCAATGCTTACCATAAATGGTATAGCAAAGATTTGGCAAGCAAATACCCTAATTACGCAATGCTGGGTTTTGACACCGGCTTCTTCTTCCTGAAAGGATTATCGCTTTATGGCTCGGAACTGGAAAACAATCTGCCTAAAATGAACCTGACTCCTATCCAGACCGGATTCAAATTCGAGCGTGTAAACAACTGGGGAGGATTTATTAATAAAAAGGTGTTCTTCATACGTTTCACTAAGAATTTTGAATTAGTAAAACTTGACTTCGAATAATACGAAAATGATAAAGATAAAACCATTTTTGATCGCAACACTCCTACTTACAGGATTTGCCCTTCCTGCTGTCGCTCAAATCGGAGAAGCACGAAACAATTTATCGGTAGGTATCAATGGAGGTGTCAATTTAAACAGTGCTTCTTTTACTCCCACCATCAAGCAAAATAGCCTGATGGGAATTACCGGAGGTTTGACAGCACGTTATATATCCGAGAAGTATTTTGCCATGATTTGTGGCGCACAGGTCGAGTTGAATGTCTCGCAACGAGGCTGGGACCAATTATTTGAAACAATATCACTGGACGCCAACGGATATGAAGTCACTTCGAAGGACCCTACTAAAACTTACACCCGCAAAATGACTTATATAGATATTCCTTTCCTCGCTCACCTCGCTTTCGGACGAGACAGAGGATTGCAATTCTTTGTCCATGCAGGTCCTCAAATCAGCTTTCTAATCAGTGAATCGGAAACAATAAAAGGTATTGATATGAATAGCTTATCTGATACACAGAAAGCCCTGTACGGAGTTAAGATTCAAAATAAATTTGACTATGGTATTGCCGGTGGTGGTGGTGTAGAACTTAGAACAAAGAAAGCTGGTAGCTTCATCGTTGAAGGCCGTTATTACTTTGCCCTGTCTGATTTCTACAGCACTACTAAGAAAGATTATTTCGCCCGTGCAGCGCATGGAACCATTACCATAAAGCTCACATATTTATTTGATTTGAAGAAATAACCCCTCTTTCAAGGAGGAAGAGATTAAAACCTCTTATTTAAAGATCTCATTCACAACGAACTAAAAAAAATCCCCACTAACTCTAAACGAATTAGCGGGGATTTCTATTTCTGGGGGCTTTAGCCCTTTTTATCGCAATCTATCCGCAGCTTTTACCATCACCTCATCCCGTCCGATAGCACGGATAACCAGTATGTTCAGGATGATAGAAACAAGCGGCAAACACAATGCCCAGCCTATACGGAACATATTTTCATCATTCTTCAATGCAAAATAAAAAGCAAGGGCAGCAATGTAATAACCTACCAATAATAAGCTATTGAAAATTGTCATACGAATCTGCAGCATACGGTTCTTATACAAAAAGATAGTAGCCACAGCCACGATGGTGCTAACCATCAGAATTCCGAATAAGCCCCATGTAGACTGAATAGCACCGTTTACTTCCAATCCTAATGCCTTAAAAGGATGTTCTCCCATCGCATCAATGAAGTAGCCCATCGGCAAACACATGGCTGTAATCAGCAATCCTACAACAATCAATAAATAAACAGTTTGAATTCGTTGAATCATAAGTATTCTAAATAGTAGTTGAGTTAAACAATAATAGCCAAGCAATAAGGAGCAGGGATCATCATCCCACTTACTACTTGACTATCAAATTCTTCGTCAGAAAATAAATTACTGAAGTTTTTCTTTCTCCTTAGCCGGATTTCTATAATATATTTTCCCTTCGATGTATTCTTGCGTAGCAATCAAGTCCGGTTTCGGCAATTTCTCATAATAACGAGAAATTTCGATTTGCTCTCTATTTTCAAACACTTCTTCCAAATTGTCATTGTAAGAAGCAAACTCTGCCAGTTTCTTAGAAAGATCGTTTTTGATTTCTACACTGATCTGATTAGCACGCTTACCAATAATGGCAACTGTTTCATAAACATTACCTGTATCAGCACAGAGTTCCATCATGTCACGGGTTACTGTTGTAGCAGGAGCATTCGTTTTTTTGTAGTCCATAAATCTATTTAAATTTAGTCTTTAATTACTTTCTGTGATTCATTGAATATCTTCTCGGCTTCTTTCAAATATTTACTTTCAGGAAATTCATTCTTAAAAGCGTAATATTCATCAATCGTTTCGCGGTAACGATCCATCTTCTTGTCTTCAACGCTATAGATAGCCATTTCGTGTCTTGCACGCAGAACCAAAATGGAAAGTTCTTCACGATAATCAGTATAAGGATAATCCTTCAATGCATTTTGAGCTGTGATTACACAAGACTCATAGTTATTGCCTAAATAATTACCCAGATTATAATATAGCCTTGCTGAATAAAGCTCTTTCAAAACCAGCTTATCCTGTAAAGCAAAAATCATATCCTGTGCTTCCTGCTTTTTTGTGCTGTTCGGGAAATACTCCATGAACATCTGCAACTGCTGGATAGCCTGATAAGTGCTTGACTGATCCAAACGTGGTTCCGGAGTATCCAGGAATAAAGCCTTACCTGCATGGAAACGTGCCAATTCGGTAAAAGTACCACGAGGATATGTATTGAAATAGGTGATAAATGTCTGGGCAGCTGTCTGATAATCTTTCTGATTATAGTAGCTCATTCCCAACATATACAAAGATTCTTCCGCTTTATCGGTTCCTTTCAGAATGGTTATCAACTCATTCAGCAACGTAGCTGAACGATTATACTGCCCCTTCGCAAAATAGTTTTTGGCGGCTTCGTACTTGTATTCGTAATCGGTGCTTTTCAGCAATTTATTATACTCCCCACATGATGTAAGAGTAGCCGCCGCAAGCAAAGTTATAATGATATTTTTCTTCATCCTATTTAAAAATAATGCGCAAAGTTACTTATTCGCTGGGAATTTAGCAATTAATCTGTGTTTTTTAATACATAAAAGGCGTTAAACATCGACAAAAGGAGAGAAAATGACGTCGAATTACAAACGACAAACTATAAACAGCAGATTATAAACGAATCACAATAGTGACAGTATGTGTTCGGGATAGTAACGGTATCGTTGGCATATACCGTCGCTATCTTCACCGGATAGCGTCACTATATTTATAGTAAAAACGGTAAGCAATTGCGTTGTCCTTGAATTGGATAACACAACTGTTTACCGTTCATTATTTATTGCTCACTGTTATATTTACAGTTTATACAAATCACTTGCAGCCAGTAAATCGACTTTCTTTTCTTTCAATACCTCGATACATTTATCCAGGTTGCTGGGGCGAATCACTACATTTGCAATATGGTTATTGGCAAACGAATACATATATTCAATAAATACACCCTCTTCTGATAAATATCCCAGCACTTTTGCCAAAGCACCCGGCACATTGGGACAGCTTATACCTACTACATCAGTCACATTCACTGCAAAATGATTATCTTTTAAAGCTTTGTATGCTCTATCCGGATCGGATACAATTCCACGCAAAATACCAAAATCAGCATTTTCGGCAATGCACAAGGCAGAAAGATTGATATTTTCTTTCGCCAGCACTTCAGTCACTTCCGTCAAACGGCCTGACTTATTTTCCAAAAAAATAGAAAGTTGTTTTGCTACCATATTTATTAAAGTATTAAGTAATAAGTATTAAGTATTAGGTAACAAGCATTAGGTATTAGGTAACAAGTATTACCGTAGTTCCAAGATCACCCGCATGGTCAATACTTAATACTTAATACTTAATACCTAATACTTATTTACATTTTTCTGTTATCAATTACACGTTTCGCTTTACCTACGCTGCGTTCAATGCTGCGAGGCTCTACCAGTTTCACGTTGACTCCCAGTCCGAGTACGCTTTGCAAACGTCCTCCCAGTTTCTTCTTCAAAGCCAGCATTTTGTTGATCTCATCCGAATAGAATTCCGGACGTACTTCAACCTGGAGTTCCATTGTATCGGTATTGTTTTCACGACCTACTATCAACAAATAATGCGGTTCAAACTCTTCCATTTCAAGAATGACTGATTCAATCTGCGTCGGGAATACATTCACACCGCGGATAATCAACATATCATCACTACGTCCCAAAATACGATCCATACGTACCAATGTACGGCCACAGGAACATTTATCATGATGCAAGGCCGTCAAATCACGCGTACGGTAACGAAGCAACGGCATACCCTCTTTGGTTAAATGAGTAAATACCAGTTCGCCCGTTTGACCGGATTCCACCGGTTGCAATGTATTCGGGTCGATGATTTCCGGGAAGTAATGGTCTTCATTCAAGTGAGTCCCGTGCTGACATTCGCACTCGTACCCGACACCCGGTCCGGCAATCTCACTCAATCCATAAATATCGTATGCTTTGATTCCCAGCTTTTCTTCTATCTCATGACGCATATTTTCCGTCCAGGGTTCTGCACCGAAAGCACCAACTTTCAGTCGGAATTCTTCACGTGGCAAACCGGAATCTTTGATTGCATCTGCCAGATAAAGCGCATAGGAAGGAGTACAACAAAGCACTGTCGATCCGAAATCGTGCATCAAGGTTATCTGTTTTTCCGTGTTACCACTGGACATCGGAATAACAGAAGCACCGATATTTTCGGCTCCTGCATGTGCTCCCAATCCGCCCGTGAACAGTCCGTATCCATAAGATACCTGAAAAACATCAGAACGCCCCGCTCCATAAGCGGTAAAAGCACGTGATATACATTCCGCCCATGTAGACAAGTCCTTACGGGTATATCCGACAACCGTCGGTTTTCCGGTTGTTCCGGAAGAAGCATGAATACGTACAATTTGGCTCATCGGCACGGCACAAAGTCCGAACGGATAATTATCTCTTAAATCATGTTTCGTGGTAAACGGCAGTTTTACAATATCATCAATACTATTGATGTCATCGGGAGTAATCCCCATTTCCTGCATCTTCTTTCGATAGAAAGGCGTGTTGTGATAAACGTAATCTACAATTTTCTTGAGTCGTATGCTTTGAATCTTGCGAAGACTTTCGCGGTCCATACACTCAATGCTCTCATTCCAAATCATGTGTTTCTGGTATTACTAGTTGTATGAATCTGTTTTTTGATATTAATATGTTGCAAAGTAAAGGATTTATTTGGAAAAATGATTTGTTATCTCGATTATTTTACCGAATATTGCTCCACTTTTTAGGATTTAACTATGAATTATGAACTAACATCAGCTTATAAACCTACCGGAGATCAGCCGGAAGCTATAGCACAACTTACTGAAGGGGTACTTCAGGGAGTTCCCGCACAGACTTTATTGGGAGTGACCGGGTCGGGAAAAACATTTACCATTGCCAATGTGATCGCCAATATCAATAAACCCACGTTGATTTTGAGCCATAACAAAACACTGGCTGCCCAGCTCTATAGTGAGTTTAAAGGATTTTTCCCCAATAATGCGGTAGAATATTACGTTTCTTACTATGATTATTACCAGCCGGAAGCTTATCTGCCGAACAGTGATACATATATAGAGAAGGATCTCGCCATCAATGACGAAATCGACAAGCTCCGACTCTCTGCCACTTCCGCCCTACTCTCCGGAAGAAAAGACGTGGTAGTGGTTTCTTCCGTATCTTGTATCTACGGTATGGGAAATCCTTCGGACTTCTACAAAAATGTCATCGAAATAGAACGGGGACGGATGATAGACCGCAATGTGTTTCTACGTCGTTTGGTAGACAGTTTGTATGTCCGCAATGATATCGACTTGAACCGTGGAAATTTCCGGGTCAAGGGCGACACGGTGGATATTTATCTGGCTTATACCGACAACCTGCTCCGTGTCACCTTTTGGGGGGATGAGATTGACGGCATCGAAGAGGTAGATCCTATCACAGGAGTCACTATCGCACCATTTGACGCCTATAAGATTTATCCGGCCAACCTGTTCATGACTACCAAAGAGGCTACTCTCCGTGCTATTCATGAAATAGAGGATGATTTGACCAAGCAAGTAGCTTTCTTCGAATCTATCGGCAAAGAATACGAGGCCAAACGATTGTATGAGCGAGTAACTTACGATATGGAAATGATCCGGGAATTGGGACATTGTTCCGGAATTGAGAATTATTCCCGTTATTTTGACGGCCGTGCTGCCGGTACCCGCCCCTATTGTTTGCTCGATTTCTTTCCGGATGATTTCCTGATCGTTATCGACGAAAGCCACGTAAGCGTACCCCAAATCCGTGCAATGTATGGAGGAGACCGTGCGCGAAAAATCAATCTTGTGGAATATGGTTTTCGATTGCCTGCCGCTATGGACAACCGTCCGTTGAAATTTGAAGAGTTTCAGGAGATGGCAAAACAAGTAATCTACGTCAGTGCTACACCGGCGGATTATGAATTGATTCAGTCGGAAGGAATTGTCGTGGAACAGGTGATTCGTCCTACCGGTCTGCTTGATCCTATCATCGAAGTACGTCCGAGTCTCAATCAGATTGACGATTTAATGGAAGAAATCCAGCTCCGTATTGAAAAGGAAGAACGCGTACTCGTCACTACACTAACCAAACGAATGGCAGAAGAACTGGCAGAATATCTTCTTAATAATAATGTGAGATGTACCTATATCCATAGTGATGTCGACACACTGGAACGTGTGAAGATTATGGATGATCTCCGTCAAGGAGTTTATGACGTACTTATCGGGGTCAACCTGCTTCGTGAGGGTCTCGACCTTCCGGAAGTGTCTCTCGTCGCTATTCTCGATGCAGACAAAGAAGGATTCCTCCGCTCCCACCGTTCGTTGACACAAACTGCGGGACGTGCCGCGCGTAATGTGAACGGTAAGGTAATCATGTATGCTGATAAGATGACGGATAGTATGAAACTGACGATTGATGAAACGAACCGTCGCCGCGAAAAGCAGTTGGCATACAATGAGGCAAACGGAATTACCCCGCAACAGATTAAAAAGGCCAGAAACTTGTCTGTATTCGGTAATGCAAAAGAGGCAGATGAGCTGTTGAAAGAAAGACATGCTTATGTAGAACCTTCTACTCCGAATATCGCAGCAGATCCGATAGTGCAGTATATGAGTAAAGCGCAGATGGAAAAGAGTATCGAGCGTACCCGCAAACTGATGCAGGAAGCAGCCAAGAAACTTGAATTTATCGAAGCCGCACAATATCGTGACGAATTATTGAAACTGGAGGACTTGATGAAAGAGAAATGGGGATAAAATTTCCCCATTGTTCACCTATTATAGCCTGATTGTTAAGGGCTGAAACTCTTAACAAACCTGTAACTTCGCATTTAGTCTATTAATTAGTGTTATAAAAACACCAATTAAGGGCTGATAATTTGCAAAGTTACCGGAATCCCGTATCTTTGCACTGTGTTTTTCATAGTATTAGATTTAAGGTTAACAAAGGTTGGAGCAAGGCGTTGCTCCTTTTTTTATGTCTATACGTCACCTTCAATGAAAAATATAAAATTGAAAAGACATAATGTACCACTCTCTAAAGCATAAATTAAGGAGGATTGCAGATATAGACTGATCGTTCATTACGGCTGAATCTATTCATGCAATCCTCCCATTTCTTATAGTTGGATTATTCCTACTTCAAGCGATGATAAATCAAAGAGCCTTCTCTATGGCATTTTTAATCAACGGTTCCATAATATCATACCCTTCGCTCGTTGGGTGAACTCCATCTTTAGTATATTGAGGATTCAAGGCCTGATTTTCGTCAACCACCATTGCCTTGTAATAATTAACAAACGGAATTTTATTTGCTTTTGCATAAGCCTCTATCCGGTCATTTAAAGATTTAATTTTCTGCGGAACATCTTTTATTTCCATTCTCCACTTAAATGCAGCAGCAGGCAATACGGAAGTCAAAATTACTTTTATTTTATTTGCTTTTGCCAGTTCCGCCATAGAAACAATGTTTCCGAATGTATAATCTTCATTATACGCCTGTGTATTTTCAGCGACATCATTTGTTCCGGCATTAATCACCACTAAAGCAGGAGAAAGATTAATCACATCTTCCCGGAACCGTAACAAGAATTGATAGGAAGTCTGCCCACTGATTCCACGGCCAATGTAACCATTTGATTTGAAAAAATCCGGATGAGTCCTTACCCATCCTTCCGTAATGGAATTTCCCATAAAAATAACCCGTTTGTCTTTCTTTGTCGCTTGTGGAAGTGCAGCATTTTCTTTTGAATAACGACGTAGATTAGCAAAATCATTTTTCTGCGCATAGCTTTCTCCTATCGAGAAACTCAAGCAAACAACAGCCAATAATATCCATTGGCCCCATCTTCTTTTATCCATGTTTATATTAAGTATTAGTAATATTATATTTCATGCAAAGATAAAAAGAAAAGCGATGCACCATACTTTGTACGGCTATTTTTTGTGCATTTCCATGCCATAATGTGCTGATAAATGTCAGACGCGAGAGATTTTTTCTGCATATTTGTTATTGTTTTCAGGTTTCCAGCAAAAATACGCCATACGCTGGGAGCTTCTAAATTCATCGGTTCTTTTCAATTGGTTTCGGTTCTAAATAGTCATATACGTTCGCATATTAATAACCTTTCTTTGGGGAAGCAAAAGTTAGAGGCTTCATTTGCCTGAAACGAAGCCTCTGAATGTATCAAACAGAGGCTCTGCCGCATGGGTTTAGAGCCTCCATTTAGGGAATAAAAAGCGCCTTTTTGCCGAACGCATAGTGGAACACTCTCCAAAGGCAGATAACTCACTATATGACAACTGGTTACGCCTTCCTAAAAAGCCCCCTTGAACACTTACCGGTATTATTATAAATATATAAATAATAAACTATATATATTAAAATGTATAGTTCGATTTTTCTATTTTTGAATCTTTATAACGCAAATCGCATGTGCTAAAATTTATTTGTAGCTTTGCTTTTTTCGAATAAATTCAGCTGTTAAATCAGTTCATAGTAATTATTAAAAAAGTTGATGAAGAAAGAAAAATGGAAGCATACGCATTTATCTGTCGTCCAAAATATCGAATAACCGTTAAGGCGAAGGTACTTTTTCTTAATCTATGTTATATAACATGCGTTTTTTCTTGGATTATTTGCTAATTTCACAACAGTCCGTATCTTTGCATTGTGTTTTTCATAGTATTAGATTTAAGGTTAACAAAGGTTGGAGCAAGGCGTTGCTCCTTTTTTTATGTCTATATGCTTGATTTCCTAAAAAAGAATGGTATTTTTGTAAAGTCACAATTATTATCCGAAACATGAAACGCAAACTACTTTATACCACTCTAATAATAGCTATTCTGTGTGTAATCAGCATACTTGTATGTAACAGGACGATCAAGAAACACACAGTCTCCAAACTATATACGGAAGTAAATACTATCCCCTCCAACAATGTAGGATTACTTCTCGGAACTTCTCCCAAGTTGAAAAATGGAAATAACAATTTATATTTCGATTATCGAATTCTTGCAACAGTAGAGTTATATAAAGCCGGGAAAATTAAATATATCCTCATCAGCGGCGATAACCGTAAAGAGGATTACAATGAACCGGAAGAAATGAAGAAAGCACTCATACAAAAAGGTATTCCTGAAAAATTCATTTATTTAGATTATGCCGGATTCCGGACTCTCGACTCTGTTGTACGTGCCAAAGAAGTGTTTGGACAGAATCGTCTGACCATCATCTCACAACGTTTCCATAATGAACGAGCGATCTATCTTGCAGAGAAAAATGGAATAGACGCCATCGGGTACAACGCACAAAATGTAAATGCTTATGCCGGACTGAAAACTAACATCCGGGAATTACTCGCAAGAGTCAAAATGTTTATAGATTTAGGTATGGATAAACAACCTCATTTCTTGGGGGAGAAAATCATTATTGGAAACAATAAATGACTAAATACAAAATGCCATGAATAAACACAAAAGATAAAACCTATGAGACATCAACAAAATAAGAAAAAAACAGCCTGGAAGAAAAGTCGCACCTTTGGTGACATTAAAGGAGGAAGAATGCGAATCAAATTAAAGGATAATATAGTGAAAAGAGAACACTCTTTATTAAAACCAACTGAATTTGATAAATGCCCCATTTATATAATGGAAAATCCGTCCAGGGATTTCTATTTTCCAATAACAATAGACCATATTGAAAGTGTATTGAATCAATTACCCGAAAAAGATGTATCATGTATAACACACATATGGCTACGCAAGCCTAATTCTAAAGTAAATTGCCAAAGTTATTTTACTACGGGTAGTGGAGTATATGCCATCATACTGTATCCATTTCCCAAAAACAACAAAATATCCATAGGAAAGAGCAAACCCAGTCACAAACTACTAACATGGTATAAAGGCTATGCATCTGAACCTGTAAAAGAACGAGATAACTGGTATATTGAATTCACAGAAGAAAATGCAAGAAGATATTATCTTGAACGTTTATTAATGCATGAAATCGGACATTGTGTCAATGTATGGTTAGTTTATAATAAAGCAGCAAACTACAAATCAGAAAATAGTGCAGATAATTATGCTTTGAATAATAAACTTGAAATAACTTATTAAATTATGGAACAACAAATTCAACTCAACGATCACAATAAGCAGGAATACCCTCCTATGCATACAGCAGAGCATTTACTCAATGCAACCATGGTGAAAACCTTTGGCTGCCCACGTTCTCGCAATGCCCACATCGAAAGAAAAAAAAGCAAATGTGACTATATACTTTCGTCATGTCCGACAGCGGAACAAATCCAGTCTATTGAAGATAGAGTGAACGAGGTAATCAGTCAGAACCTACCTGTGACTGTTGAGTTTATGACTCATGAACAGGCCAAAGATATTGTAGATTTAAGTAAGCTACCTGCCGATGCAAGCGAAACTCTTCGCATTGTCCGCATTGGAGATTATGATGCCTGCGCCTGCATCGGATTGCATGTATCCCATACTTCTGAAGTGGGTACCTTCAAAATCATTAGTTATGATTATGACGAAGAAAGGCAAACACTAAGAATAAGGTTCAAACTGATCGAGAAGAAGTAAACAGGTTATCAAATTAATATCTATCTTATATAAAATAAATAAAAACAGGATACATTTTGTCATTTATATTGCAAAAATGACATTATAAAAATGACAAATAGACAATTTTAGTCTCTAAAATCTCTTGGCATAAGGTTTGCATTTATAGAAACGAACAACGGTTCGAGAGCGGACGATGGAAGGCGGGATAACCGATACCATCGGAAGTGAAAATGCCGAAGTTCTAAATTTATTAATTGAATGTTTAACTTAAAGATAGGAGACTAAAATTATGATGCCTGTTAGAAGAACTCAAAGTTGGTTACCAAGTATCTTTAATGATTTCTTTGATAACGATTGGATGGTAAAAGCAAATGCTACTGCACCTGCAATTAATGTTTTGGAAACAGAAAAAGAGTACAAAGTGGAATTGGCTGCTCCTGGTATGACGAAGGATGATTTCAATGTTCGCATTGATGAAGACAACAACCTCGTTATCAGCATGGAGAAGAAGACTGAAAACAAGGAGGAAAAGAAAGACGGTCGCTATCTGCGTCGCGAATTCTCATACTCTAAGTTCCAGCAAACAATGATTCTACCGGACAATGTGGACAAAGAAAAAATTGCTGCATCCGTAGAACATGGTGTTTTAAACATCGAACTTCCGAAACTCTCTGAAGAAGAAGTGAAGAAGCCCAATCGGCAAATCGAAATAAAGTAATACGGTAACCACTTGCTGTTCACCGGAAACGGTGATAAGAAGTAATAAAACAGCTCTTTCCCTGAAAAGGAAACGAGCTGTTTTTATATTATTATCCTTAGTTATTCTTCCGATAACTAATCACTGCCCAACTATTAAACACTACTGCAAAAAACAACAATACTCCAAACTGTGGCAGTAAATCAAAGAAACCACTCCCCTTTAAATACACCATTCGCATCACTTCCATAAAATACCTCAAAGGATTGAGCCTGGTTATTATTTGAGCCCATTCCGGCATACTGCTAATGGGAGTAAACAAACCACTCATCAAAATTACAACCAACAAACAGAACCACATAACAAACATAGACTGTTGCATCGTTGCCGAGTAGTTGGAAATAACAAGTCCGAAACCGGACATTACCAGAACGAAAAGAACTGCGAAAAAGTAAATCAATAGAAAATGACCGACCGGCACTATGCCATAAATTAACCAAGCTAATATGAAACATACAGTCAGCACCACAAAACCAATCAACCAGTAAGGCAGGAGCTTTGCCAAAATAAAGATAAACTTCGGAACCGGCGTCACATTGATTTGCTCAATCGTTCCTACTTCCTTCTCGCTAACTATATTCAATGCAGGCAAGAAACCACAAATCAAAGTTAATAACATGACCATCAATGCCGGAATCATATAGAGTTTATAGTTCAGATTCGGATTAAACAACCCCTGTGTATCAATGCCTATCGAAGGGAAAGCACCGGAGACTGTAGCAGTTGCAGGATATTCCGAACGCAGCTCGGCTGCATAATCATTAATAATAGAAGATAGATAAGAACTCCCCAGCCCTCCTTTTGTCCCATTCACAGCATTGGCTGCTATCAGTATGTGGGTATCTTCTCCATTCATCCAATCCCGTTCCAGATGCCGCGGAATTTCCATCACAATATCCGCCGTTCCAATTTCAATATTCCGTAGGCCTTCTTCATACGAAACCGGCACTTCCACCAGACGGAAATAGGTAGAGGCGGCAATCTTATTGACTAAACGTTGTGAAATAGCCGAATGGTCATTATCCACAATATTCAGCTGTATATTCTTGATTTCCAGATTTACCGCCCAAGGCATCAACAGCATAATCATGCATGGAAATACAAGAATCAATTTCGGAAGAAACGAATTGCGAAGCAATTGTTTAAACTCTTTTTCTATCAGGAACTTTATCATAAATAATTCTTCCATTTATCAATCTGCCCATTAGCACACTGTATAGTATTCATACAACCAATTGGCATATCGACATATTATTCCAATCTATACTTAAATTTCTTGATACTGATCGTAATAAGTACCGTCGCCATCAATAACAAGATACCAATCTCTTTATACACCAATGCAACTGGTACTCCTTCAATCATCAGTTTACGCACAGCCTGTATATACCAACGTGCCGGAAGTATATCCGAGATCCATTGAAGTATCACCGGCATACTCTCTATAGGGAAAATCATGCCCGATAAAAGCATTGTGGGCATCATCAGCATCAATCCGGAAACCAGCATGGCCGCAACCTGTGTACGTGTGACTGATGAAATCAATAAGCCCAATGCCAAGGATACGAAGATAAACAGCAAAGATACGGTGATTAACCAGAACAAACTTCCTACCACCGGAACATCCAACACAAAGACCGAAAGCAAAAGGATCGTTATCAGATTGACAAACGACAGCACAAAATAAGGTACAGCCTTTGCCAAAATAATAAATAGCGGCTTCACAGGTGAAACCAATAATACTTCCATCGTGCCTGTTTCTTTCTCACGAACAATGGAAATCGAGGTCATCATGGCGCAAATCAGCATCAGGATCAAGCCCATCACTCCCGGAACAAAGTTATAAGCACTCTTCATCTGCGGGTTGTAGAGCAATTTGATATCAGGAGTCAGGCGGGCAGCCGACATATTCGGGGGAATCATCTCCTGGCCTACCATAGAAACGATTCCTGTCGCATAATTAACTTGCGAAGTCGACATATTGGGATCTGTTGCATCTACTATCAGCTGTACACGAGCATCACCCGTATAGAGATCATCCGCAAACCGTTCGCTAAAGACAATCGCCATATCAACTTCATTCTTTAGGAAAGCAGCTTCCATTTCCTGGGGCGAATGAAAACGTGCAGTAACGGTGAAATACTCACTGGCATCCAAACAATCAATTATTTTTCGCGTTACCACATCATTAGAAGGATCGAGCACCGCCAACCGAACATTCTTCACTTCCGTGCTGATAGCAAAACCGAATAGAATAATTTGCACGACAGGCATCCCCAACAAAATCAGCATGGTTCGCCGGTCACGGAAAATATGATAAAACTCTTTCTTTATAAAAGCTATAAACTGTCTCATAATCAATCTGCTTTGCGCACCGCACCGCGGGCTAATTTCTGAAAAACGTCATCCATCGTTTCCGCACCGAATTGTTGTTTCAGACGGGCAGGTGTATCAAGTGCTTTAATCTGACCGTCCACCATGATAGATATCCGGTTGCAATATTCCGCTTCATCCATATAATGGGTAGTGACAAACACGGTAATACCCTGATCAGCTGCCTGATAGATCAATTCCCAGAACTGTCTTCTCGTAGCAGGATCTACTCCACCGGTCGGCTCATCCAGAAAAACGATTCTCGGTTCATGGAATATTGATACTGAAAAAGCCAATTTCTGTTTCCATCCCACCGGAAGGCTCTTCACCAGAGTATCCCGTTCGGCAGTAAGCTCCAAACGATCCAACAATTCTTCTGTCTTCCGTTCTATCTCTTGTTCCTTCATGCCATAAATTCCGGCAAACAGACGGATATTCTCCCACACTTTCAGGTCTTCATATAGCGAAAACTTTTGGCTCATATATCCGATATGTTTCTTAACTTGTTCGGCCTCCCGGTAAATATCATATCCTGCCACCTTTCCGATGCCTGATGTCGGTTTACTTAATCCGCAAAGCATACGCATAGCTGTCGTCTTTCCTGCTCCATTAGCACCCAGAAAGCCAAATATCTCGCCTCGATTCACCTGAAAGGAGATATGATCTACTGCAGTAAAATCTCCAAAACATTTTGTCAACTGTTCCACTTCAATGACCGGAGCTACTTCATGCTTCACTTCCTCCCGCTCCAAAGAAGGAGGGCAAAGGATAGACGCAAATTGATGAAGAATACGTTCCGGGGTATCAATGCCATGAATCTGTCCATGATTGATGAAAGCAATCCGGTCACATTGCCGGGCCTCATCCATGATAGGAGTAGAAACGACAATGGTAATACCCTGTTCCCGTAAGTTTCGGAGCATTTGCCAGAATTCCTTACGCGACACGGGATCTACTCCGGTAGTAGGTTCATCCAGGAATAAAATATCCGGTTTATGAATCAAAGCACAGCTCAATGCCAGTTTCTGCTTCATACCACCTGACAAAGCCCCTGCCCTTCTTTTCCTGAACGGTTCTATCTGTTGATAGATATCTTTAATTAAATCATAATTCTCCTGAACTGTCGTATGGAACACGGTAGCAAAAAACTCCAGATTCTCTTCTACCGAAAGATCCTGGTAAAGTGAAAAACGACCGGGCATATATCCCACCTTCGTACGAATCTGTTTATAATCCGTTACCACATCCAGCCCGGCAACTATGGCCGTTCCTTTATCCGCCAGCAACAAAGTAGTCAGAATACGGAATAAGGAACTCTTACCGGCACCATCAGGCCCTATCAGCCCAAAGATTTCTCCCCGTTCCACAACGAAAGAAACGTCTTTCAGCGCCTCCACTGTTCCATAGTTCTTGCCGACTTCTTTCACAACCACTATGGGTTCTTCCTTTGCCATTCCCTTGCGTTTAATTTTTAATCTTCAATTTTTAATTTTTCAATGTCACTCCTCCGTACATGCCAATCTTCAATGCTCCGTCATTCTTCACGGCAATTTTCACTGCATATACCAGATTAGCACGTTCGTTTTTCGTCAAAATCGTTTTGGGAGTGAACTCCGAACGGTCGGAAATCCAGGTCACTACCCCCGGATAAGCTTTCTGCTCCGAGTTTCCATAATCAGCATACACAGTTACCTCATCTCCCAGTTTCACTTGCGACAACTGTTCGGAGGTGATGTAAGCCCTCAAATACATGCGATCCACTTCAGCCACTTTAAACAGCGGTTTACCTATTGCCGCCAATTCACCGGCTTCTGCATATTTTGCCAATACGGTACCTTCAATAGGCGACTGGACATGACATTTAGCTAATTGATCCTCCATCTGTGCAACTTGTATGGCAACCGAATTTCCTTGTTCTATCAGGCTGTTCGTACTATTCTGCAATGACGATTCCTGTGCGACAAGCTGCCTTTCAAGCAATTTGACTTGTGCGTCCCAGTCGTCCAACTGTTTCTGATTCGCCGCTCCAGCGGCAAGCAGGTTTTCCACGCGTTTCTTTTCACGTTCTGCTGTTGCTATTTGCTGTTTGGTAGCAGCTATCTGTTTAGCAAGATCCGGACGTTGGCTTTCCACTGATTTCATACTGGCCTCCAGTTGTAATTTCTTCAAATACAATTGCACCGTATCCACCAGCCCAATCTCCTCACCTGCTTTCAGTCTTGTTCCCTCTTCTACCTCCAGTCGCAACAGCTTTCCGGCAGCTTCGGCAGAGACTATCACTTCCGTGGCTTCAAACGTGCCGGTTGCATCATAGCCGGGTATTCCCTTACCACAAGCAGCCAACATAATCAATGCCACTCCATACATTCCTATCTTTGTCATTCGTTCCATATCTAAAGAAGTTATATTAATCATTCGTAGTATATTTCAATTGATAAATTCCCATTAACCGTTGAATTTCATGCAACGCTTTCGACTGACGTGCCAAACTCTCATTGGTCAATTCCCGAAGCATCTCGGTCACCGTCAATGTTCCATTCGCCACTTTGGCCTCTGCCGATTTGCGAATATTGGTACGCAAACGGATAATCTCATCATCATCCTGCATTTGCTTTTCCAATGATTGGATGGCCTGATCTTGTTGTGTCATCTCCAATCTTGTATTAAACAGAAACACATCCCGGTTATTATCCAATTGCCGGCGTTTATTTTCAATTACCTTCCGGTCATTCTTCAAGGTATACAAACTACCAAAATTCCATGAAAGGCGAACACCCGCAATATAGTAGGGAGAAAATTCATTTTTCAGCATATTCAATCCGGGGTTTCCATAAGCTCCCTGCACGAATAATCCGAACTGTGGAAGATGACGCACATTCAAAGCTTTCTCCTGTACTTGCAATCCTACTCCTTGCGCATTGAACAAAGATAATTCCGGACGACGAATCTCACCGACAGCCGAAATGTCATCTTGAGGAACAGGTTTCTCCAAAACCGTTTCCTGCGACAATTTCTCTCCTACCAAAAGTGAAAGCATCTTCAAATACGCCATACGCGATGAAGCCAGTTCAACTCTTTTCTGCTTTGTGTTCAACTGCTCCACTTTCACAGCATCCAAATCGGCCTGATTGGCAATGCCATTTTCTACGTAAGCAGTAATCTGGCGATAATTTCTCTCCAGTTCATCTTGCAACAATGCATTCTGTTTCAGTTGCTCGTCCAACAAAAGAATCCCAAAATAAAGGTCATTTACACGACTATTTAGCGCATACATATCCACATTCAGTTTTTCTTTCTCTATCTCCGCTTCCGCAGTCGTTTGTTTCTTCTGCATCCGGATTCCTCCACCATCCCAGATTTTCTGTTGTAACTCCAACATCACCTGATACTGATCTTTCGGCACTCCTTTCAAATCCACTCCGGGAAGCTTCACCGGAATTTCCGTTACCTCACTCTGATAAGAAGCTTTAGCCGAAAGGGCAAACTGTGGCAAATATCCTTTTGCCGCATTCTCAAGATTATATTCCTTTGTTTTCTCCACCAAGCCATACTGATGTACCAACGGATAATTTTCTTGCGTCTTCCGTTGACATTCTTCCAACGTTATCTGCGCATTTATTCCCGATACAAACAATAAAAAGGAGAAACTGAAAACCATTCTTTTCATACACATCATTTCTTTAATTTCTTCAAAAGACAAAGATAGAGGTTTCAAAGATACGTTCACATTCCGATAGTTAGTAAAAATGTTCCAATAGTTCGATAAAGAGAAAGAATAAAAGGCTATTTGCTGATTTTTATTATCTTTGGCGGAAAAAACAGATAAAGATGGAAAAGAAAATACCATTAAATATAGGTCTCGAAATCTTAGAAAATCCGGATATCGTCCGATTTAACGAATTTCGTTTCATATCTCCGCATTTCGGATTCGTAAACAGCTTCGCCAAAATAGAATCCAATCTTATCACAATAGATCAACCTTATCGTATCAAAGAGGGACGTATCGCAGTTATCAAACAGGGATATGCACGCGTATTAATCAACCTGATAGAAGAAACTTTTCAGCCGGACAAGCTACTATTAATTGTTCCGAATTCCATTCTTCAGATTATAGAAGTCTCTCCGGATTTTGATATGCAGATGGTAGCCATGGACGCGGAATTTCTTTCTATAGCCGGAAAAGACAATTTCTTCACTCATCTCTCACAGTTACAGAAAAACCTCATATTATCTCTGACCTCACATGAATACGACTTGTTTAAGAGTTATTTTGCTTTAATATGGAATATATTACAAGAACCGACGTTCCGACGGGAAGCTATTCAATATCTACTAATCAGTCTTTTGTGCAATATAGAATATCTTGTCAAAAACAACAATCAAAAAGAACAGAGCTGTCAGACACATCAGGAAGAGATTTTCCAGCGTTTCATTTCTTTAGTCAATGCTTATAGCAAGAAAGAACGTAATGTTAGTTTTTATGCGGATAAGCTATGTCTCACTCCTCGTTATCTTAATACGATCATCCGCCAAACCAGTCAACAAACAGTAATGGACTGGATAAACCAGTCCATTATATTAGAAGCTAAAGTATTGCTAAAACATAGCAATCTGCTTGTTTATCAAATTTCTGATGAATTGAACTTCCCTAATCCTTCTTTTTTCTCGAAGTTCTTTAAGCGAATGACAGGAATGACACCACATGAGTATCAATTCTCGAAATAAATTTTATTTCGAGAATTCCTTAATTCTTTGCTCTTCTTCCAGCTTGCAGATCAATAATGTGTTATCTTTCTCTGCAATGATATATCCATCCAAGCCTTGAATGACTACTCGTTTTTCTTCGCTGGCATGCACAATACAATTTTTACTTTCGTACAAACGGATATCGGTTCCTACGGTTGCATTTCCAGACTTATCCTGTGGAAGCAAACCGCGAAGTGCTCCCCATGTACCCAGATCTGACCAACCAAAAGAAGCGGGAAGTACATAAATCTCCTGTGCTTTCTCCATCACTGCATAGTCGATAGAAATGCTTTCGCAAGTAGGGAATAACTTCTTGATTGTTTCATTCTCTTTCTCTGTATAGAAATCGGGGAAAATGCGATCGAAAATTTGTGTGATGCCCGGAGCATATACATGCATCACGGAAGTAATAGTACGCACATTCCATACAAAGATTCCCGCATTCCAGAAGAAATTGCCTTCTGCCAGATACTTTTCGGCAGTCTCTTTATCCGGTTTTTCCTTAAATGCATCTACTGTATAAATCTCTTTATCTGTCTGGAGCTGATCGGCAGCAGCAATATATCCGTATCCGGTTTCCGGACGAGTTGGCCGGATACCTATCGTTACAATAGCGCTGCCATCATCTGTGAAACGAAGGGCTTTCTCCATCACTCTACAGAATTCTCCCGTATCAATGACTAATGCATCCGAAGGAGTTACTACAATGTTAGCATTCGGATGTTTTTTCTTGATCTTCCAGCAAGCAAAAGCAATGCAGGGCGCAGTATTGCGCGCACAAGGCTCCGCCAAAATATTACTTTCCGGAATTTCCGGCAACTGCTCCCGAACAATATCAATGTATTTTTCAGAAGTTACGACCCACATATTTTCCCTAGGGCAAACACCGTCGAAACGGTCTGCCGTCAACTGAATCAGCGACCGGCCACATCCCATTACATCAATAAATTGTTTAGGACATTCCGGAGTGCTCATCGGCCAAAAGCGGCTCCCTATGCCACCAGCCATTATTACAACATGATTATCCATACCTGTTATTCTCCTGTTAAAAAAATATTCTTTAAAATAGGTGTGCAAGGTACTTCAAAATGTCCAAAACAGCAAATAAAAATAAGAGTATTTGTAAGCTCCCGATAAAGTACCAATATTTATAATGAAGAAGTATTCAATATAAAAACGGAAGACAACAAAAGTGCTGTCTCCCGTTTTGAGTTGTATATTATCTAGTGATAATATCATTTCAAATATCAACGATCTTCACAGACAGTTGATATAATAGAAATCACATCGGATTTACACCGACATGAGGGCATTGATCAGGAATACACCGCCGTACATTTCCTGACCACAAAATGTAGGGTGCTTCATATGTGTAGCATGAAGTTAGGGACCTACATGTTCCATCTCACTTTTGTGTAAAGTATTAAAAGTACTCTATGACATTATTAACTTAAAAAAATCTCGATCACCAATAAAATATATATTGGCGAATTCTATGTCAAAGTTTATTAACCGCTATATTTTGGTTGAATTTATGACTCCTTGTCATGAAAATGTTCTCCATATCCATAACCGTAACCATAGCGCTTACCATAACCATAGAACTTGCCATATTTACCATAACCGTAATAATAACCGTATTTTCTTCTTTTCAGATCCAAACCATTGATTACAGTACACAGGCTAGGCAATTTATCTTTTTTAGCAAGTTCGTTGATCAAAGTATACTCGTTTTTATGAGTATAGTCTGCACGGCAGACATAAACAGACAGGTCAGCCACACGTCCTATCAACAAGGTATCAGTTACCATACCAACAGGAGCTGTATCCAGAATCACATAATCAAAATTCTTCTTAAGAGTTTCAATCGCTTTATCCAGTCCATCACGAGCCAATAATTCGGTAGGATTAGGAGGAACTGTTCCACCGGGAAGAATATAAAGATTCTTACTTACATCAGAAAGCTGTACTAAATCCATCAAGTTCTTTTCCGGATTAGCCAAATATTGAGTTATACCAACTTCTTTTCTTGGAATATTAAATACCTTATTCAAGCCCGGTTTACGAATATCAAGACCAACGATTACTACTTTCTTCCCTAATAAAGAAAGACTAATAGCAAGATTAGCAGAAATGAAAGATTTACCCTCACCACTAACCGTAGAAGTAACCAGAATCACCTTTTTGTCATTTTCAAGCATAAACTGAAGATTCGTTCGGATATTGCGGAAAGTTTCACTCATCAAGTTATTGTGATTCTCAAATACAGCAATAGTACCCTGCTTTTCATCAGTCAATGGAATATCACCAACAATAGGCACACAAGTAAGCTTTTCTACATCAGAACGACCTTCAATCTTGAATTTGGTTAATTCGAGCAGGTAAATAATCCCCACCGGAATTCCGATTCCTAACACTAAAGCAACCAGATAAATTATCTTGCCTCTAGGAGATACAGGAGTATCATCCGCTATAGCGTCATCTATAATCTTCGCATTATTGGCTGTAGCAGCCAGAGTTATCGCATTCTCTTCACGCTTCTGAAGAAGCATCAAATAAAGTCCGGCCTTTATCTCCTGTTGGCGAGCAATACTCACAAACTCACGCTCCTGACCAGGTGCCTCACTAATACGACGGGAATAACGATTCGCTTCACGATCCAAATCTGCCTTTGTAATCAACAATCCACGCAAAACCCTGTCTAAAGATACTTGTACATTCTCTTTCATGGCATGAATACTTGTATCCAAGTTTATAATGGTAGGATTATTCTCCGTTGATGTACGCAGCAAACGTTTTCTCTCAACAAGCACATCATTATAACGGTTGATGGCAGCCGCAAGATTCACATCCTGCAATCCGATATTACTAGGTAAAACCTCATAACCTTCATTTTGCATATATTTTTGCAAATCCTGCAGCAAATTAATCTGGGTTTGATTCTCCACACGCTTCTTTTCATATTCAGCACTACCCGTCAAAGCTATTTGTGCATCACTGGTCAAATCCGTAATACCCGCCCCACGTTTGAAACTTTCCAGATCCTTTTCCGTACTACCCAGTTCTTTAGAAATAATACTAATACGTTCATTGATAAATTCTGCTGTTTTCTGTGCCACTTCATTCTTATCATTATTCGTATTGATATTATACATCTCCAATAACTTATTGATAAAATCCTTGCCGCGTTGTACATTTGAGTTTTTCAATGATATGACAGCCACAGAAGTGGTCTTGGAAGTAGGCTCAATAGTCATATTTTTGCAATACCCTTTCGCTACAGCCAAAGGCTTATTAATTGTTGCTGTAATATTACGTGTAGTCTTTTCTGAATCTGTATTTTTTTCCAATATTTTTTTAGATAATACAGAATCCGGTGTCAGGAAAAAAGCCAATGTTCCTTTATCGGTAGGAAAAACAGCCGGTAACTTTTCGAAATGTTTCTGATATTCATCATCGCCAAGCTTCACATTCACATCCAGACTTCCTTGTGGTTGCAATATCATCTCCACAATTATCGGTTTCTCCAATAAATCGGCCTCCTGCGGAGTCATGCTCACTTGTACAGGTGAAGTTTTATACATATTCCTGGAAAGAAATTCATCCTCATCCGTATAAGAAATATAGAGGCCCAAATCTTCAACCACTTCTTTGACGATAGTCTTGGAACGGAGCACTTCAATCTCGTTATCAATATTCTGTGAAGAAGACATCAAACCATCCAATCCCAAACTCTCTAGCCCAGAAAGCATTCCGGCACTACCTCCCTTTTTATCGTCCTTTATTAAAACCGTAGCAGATATGTTATACACAGGAGTAGCTATATACAAATAGACCCATGCTGTAATCAAACATACCACAACCGCCCCCACAAACCAAGGCCAATGGAGCAAATACTTAAACAGCAGTTCCTTGACATCTATACTTTCTTCCTTAGGCTCTTGTGTTCCGTTGAATTCTGTTTCTTTCATTGCAAATCGTTATTTTAAGATGTTTACTAATAGGCTGACAACGGATACCAAGATAGAGGTAGCGGAGAACCAGAGGCTGGTACTATTGCCCACATCAGAATTTCGAGCCTTTGCTTTATTGGGAGTTATATAAACAATATCATTCTGTTGTAACCAATAGTAAGGTGAAAGAATCGTTTCGGCATTATTTAAATCCAAAGTGACAATTTGCTGTTTGCCATTTGCGTCCTCACGAATCAGCTTCACATTATCACGAAGACCGTATACCGTCATATCACCAGCCATGGCCAATGCCTCCAATAGATTCACCTTCTCATTAGAAATAGTAAATGTACCCGGTCGAGCAACCTCTCCAATGACTGATATCTTATAATTTACCATACGTACTGTAACAATAGGATTTTCTTTCATATAAGGCTTCAATTTATCAACGATTAACTGCTCTGCCTGTTTCTTTGTAAGCCCTCCAACTGTCAGTGCTCCTAATACTGGAAAAGATATTTTCCCTTCATTGTCAACCAAATATTGTTGTAACACAGGCTGAGTAGTAGTGTACTGTATTGATAAATTAGACGGGCTGGCAATTGTCAAGTTAAAGGGTGCAGCTAGTTCCGGACTGGTACACGAAACCACAATTGTCAATAAATCTTTCGGCATGATCTTTGCATCATAAAGAGTTTCCTGCTGAGTAGCTTGATTGACTGCTTCCACGTCTTGCAAATAAGGTACCTTTTTATAAGATTGACATGCTGCTAATAAAAAAGACAACAATATCACACATATTAGTTTATTTACTTTTTCCATATTCTTATCATCTTATTCACTTTTAAAAGTAATATCATCTGTAGGGGGGTATATAAATTCAAACTCTAAAGTTCTTGCCAGCCCCTCTCCTAAAGAATAAGGAGCTTTAAAAACAGAAGAATGTATTTTAGCAGCATCAAATTCAGTTGTTGCACAAAACTTCTTCACACGCACAGAACTTACTGCCAATTTCTTACGAGTAATGCAAGCAAATATATCAAAACAATATCCTCCTATCATGCCCAACCAATAAGGGAAATGAGTAGCCGGAATATGTTTATTCATAACTTTGCTCACATGAGCCACTAGTTCATTCATTGTAAAATCCGGCTTGTCAACATAATTAAACACATTATAACCTGTCCGAACCTCATCAATCATGTATTTTACAAAAGCAACAACATTACCGACATAAGCCATTGACTTTTTATTGTTTCCAGAACCAATCATTAGAAACTTTCCACTCGCAATTTGCTTTAATAAATTGTACACATTGCCTCTGTTACGTTCTCCAAAAATGACTGTTGGACGAATAATATCAATATTCCAATCCGGATGTAACTTATACCATTCATGCAAAATTTGCTCTGCCTGCCATTTACTTTTCCCATAGTGATTAAACGGATCTGCCGGATATTCTTCATTTGGATTCTTTTTATTTAGACCATATACTGCAACAGATGAAAAAAAAATGATTCGTTTTATATTATTTTTCTCCATTGCTTTTAATGTCTTTTCTATACCACCTACATTTGTATCATAATAAAGAGATACCGGAACAACATCATCCCGATGCTGTGCTGCTAATAAAACAACACATTCAGCCCCTTCCAATTTCTTATCTAAATAATCCTGATCACGTACATCACCAATTGCTGTAACTTCTGGAAAGAAACGACTTTGTTGCAAATCAATATTCAACATCTCATATCTTTGTGCTTTTTTCAAAAGTGTAATCAAACGAGTCCCGACAAAACCTGACGCACCAATTAAAGTTATTTTCATGTTTTTTACTAATTATCTTTTTACTAACAATTTACAAATTACAGACATCTTTAAATTTCACGCATAGTTTCGCATAATCATATTTTTCGGCTGCTTTTTTCGCTTTATTACATATTGTCTGATACTCATCAGAAGGCAAGTTTTTAAGCGAAAGTATAGCAGCGGCATAATCCTGCGGATCAGTTAACTTACAGTCTATGCCGACACCCTCCTCTAATATGATACTGTATGGCATTCCCACATTACAACATAATGGTTTACCACTTGCCAGTCCCAAAAACATCTTATTCATACTGCCACCATACTTCCCGAAATTAGTAGAATAATTCAGAGCATTCACATCTGCTTTTGAAAGTATATATGGCACATACTCAGGTGATGTCCATTTTGCTTTAAATTTTACGTTTGTAATCTGTTGTTCTTCACAATAATGCTCTAAAAAAGCCCTATCCTCACCATCACCATAAATCAAGACCTGCACACTATTATTCTGCAATATTTTAGCTGAATCTATAAGCAGTTTAAGATTATTTGCCAATCGAATGCTTCCCAAATAAATAATATTGAAAGTTTTATCGTTTGCCAAATCAAAATCTTCTATTTTGTATCTTTGCATGTTAACATTAAACTCAGACAAATCAATACCATTATTTATATAATGCAATTTATTTAAATCAATTGTCCCCCCCTGATCACTATCCCATCCGTTTTCTCTCACATAATTAACTGCACCAGGCATAGAAAAAACAACGTTGTCTGCTTTACTATAAATATATCGTTCTAAACAATAAGCAATTTTCACGCATGGATTATTTTTTCCCAATAAGCCTAAGCTTACGAATGAATCAGGCCATAAATCTGTAACATCCACAATATATTTTGCTTTTACCTTTTTAGCAAGTTGATAAATTGGAATATCAAAAGGAATACGAGATGTATGAATTATCACATCCGGTTTCTCAAATTGTTTTCTATGGATGAATAATTTAACCGCAAACCTAAAATATGATATAATCCTTCTTATCCCATTAGTAGATCCACAACCTGCATTTACTAAAACAAAAGGGATATTATCATAAGTTTTCTCTTCAAATGTCTTATTAGAGTCAGACAAACATAAGTTTCTATTGTGAACATAACTAGAACAAAACAATTTCACATTATAGCCTTCTGATTGAAAATATTGTGCCAACTTTATTGTTCTCAAATGAGTGCCATAAAATTCAATAGGTGCTGCATCTTTATTTATGAACCAAATAGTCTTTTTCTTCATCATAAGATTATTACTTCCAAGCATTCAACACTTTTACAACCCTTTCAACCTCTTCCATAGATATAACAGGACTCATTGGAATACTCAATTCTTCAGCATGAATCAATTCTGTAATTGGAAAGCTAAGATCATTCCATTCTTTATAGCATTCTTGTTTATGAGGAGGAATAGGATAATGGATATTAGTTTGAATATCATTCTCTGCTAAATATTGTTGCAAGCCATCACGATCTGCACAACGAATTGTAAAAAGATGAAATACATGTGCATTCCAATCTTTCACAATTGGCAAAATAATCGCTGGATTCTCAATGTTTTCTATATAATATTTTGCAACTTCTTTTCTTAATTGTATATCATTATCAAGATAACGGAGTTTAACATCAAGAATAGCTGCCTGAATTTCGTCAAGACGACTATTACGCCCTACATATTGGAAAACATATTTCTTTGCAGATCCGTAATTAGCAACCGACCTTACTATATGTGCCAACTCATCATCATTCGTTGTCACAGCTCCTGCATCCCCTAATGCACCTAAGTTTTTACCCGGATAAAAGCTATGCCCTGCAGCATCGCCTATCGAGCCTGTCATTCTCCCATTAAATTTGCAGCCATGTGCCTGCGCATTATCTTCTACAAGCTTAAGATTATATTTTTCACATAATTCTCCTATTTTCTCAGTATACGCACACTGACCATAGAGATGTACTATAAGTATAGCTCTTGTACGAGAAGTTATAGCTTTTTCAATCTTAGAATCATCAATTTGATATGTTTCCAGATTGGGTTCAACCAACACAGGAATGAGTCCGTTCTCAGTAATGGCTAAAATAGAAGCAATATAGGTATTTGCAGGAACGATAACTTCATCTCCAGGTTTCATTATCCCCATTTCAATATAAGCACGGAAAATCCAAATCAATGCATCAAGGCCGTTAGCACATCCTATAGTATATTTAGTACCAATATATGAAGAATAATGTGTTTCAAACATTGCATTTTCTTTGCCTTGTAAATACCACCCTGAATCAACGACTCTCAATACTGCTTCATGAATCTCTTCTGCATATTTTGCAGTAACTTTCTGTAAATCTAAAAATTTAATCATATCCGTTTTATATTTTATGTTTAACTCCATTTTTATCACACATATTTAAGTCCAGAGCAATACCATCTTTAGTGATATACCCTTTTTTACATGCAGGATTACCAAACCAAATCTCATGTGCCGGAACATTTTTTGTAACAACACTTCCTGCCCCGACAAGAGCGTACTCACCAATAATCAATCCTCCCATTATTGTAGAATTGGCTCCGATCGAACAATGTTCCTCAAGTGTCGTCATTAAAAATTCACTTGGATAGACTTTTGAACGAGGAATCAAATCATTAATAAAAGAGACATTTGCTCCGATAAAAACATTATCTTTTACTCTTAGACCATCCCACAATTGTACTCCTGATTTTACAGTAACATTGTTACCTATAATAACATCATTCTCTACAAAAACATGGGCACATAAATTGCAGTTACTTCCAATAACAGCACCATTTAAGATGACACAAAATTGCCATATAGTAGTCCCGTCACCAATTAATTTACTTTGACAGTCAGCCAGTGGGTGTATCATATATTCCTCGCTTTATATATTTGTTAATACTTCAATGTATAGTTTAGCCTGACTTTCCCAGTTATACTCTTCTAAAACTGCTCGCCGACCATTTTGCCCCATCTGATAAGCCATTTCCTTATTTTCAACTAAATATTGAATAGCCTCCTTTATTTGCTGCGAATTATGTGGATCAACACAAATTCCACAATTATATTTTTCTACAATTTCACGATAGCATTTCACATCCGAAAGCAACACCGGTAACCCCGCCTCCATACTTTCAAATATTTTCAACACACCAAAAGATCCATTCGGACTGCCTGTCCGACTAAAATCCCGAAGAGTATTACTAATAGTCATTTTTGAAAAAACTGTTGATATCTCTTCTTTCTTAAACGGCCCTGCAAAATCCACATTCTTCCAGTTTGGAAAAGTTTCAAGAACATCAACATATCCTTCTTCAATCACACCTGCAACATAATATTTGATATCCGGCAATTCCGCTAAAGCTTTTAATACTTCTTTTTGACAACTAATCCAATAGACTGTTCCAATATATCCAAGAACATTTTTACGGGATAAATATTCCTCCTTGGATAAAGTAAACCTGGAAGATACAACAGGGAAATTTTTAATAACATAATGATTCTTTATTCCCCACTTTTCAAGGCGATTGTCAGTATCATCAGTTACAGTAAATACAGCATTATATTTCTTTAGAGATGACTTCAGATATTTCTCCATCAGCACTGCAATTACATTACGAGCCATTTTAGGCAAATATGCTTTATCATGAATGATGCCAGGATAAAACTCACGAAGATTAAATACAACTTTATATCCCTTATGTTTCAATTTAACCCCAAGAGATAATAGCTCCGGATCAGAAATTTGGTATACATCTGCATTTATCATCAGTGCTTTCCTATAAAGAAATTTCTTGGTATTCAGCATCCTCTCTATACGCGAGCATGGCTTATAGTTACACGAAATAAACTCAATACCATCAATTGTTTCATTCGGTTCTAAGTCACAAACAACAATAGTAACTTTATAGCCAGCCATTGCCAATGCCTTCCCCTGACGGTCAAAGATCAATGGGTCTTTTCGAGAATAAAGCCCTGTGAGATAACAAATATGCATCATGGATTTAATTTTATATTTTCACGTTTGTCGTGCATTACTATATACATAGAAAATAGAAAGATATAATTAACAGAAAATAACCCAGGACGCTGATATAATGTAGCAAGTAGCAAGGTTATAAATATAAGAATATACCATATGGACTTTATACGATTTAAGGCATAAAGAACAAAGAAAAGCAGGTACATAATACAGACAACAGCTCCATTGGACAGAATTGCATTTCGATAACCAGCACTATCCGAGAAGTTTGCCAACTGTCTCTTATTATCTACCCCCCACCAATATTGACTTGTACCCTGAATAGAATTAAAATAACTTTTTAAACTACTATCAGCCCTATTATCCCCACTGATCATCCCTTGTGTTTTATCATATTCCAATCTATCCCAAATCAACAACCTAGTCATTGTATTTTGCATAGAAAAAACAATTAACAATGCCATTAAAGAAGAGATGAAGAATTTATATACGACCTTGACATTTCTAGAAAATAAAAAATACACTAAAAAAATGGCAGAAAGGACATAGAAAAATAGAGACAATGAAAGAAGTCCAGAAATTAAAATAAATATATTCCTTTTATCCTTCAGATTAAAATTATCTATATACAGCATAAGTCCGGCGATAGTACCAACAACACCCGGCTCATCAAAAGGGCCACAAAATCTTAATGATTGAAAATAAACATCAAGACCTGCCCCTAAATAGTTGGGAATAACTAAAAATGGATATGCAATATAATTATATGTTTTTACAGCATTCAAAGGAGCTATTATTTTTCCAGGGACAGGAATACCAAAGAAAAGTAACAGCCATACCAAAATGGATATTCCAATTATTATAGAATATAACGTTTTGTACCTATCAAACACGTTAACCATAAATCTTTTCGATCCAAAAGGTACTGCTGCCAAAATAATCATAAAAAAGAATCCTATCAGATTACGATTTTGAGAAATAGAAGCTAACAAAAGGGTAAAAACAAAGAAAAACAGATACAGCACATTCAATCTATTCATTCTATAATTCCGCCAGAATAGAATCGCCAATGGGAAAAGAAATACAATTTGCGCATAAGACCCACTTAGACTCCAAGTAAAAAATGGCCTTAGAGTTAACAAAAGTAATATACCTCCTATAAAATAAGTTATGTCATTACTATTTTTAATCCTCATTATAATCAATCATTTTTTTCAGTTTATCAGTGCTGACAATGTAATCAGCATGTAAATCTACTGTACTATCAGAAATACCAGCTAAATACCGCATTTTAACATCGACAATATTAGCAATAGTCGAAAATATTGGAGAATAGTTTCTTATGGATCTAAAACAAATAACCTTACAACCGCTATGACAAAACAATAAATTTGTAAATGCAGCTCCAGAACCACCCACAATATAGTCAGCATTATTAAACAAGGCCATTTGCTCACAAAAAGTGTATGTTTCGGGAGCAACAACTTCAAACCCATATTCTTTAAGTACTCCCCAAACTTCAGATTCATTATAATGCCTCTTTTTTGTACTCTTCCGTGTCAGAAAAATGCGTTTCGGAGTTGCTAAATTAGACTTAAACAAGAGCAATTTATCACGCATTTGCAATGTTAAATGACAATCAAAAACAAACCCAAATAAATGATCAGGATCAGTAATATCTCTATAATGAGGTGCAATAGAATTCACAGCAGAAAGAGAATATAAAGTACCAAATTCTACTATTTCTTTTTCTCCTATAGTAATTATGTCACGTTGGGTTTCATTAAGAATCTCAAAAATCTTTTTAAAAGAATCTATTTTCATTACGATTTCATCGATTATCAACGGAGCATCTTTTGATATGTTTATTCTGTTGAAGACAAGCAGTTTAATGAGAATTTCATACAATTCATGATAGTAATTACATGAAAATTTCCCTGAAAGCATAATTCCAGACTTCAAATAACGACATTTCCCAATACCGCCATCGTTACGTAAAACAGCAACATTATTCTTTAACCGCAATAAAAGCCCATCAAACATCACATAGCGATCGTTCATATTATAACAGAAGTCGTTAATTACACACTTTTCTTTCACATTTAAGATAAAATCGGAATTTCCTTGTATTCTAACACCTTCATGTTTATAAATAAAAATATCTTGCATCGGAACTGATATCAGTTCTTTCTTCAAAGGCTCCAACTCATAGGTTAACTTACTTGTATACCCTACTCTATTAGTAATAAGTGGTATTATAGATGAAGTCAAATGCGATTTCGCATAGACATGATGACTAACAACTTCAAACGGTACAAACGAAACACAACGTAAAACCATATTATTCATCGCATATAAACAATGCCCCCAACTGTTCTTTTTTGAATGATAATAGAGTCTACATGATATACTTTCTATAGCATTTCCGATTCTTTTATTTATTGAATGTTTTATTTCGAGCAATATTTTCTTCATCATCCATCATATTAGTTTTTACGATGTAATTTGTTTATTATAACCTGCCTAATCCCTATCCTACGATCTAGTCCCGTATATGAATAATATGTCGTTAAAACTAAAAACACTGTCACCACTGCGTATCCACTCCAGCCAAACATTAATATTTTGCAGGTAAGGACTATGGCAGTGATACAAGAAAATAGTATAAATAATTTCATTATTGATCTGGTAAATTTGAGATTACATTTTATTCGACAAATGATCCATAGCTGCAAAAAATAGAATCCATATTTAATGAATGATGATATGCCAAGTCCTATTAATCCCCAATAGTAATACCCTATCATATTAAAAATTAATCCATAACAAACTGTAATAAATTCATTCCAAAAGTATACTTTGGAATCACCTTTCGCTAATAAACCATAAGACATACTCCACGCCATGGCTTTAAAAAACATGGCTGCCATTGCCCAATACATCATACCTTCAGTAGGTATAAACTTTGTAGAATAAAGTACTACTACAGCTACCCGTATATAAGCGATAAAAGCAATAATTATTGGAGCAAGCAACAGTAACGAAATCTCAGCCTGCTGATTAATCGCCCTAACAAATGAGTCATTATCCGAAGCTATCGCTGACAATCGGGGATAATAATCTGTTGCCATAGCCGTAAATACCAATCCAACATATGTGTTGACTATTGTAAACCCCGCATTGAACAACCCGACATCATCAATAGAACCCATACGACTTATGAAAATACGAATGAAATAGGAAGCTAATATTGCCAACATACCCTGAAGACTGATCAACACTCCCATCTTCAACATATCTCGCCCTTCAACTTTTATATCCGTAATGGTTATTTCTTCCTTCTCAATCTTTATTTTGCGGGCATATATATAAGACAGGATAAAAATCAAAGCATTCGAAAACAATAAAACAGGGACAATAGCATCTATCTTCCAAAAATAATATAACGGTATGATAAATATTAAACCGACTGCATTGCCAACTACATTGGCCTTCGCCAAATAACGATACTTCCGCATCCCCTGCATTAAAGCATTTTGCCCGGAAGTTAATTGCATCAATAAAACCGAGAATGAAAGTATTATAAAAGCAAAAGTAAAATCTGTATTTCCAAATGTCACTTGACTTAACAATGAAGCTGAAACCAAACAAATCAATGCACCTGTCAATCCGGTAATCCAAACCAATCTCCTAAATACAGAAATAATTAAAGCTATACGTTTAGTATCATTGGCTCCGTTAGCTTCTGCAATATTACGTACGGCACTGGTCCCTAAACCACAATTTGTAAAGGATGAAATCATTGTAATGGTAGAATTAAGCAATCCCATAACCCCCATCCCTTCAGGGCCTAATAATACTGCAGCAAATTTAGACCTGATGATTTGTATAAGTATATTAAAGATTTGAACCCCTCCAAACAATGATGTAGCTTTTAGGCTTTGTTTATACGAGTTTCTGTTTTCAGTGTCCATTGCTTCTGACATTCCTAGTATTATTGAATTAATCTTCCATAATTCTTCTCAAGAATTTTGCAGGTAACCCTACATGTATTTCAGAGTCTGGTATATCATGAGTAACCAAACTTCTTGCTCCTGCCATAGCAAAATTGCCAATCTTTCTCTTTTCTAAAACTGTAGCACCTATAGAAACATCAGCACACTTACCTATAACCACCAATGAACCGGTTATCGAACCCATTGCAAAATGACATAATGGTCCACATTTAACATCGTGTCCGATACAAGTATTGGATTTTACCATTGTCCCTATGCCCAGTTCTGTTCGAGGAGCAATATATGCATGACACATGACCACTACCCCTGGATGAAGAACCACGTTCTCTCCAATAAATGCTGTATAATGTATTATTGTTACTAATCTATCCAATGGAACATTTAGTCTCTTAAACAGTTCTTCTGTCAAGACATTTCGTCCTATCATATGTATTCCCCATATAAAATAATACCCTTCATCGACAAAATGCTGAATTCTATCAGTACCTCCCAAAACAGCATACTCATCTACATTATCTACAAAATCGTTCACAAAACCACAGATTTCAATATCTTCATCGTATCCGTTTTTCTGATTATCTTTTATACAAGCTGCAATAACAGAACCATGTCCATTACCACCAATTATCAATACCCGCTTTTTCATTTTGTATTCTTATACTCCAAGAAATCCTTATATATTCGTATATAATCAGCTTCATCATAAGGCATTGAAGCAAGTACCAGGCACACTGCTCCAGATGAAAAGTTATCCAGTTCTCTCCACATTCCCGGAACAATATATAGACCTTGATAAGGACGATTTAATGAAAAGGTACGTTTCACACTGCCATCATCAACTGTTACATTAAAACTACCGCTAGCAGCTATCACCAGCTGAAACAATTCTTTATGAGCGTGTCCACCACGCGCCTCGCCACCTGGTATATCGTATAGATAATAGGTACGTTTTACTTCAAATGGAACAGTTTTAACATTTTCAACCACAGTGATATTACCTTCATCTCTGTGATGCTTATCAAGCTCTATAATTGTGCAGTCATAGACTGTACTATTTTTACTCATAATGCAGTATTTTTGAAAGTTTCGTAATCACGTATATAATCATTTTCTCCATATGGAGTTGAAGATAATATTAAAGCTAACGAATTAGTAGAAAAATTATCCATCTGTCTCCATATCTGCTTTGGTACGTACAATCCATAGTATGAACGATTCAAATGGATTTTTCTCCTCTCTTTACCATCATCCAAGAGCACATCAAAACTACCGGAAAGTGCAATAATAAATTCCTGATTTTCTTTATATGCATGCCCTCCACGTTTCTCTCCACCAGGGACATCGTATATCCAATATGTCCGTTCTATTTTAAATGGAATATGCTTAAATTCCTCGGCAAAAGAGAGATTACCTCTTTTATCCAAAAATTTTGGAAGATCAATCAACCTACAATCTGATACATTCATAACTTTTATATTTTGTACATACTTTCATAATACTTATTATACTCTCCACTCGCTATATTTTCCATCCATTCGTTATTTTCCAAATACCAGCGAACAGTTTTTTCAATACCTTCCTCAAATTGCAAAGACGGTTCCCATCCTAATTCTTTTTTCAACTTATTAGAATCAATAGCATAGCGTAAATCATGTCCTTTTCTGTCAGCTACATATGTAATCAACTTTTCGGAAGTACCGTCCGGATTACCCAATAACCGATCCACAGTTTTAATGATAACCTTAATTAAATCAATATTTGTCCATTCATTGAAACCACCAATATTATAAGTCTCAGCTATTTTTCCTTTATGAAAAATGATATCAATAGCACGTGCATGATCTACTACATACAACCAATCACGTACATTCTCACCCTTACCATAAACCGGTAAGGCTTTACCATGACGGATATTATTAATAAAAAGAGGTATAAGCTTTTCGGGAAATTGATAAGGCCCGTAATTGTTACTGCAATTGGTAACAATAACAGGCATTCCATATGTATCATGAAAAGCACGTACGAAATGATCACTACCAGCCTTGCTAGCAGAATAAGGACTATGTGGCTGATATTTTGTTTGTTCAGTGAAGAATGTTCCGTCAAAATCTAATGCACCATATACTTCATCTGTTGAAATATGATAAAAAAGTTTATGATCATATCCCGTTTCTGAAGTTTCCCAAGCCAACTTAGCTGCCTGTAATAATGAAAGGGTACCCATCACATTCGTTTGTGCAAAAATAAATGGATCTTTAATACTACGATCAACATGGCTTTCTGCTGCCAAATGTATCACACTATCAATATTATACTGTTTAAAAAGCTGTATTATTCTCTCAAAGTCACAAATATCAGCTTTTACAAAAGTATAATTCGGCTGACCTTCAATATCTTTCAAATTAGCTAAATTTCCAGCATAAGTCAACTTATCTAAATTTATAATATGATACTCAGGATATTTATTCACAAATAAGCGAACAACATGGCTTCCAATAAATCCTGCACCACCAGTAATCAATATATTCCGCTTCATCTTTCTATTTCTCTTTTAATTCATCTATTACATTCATCAAGTATTTCCCGTATTGATTCTTTAACATCGGCTGTGCCAATGCCATCATTTTTTCAGGAGTAATCCAGCCTTTCCGAAAAGCAATTCCTTCTAAACAAGCTATTTTTAACCCCTGACGTTTTTCTATCACTTCAATAAAATTACTAGCCTCTGATAAAGAATCGTGCGTACCAGTATCAAGCCATGCAAAACCACGTCCTAAAAGTTGGACTTTTAATTCTTTAGTATCCAAGAAACATTGGTTTACTGTAGTTATTTCCAATTCTCCACGTGCAGATGGCTTGCTATTCTTTGCTATTTTAACCACTTTATTGGGATAGAAATAAAGGCCCACTACAGCATAGTTTGATTTTGGGTGAACAGGCTTTTCTTCCAATCCTAATACATTACCGTTTTTATCAAATTCCGCAACTCCATAACGTTCGGGATCTGATACCCAATAGCCAAATACAGTAGCTTTGTTTTCTTCTTCAGCCATGCGTACAGCTTCTTTTAGCATATAAGTCAGCCCCTGACCATGAAAAATATTATCTCCTAGTACCAAGCAAACCGAATCATCACCAATAAATTCCTCTCCAATAATGAATGCTTGCGCAAGACCATCAGGCGAAGGTTGTTCTGCATATTCAAAACGGACACCGAAATCAGAACCATCACCTAATAATCGTTGAAAACCAGGAAGGTCATACGGAGTAGAAATTATTAAAATCTCACGAATACCTGCAAGCATCAAAACCGAAATGGGATAATAAATCATCGGTTTATCAAATATGGGAAGAAGCTGCTTACTAACTCCCTTGGTAATAGGGTACAAACGAGTACCAGATCCACCGGCTAAAACAATACCTTTCATTTTAATATAATCTGTTTAAATGTGTGCGCTTATCTCTCACTTTATCCCACCAAAGATTTAAAGCAATCCAGGCTACAATATCTCCTATCAATATCACAGTATTATTCACCCATGGTATCAATAAAATATTTACAACACTAAATGCACAGGATATTAATATTATAATAATCATAGCTTTACGGGGTGTAAATCCCATTGCCAAAAATTTATGATGAATATGATTCTTATCTGGTTCAAAAGGGCTCTTTCCATTACGCAAACGTACCATTACCACACGAATCACATCAAAAGCTGGAATTATTAATGTACTAAAGGCTATAAGAAAAGTACCTTTGGTATTAGAAATTACCTCAGGATTGTTCTGACTATATTTGATAGCAAGAAAACTTAGTATATACCCCAAAGTTAAGCTGCCGGTATCTCCCATAAATATTTTCCGTGCCCGTTCTGCATTACCGAAAACATTATAATAAAAGAAAGGAACTAATACACCTAAGGTACTAAACGCAAGCATACTATACATCCACAGCCCTTTCTCTATAAACAAAAGGCCAAAGACCAAAAGCGCAACACTACTCAATCCTGATGCTAATCCATCAATTCCATCTATTAAATTAATAGCATTAGTAATGAAAACAATGGTCAATATAGTAAAAGGAATACCAATCCAATTTGGAATTGCATATATTCCCAATAACCCATATAAGTCATTTATCCAAAGCTCTGCGATAGAAAAAAAACAAGCACAGAGAATTTGTATCACAAACTTTTGGCGATAACGCACTCCAATAAGGTCATCTGTAATTCCTGTCAAATATAAAAGAGTCAACCCACAGACTAAAAACAAACATTCCAATAAAAAACAAGTTGCATGTAAATCTGAAATATAATATCCTGTTATAGTACGGAATGCCAATACCAAACAACAAGAAAATAATATCGTTGGAAAAAAAGAAACTCCCCCCAAACGTGGAATGGCACATGTATGGATTTTACGTTTATCTGGTATATCAAATAATCTCTTACGAAGAGAAATTAGTAATATGCGAGGTATGACAAATAACGCTATACAGACAGAAATAACAAAAGCTAAGATTATAAATATATAATTCATTCGAATAATTATTTCATGAATAAAGTTTAATATTAAGCCCCATTTAGTTGATGCAATAATTCATTTTTATACAGCAACTTGATTTTCAATCTTTTCCACATACCCAACCGGCATATCCGCACAAGCGCACCCCAGCATATTCAACCGGACAGCAATCTTACTTCTGCCATCCACCGTGACAAGCTCTCCTACAAGACCAGTCAAAGGACCTTTGACAACACGTACTTTTTCACCACGTGCCAAAGGAGCGCTATTCATACAGATTGCCTCTTCGGAATAATCGAGCATAAAACGGAAACGGGCCATTTGTTCATCAGGAATAATAGTCGGACTGCTCTCACCGCGCATTACCATATACCGACTAACTGTAGAAAAGGAAAGAACCTCTTTACGTTCTTTAGGATCAGCATGTACAAAAACCATCATCGGAAGCAACACGGACTCAACTACTTTACGGCGGTCACTCCATTGATGTACTTCTTGCTGGACCGGTACAAAATTTTCAATCCCTATTTTGTCTAAACGCTCGGCTACTTTCTTCTCATGATGCATACGGACCAGAGCGACATACCAGCGTTTAGAGTGTGCTACGCCTTCCCCTGTCCCAATTTTAGGCCCAGCACTTAAAGTTTCTTTCGTTAGAATCATACTTTTTTACCCCTTAAGTTTCCGTTACTTCTTAGGTAACGGAAATTATAGAGTACTGGACACCTACCACAAAAAGAAGAAGAAATACGTACGAACAAGGGAGTTTAGATACATTTTGCCTGATATACAGAGATATTTGAAAAGTATAGGCAGTCGAATTCATAGAACATGAAATAGGAATGTTTCATGTCCCGATACATTTTTACTGTATATTTAAATAAAAAGAGAAAAAAAAGGAATTTTGCTTGTATGTTATTAACAAATTTGTCTATATTTGCACCGAATAATTTCCGTTACCTAAGAAGTAACAGCTGCGTATTTAGACTGGTTATCAAAGACTTAATATACTTTTCAAAGAATTCCCCTATAATTCCTAACGTAAGAATAATTCAACCGATTTACTTTGGTACGCTCATTCAATTCAAAACCTTTCAAGTAAATTTGTGTTGTCTTAATAGATTTATGCCCCAATGACTCGCTAATCATTTCGATAGGTACTCCCCTGTATTTAGCGGTAGTTGCCCAGGAATGGCGAAACGTATAAGAAGTTACGGATGAATGAATACGTAGCTTCTTGGCTAAACTCTTCAAATCATTATTAAAACGACGCAGAGTGGATTGATATTCTATATATGCCGCTTCGTCATCCCGTTTATTCTTTCCACTTAATATATAAAAAAGATAATCCGGATGCTCGGGGAGAACAGCGGAATGCGTATTACGAAGTCGGGAAACAATACATGAAGCCGATTCTAAGATTTCTATACTCATTGGAGTTCCCGTCTTGATACGGTTGTACTTCAATATATTCCCCTCCAAATTCGACTTTTCCAGATGAGCAAGATCGGCGAAAGGCATTCCGCAAAATAAAAATAACAAATTAGCGATGGCTTGCGTCCGGCGAAGTTTTTCGGACTGTGGATCTTTATAAAGCAGCGTGTGTAATTCGTTTATAGGAATTGCTTTTTTCTGACGAGTATCTACTCCGGTAAAGACATCACGAAACAAGCGATGAATATAAGGAGCCTGATGAGTATCTACTCCCTTATTGTATATGCAACGTAACATTCGCATATAGGTGGAAATCGTGTTCAACTTCAAGCGGCAGGACATCAGATAACTGCTATACCGCTTCAAGTTCTCACGAGTAATCAAACTGAATGACACACACTCTGTTCCACAAAATATGGTGAAAGAGCGAAGTGCATTCTCATAAACATGTGCTGTGGCATAACGCCCTTCCTGACGCAAACAATTTATATAATTATTTGCACATACGGTAAATCCGTCTTTTCTCATAATTTACTTTCTATATTAATTGATTAAAATAAGTTTGATATTACGAGAAATAGAACGAATTTACAACAAAGAAGGTGATTTACGGTCGTTTTCTTATAAAGTTTTTAGTAACCTATACGATTTAATACTAAATTTGGCTATTTATCAGAAAGTGATAGTGCAAGAACTTCCCCATTGGATACTGGTTTTGTTTTCCGTATTCCACAAACATTCACGAGCCGTTAACAAGCGTTGATTCACATCCATGGTAACTACAATAAAGGAAAGTAGACGTTCGTCAGCAGAAGAATACTCACCTTTCATAGGGGAGTCCACCCGGAAAACAGGTAAATCAATTGTTCCATTTACCCCATTCCAGGTATAAAATTCATTGTAATTCTTATCTCCATGAAAGTAAGCCTTAATCATAGAATGAGAATGGATAAACTGCTCCAGCTTTTCCCAATTCTTTGTGGCTTTCTTTTTGACATCAGTCACCAGACAGGTATCTGCCAACAAATTCTGAAACTTATCTACTGAATTGATCGTATGCTTACCGTTCGGATTCGTAAAATGCTTGGTATCGGCAATGGGAGGATCGTGGGTAAATAAAATAACAGGAATAATCGTATCGGTTCCTATTTCCTGATCGAACCATTGACGCATATATGCATCAGGCCACATTCCCATAAAAACAAACCGTACCCCGTCCTTTACAAAGGAATAATGCACCTTATCCGTTTGATAATTAAAAGTCTCCGCCGTACGTTCCACCGCAGGGCGCATCATCCGGTTGAAAATACCGGCAGCACTGGATGCATCTTTTTCTGGAGATAAAACCTTGGAATAACCTATCGCATTAGAAATATCGTGATTACCCGGTACCAGATACAAAGGAGAACTTATCGATGAATCCCAATCACTGCAAAATTGACTCCATGATGTAGTAGCAGATTGAACTCCTTCTTCCATCCGATTGGCAATATCACCCGTACAAACAACAAAATCAGGAGAACCGAATTTTATTCCTGCACCCACCCCACTATCTTCCGGCAGCCGAGTTTCAGAAAGCAATTTGAAGGTTGCCAACATAGCACGACTTACCTCATCACTTCCCACTTCTTTTCCCCGAAATTCACGTTCAAGACCATAATGTACGTCTGAACAATATATAAAACGAAGAATTCTTCCTTCGTCTGCTCCGACAGCGGTGCAGCTAAAAAGAAGAATTCCCGTAAATAATAAAAGGATTAGCTTTCTCATTCCTTACAATTATAATCTTACCATTCTATTTTTGTACTTAGTCCGGCAGTGGTGCTATTACTCTCACCTTGAGTGGCTTTCATCATATACCATTCAGCACCGTTATCCTTACGGGCATACGCCATTCCCTCTGTTTCTCCATTGTATTTAGGTGTTTCTCCCCAAACCTCTTCACCGGCATCCGTTAGATTCTTGAATACGTCTATGGCAGTTTCTTCCGGTGAAAGAAGCTCAATCTTCACAGATTTTTTAGCGGAGAGTCCACTTGTAAAGCCTGTAGAATAATCCGCTTGATCCGAAAGAAGCACTAAAAAACCATGAGACTGTATTTTAGTCCCTTCGGGAGCTATATAAACAATATCCCCATCATCTTTTTTAATCTTTACTCCGGTTATATCCAGTTCACGACCTGTACTATTATACAACTCAATATATTTGGGTTTATTACCGTTCAACTCATTCAGCACCAATCCAATATAATCAATACCGGAAGGTCCTTCAGGTTCCGTAATTTTATTAGCTGTTCCTTTAGTAGCTTTCAATACAACAGTCCATTCTCCCGTACCGTCAGGAATACGTGAATAACTGCCTCCCACTTCATGTTTACCTCCATCACCAAATTCCGCATCCTTATCAAATTTGTCTATATCTTTACCAGAGGGCATTTGCAAAGTGATAGAAACAGATTTAGTATTTGAGATTCCTTGAGTAAAATCAACGCCTTTGACTTTCAGCAAATATGCTTTACCGGCAATGGCTGCCCCTTCCCCAAATGTATAAATAATCTCCGAAACACCTTCTTCATCAGTTTTCACCAGGTTAACGCCATTGAGATTAATTGTTGTATTGGAAGTATTATAAATCTCAATCCAATCTTCTTCACTTGCATTCCCATCGTTTCCACAAATTTCATTCAATACCAATCCTGAATAATCAATATCAGTAGGAATTTCCGGTTCCGAGTCATCTTTACATCCAACCAAAGCCAAAGCACAAAGTGTGCTCATCAGCAAAAACTTTTTCATAATCATCTTTTTTTAATTTATATCGTTATTCGCGTTTAAAAAGAAATCATTGTACGCAACTGAAATACATTAAAATCGATTCCTGAAGGCATTACTTCACTTAAAGGTTTACCTCCCTTGGTAATTTGTCCTTTAGAGTCGGCATATTTATCATTATTCATATAAATGTAATTCAGTCCAATCACCACATTACGTACAGGATACCAGTTCAACGAAGCAGAATAGCTGGTTGCCTTACCTCCTGTAATATACGCAGCCGGATCATGGAAATCATTCATATTTATATTACTGATACGAGCCGCAACTTCCAAATTCCCCCCTTTACGACGCATTTTCATTGGACCAAATTCCGCCTCATCCGGGGAGTATTGACGGTTTTCTCCCAATATCATATAAGATGCCGTAGCATACCAACCATTAAATACTGCATTTTTCAAATCAGTCTTTTGATTATTAGCACCATAGATATAGCGGGATATGTTGTTATAAATATATTCTCCATAAGTCAGTAACTTACGATAACGGAATCCCAGTTCGAAGCCTGTAGTATAATAATGATTGACATTCGAAATCTCGGCTTGCACAAATCGGCGACGGTCTACCCTGCTCTCCGGGAAAGTCCGGAAAAGAACCGTCTTATCCTCCAGCCCTGAACCGGAAGGTGTCTGATAGTTAAAGTATCCGCCGACATGAATCGTCATATCTTCATTGTAAATAGGCGACACTGCTACACGGGTAGCCAGAGCATAACCGTCATTCCCTCTATTACGCTCTTTCTGAATGATATCCACTTCCCTACCAAATACTCCAGCGGAAGCCCACCAATGTTTTCCCCAACCAGTTCCGGCAAGTCCCAGACGGCGCCCGTCAGCAAAAGCTTCCACTGCCATCGGACGTTCCGAAGCCATCAGATATTTAGAACTCGTTGTACGTTCCATACTCATCGGAACTTTAAAATTTCCCGCCTTTACAAAGAAATGATTATTAAATTTATAGCCCAGATACATATCTTTTATTTCCACTTCATTGTAAGCGAAATCCAGATCCAGTTCTGCAAACCATTTTTTGTATAAAGTGGCTTTCACACCGAAACGTGCACGACGAATACTCACCCCGTTGCTAAAACGGAATTGATTGTCATCGTCCTCCAGATCCTTGTTCGTTTTGGATGTCAGATCATCCACATTCGACGTGGGCGAATAAACCGCTGCATCCAAATAAATTCGATTATCAAACCATAAATGAAAGTTTTCATTTTTAGAAGCAAAGTGAAGTTTTCCACTCTCAAAATAAGCCTTTACAGGTATCTTACCCGATTCATCTTCCCAACCGGAAGTCGTGTTTTGTCCCCATACTGAAGTAAATGCCAGCAGACCGGCAACCAGAATCATGTTTCTTTTTCTCATATCGTATCTCTATCGTTTTGCAGGCGCAAAGTAAACGACATGGAAATACAAATGAATGACAGAGTTATTACATTTCTACAACAACAAAGGCCGCTCCCGAATAACAGGAACGGCCTTACCATTTTCATTTCAATATGATGTCAGCCTCTTTTCAAAAAGATGACATTCTGCTTATTTATACTCTGCCCAGCTCTTGATAGCTATATCATCCACACTCATCGTACAGAAGGCATTGATAAATGCACTAGCCAGACGGGCATTCGTAATCAACGGTATATTCAAGTCAATGGCAGCACGACGGATTTTATACCCATTACTTAATTCTCCGGCTGTCAGATTCTTCGGGATATTGACTACCATGTCAATCTCCTTGCGATGAAGCATCTCCAATGCTTGCGGATGTCCCTCCTCACTCGGCCAATAGACATGAGTACTTTCAATTCCATTCTCTGCAAGCGTTTTGTGTGTACCACCCGTTGCAAAGAGTTTGTATCCCTTATTCACCAACATACGGGCCGCATCCATCATATCGGCTTTCTGTTTCATTGTTCCCGTAGACAGCAGGATATTCTTCTTCGGAATACGATAGCCTACGGAAAGCATCGCTTTGAGTACGGCACAGGAAGTATCCATTCCGATACAACCCACTTCACCGGTAGAAGCCATATCTACTCCCAACACCGGATCAGCCTTCTGCAAGCGGTTGAAAGAGAATTGGGAAGCCTTGATTCCCACATAATCCAGTTCGAAGAGATTTTTTTCCGGTTTCTCCACAGGCAGACCGAGCATTACTTTCGTTGCCAGCTCGATAAAGTTGATCTTCAACACTTTGCTGACAAACGGGAAAGAACGACTGGCACGCAGATTACATTCAATCACCTTGATATCGTTGTCTTTCGCCAGATACTGAATATTAAACGGACCGGAGATATTCAAAGCCTTAGCAATCTCACGGCTGATACGCTTAATACGGCGAACAGTTTCTACATACAGCTTTTGCGGCGGGAACTGGATTGTTGCATCGCCGGAATGTACTCCCGCAAATTCGATATGCTCACTTATAGCGTATGCTACAATTTCTCCATTCTGCGCCACCGCATCCATTTCCACTTCCTTGGCGTGTTCGATAAACTGGCTTACTACCACCGGATGTTTCTTCGATACATTAGCTGCCAGTTTCAAGAAACGTTCCAATTCTTCCTGGTTGGAACAAACATTCATCGCAGCTCCCGAAAGCACATAAGACGGACGAACAAGTACGGGGAAACCTACCTCTTCAACGAACTCCTGAATGTCATCCATAGAAGTTAATTCACGCCAACGGGGCTGATCCACACCGATACGGTCAAGCATGGCAGAGAATTTCTCACGATCTTCGGCATTATCAATACTCTTGGCACTCGTACCTAGAATATTGATCTTCTGTGCATCCAGACGCAAAGCAAGGTTATTTGGAATCTGACCGCCGGTAGATACAATTACCCCATGCGGATTCTCCAGTTCCAGAATATCCATCACACGTTCAAAAGTCAATTCATCAAAGTACAAACGGTCGCACATATCGTAATCCGTAGATACGGTTTCAGGATTATAGTTAATCATGACACTGCGCCATCCCTCTTTGCGAATGGTATTCAAAGCCTGTACGCCACACCAGTCGAATTCTACGGAAGAACCGATACGATAAGCACCGGAACCCAATACGACGATGGATTTATGGTCGCCCAGATAACGCACATCATTTGCTACACCGCTATAAGTAAGATACAGATAATTGGTTTGTGCCGGGTATTCGGCTGCCAACGTATCGATCTGTTTCACTACCGGAAGAATGCCTGCCTCTTTACGGTGTTTGCGGATATAAAGAATTCCATCTTCCATATCACCTTCGTAACCGATGGCACGGGCAATCTGGAAATCGGAGAAACCTTGAACCTTAGCTTTACGGAGCAATTCGTTCGGCAAATCGGCAATCTGTTTGTGATTGTTTCCCCAACTATGCAGTTCTTCGGAAGTCTTCATAATATTCATTAACTTCTGCAAGAACCATTTATCAATCTTAGTCAATTCGTGCACCTGATCGATGGTGTAGCCGGCGCGAAACGCTTTCGAGATCACGAAAATACGTTTATCGGTCGGTTCGCGCAAGGCTTTATCAATGTCGGAAATAACCAATTCTTTGTTCTCCACAAAACCATGCATTCCCTGTCCGATCATACGAAGACCTTTCTGGATAGCTTCTTCAAAAGTGCGTCCGATAGCCATCACTTCACCCACAGATTTCATAGAAGAACCCAACTCTTTATCTACACCGTGGAATTTACCTAAATCCCAACGAGGAATCTTACATACGACATAATCCAGTGCCGGTTCAAAGAAAGCGGAAGTAGTCTTGGTTACAGAATTCTTCAGGTCGAAGAGTCCATAACCCAATCCCAATTTGGCAGCAACGAAAGCCAGCGGATAACCGGTTGCCTTAGATGCTAAAGCCGATGAACGGGAAAGGCGGGCATTTACTTCGATCACCCGGTAATCTTCGGATTCGGGATCGAAGGCATATTGTACGTTACATTCACCCACGATACCGATATGGCGGATGATACGTATTGCCAATTCCCGAAGTTTATGATACTCTTTATTGGTAAGCGTCTGTGAAGGAGCAATAACGATAGACTCACCGGTATGAATACCCAGCGGATCGAAGTTTTCCATATTACAAACGGTGATACAGTTATCGAAGCGGTCACGTACCACTTCATATTCCACTTCTTTCCAACCGCGTAGTGATTTCTCCACCAATACCTGTGGGGAGAAAGAGAATGCTTTTTCTACCAGCACATCCAGCTGTTGTTCATTATCACAGAAACCGGACCCCAAGCCTCCTAACGCATAAGCAGCACGAACAATCACCGGATAGCCCAGTTCTTTTGCTGCGCGACGTGCATCTTCCGCATTTTCTACGGCTTCACTCTTGATGGTTTTTACATTGATCTCATTCAATTTCTGAACAAAAAGTTCACGGTCCTCGGTATCCATAATGGCCTGTACCGGAGTACCCAACACTTTTACATTATATTTTTCAAGAATACCTTCTTTATACAATGCTACTCCACAGTTCAGAGCCGTCTGACCACCGAACGCCAGCATAATACCTTCCGGTTTTTCTTTTTGGATCACTTTCTCTACGAAGTACGGAGTCACCGGAAGAAAGTAAATTTGATCTGCCACTCCTTCGGAAGTCTGCACCGTAGCAATATTCGGATTGATAAGAATGGTTTCAATACCCTCTTCTTTCAAGGCTTTAAGTGCCTGTGAACCGGAATAGTCAAATTCACCAGCCTCACCGATTTTCAGGGCACCTGAACCTAATAGCAATACTTTCTTTATATTTTCTTTCATTGTTACAATAGTTTTACAAATTCGTCGAACAGGAATTCCGTATCCGTAGGTCCACTCGCAGCTTCCGGGTGGAATTGCGCAGAGAACCAGGGATTCTTTTTATGTTTGATTCCCTCGTTGGACCCATCGTTCATATTGATAAACAACGGTTCCCACTCTGCACTCAACGTATTATTGTCTACGGCATAACCATGATTTTGTGAAGTAATGAAACAACGTTCCGTACCTATCATACGCACCGGCTGATTGTGGCTACGATGTCCGTATTTCAATTTATAAATCTTGGCTCCGCCCGCTTTTGAAAGCAACTGGTTACCCATACAGATGCCGAAGATAGGCAGTTTCTCATTTACCATCGCCTTCCGTATATTCTGTACCGCAGCATCACAAGTATCCGGGTCACCCGGTCCGTTGGAGATAAACAACCCGTCAAATTCGAGTCCGCTATAATCATAATCCCAAGGTACACGGATCACTTCTACATTACGTTTCAGCAGACAACGAATAATATTTGTCTTTACACCGCAATCTACCAGGATAACCTTCTTAAATTGAGAATTGAAAGTTGAGAATTGAGAATTAAGCTGCGCATAGGAACTATTTACGGAGAAAGTTTGTGAAGTTCCGGCAGGAAGATAGCAAATAATCTCTTTGCAAGATACACGATCTACATAATTGACGCCTGCGTATACTGCTTCAGGCACATTATCCGGTTCATCATCGAAAACGATTTTTCCCATCATTACTCCATGTTCACGAAGAACCTTAGTCAGCTCGCGCGTATCAATGCCTGTGATACCGGGAATCTGCTCGCGTTTCAACCAGTCACCGAGACTTTCCACCGCATTCCAGTGGCTGTATTCATAAGAATAGTCACTTACGATAATCGCTTCCGCATGGATTTTCTCACTTTCCATGAAAGTGGCAAGTCCATTCGGTTCGATGGTAAAAGGAGGAACACCGTAGTTGCCTACCAGAGGATAGGTAAGCGTCATCAACTGTCCGGCGTATGAAGGGTCAGTAAGGCTCTCCGGGTATCCGGTCATGGCAGTATTAAAAACTACTTCGCCTGCCACCGGCTTCTCGTAGCCAAACGACTTACCGGAAAACCGGCTCCCGTCGTCAAGGATTAATGTCACATTTCTCATTCTTATTATTGAATCGTTGTATGGTTGTTAGAATTGATACATTTGTTCTATATAGTCGATGAACGCCCGGTTCACCATTTTCACACCTCCCGGTGTAGGGTAGTTACCGCTAAAATACCAGTCGCCTTTATGATGCGGACAAGCCTCGTGCAATCCCTCCAACGGTTGATAGACAATTTCCACTTTCGCCTTTGTTCCCTTGGGAGTCAGCAGTTCCACCATCTTGGCAGAGATTTCCTCATCGGTGAACGGAGCATAGATATTCTTCACATAGTTTATCATCTGCTCTTTCGGCAGTCCCACCTGATCTTTCGATTTACGGTAGGCAGCCGCAATCACATCTTTCATATCCCGCTCCTTTAAAAGTTCGACAGCAGCTCGGAAAGCGATAAACTCACTCATCTTTGCCATATCGATACCGTAATAGTCAGGATAACGCACTTGCGGAGAAGAAGATACTATCACAATCTTCTTCGGACCGAGACGGTCGAGAATACCGATAATACTTTGTTTCAACGTAGTACCACGCACAATGCTGTCGTCAATAATCACCAGATTATCAACACCGGGTACCAGACTTCCGTATGTAATGTCATACACATGGGCTGCCAGATCATTACGACTGTTTCCTTCGGCAATAAACGTACGGAGTTTGATATCCTTGATCGCCACCTTTTCGCTACGGATGCGGCGGGAAAGAATGACTTCCAGTTCCTCCATATCCGGATGATGCCCTAATGCAGCAATTTGCTGCACTTTCTCCTCATTCAAGTAATCGTCCAGTCCCTGCAACATTCCGTAGAAAGCCACCTCCGCAGTATTGGGAATAAAAGAAAAAACCGTATGATCGATGTCATTATTGATAGCTTTCAATATTCTCGGAACCAACTTTTCACCCAACCGTTTCCTTTCCTTATAAATATCGACATCACTCCCACGGGAGAAATAGATACGTTCGAAAGAACAGGCATGATTTTCGCGCGGCTTGTTAATTTGCGAAGTACGGATTTTACCTTCTTTGCTGATTAACAATGCTTGCCCCGGTTGCAATTCTTTGATTTCCTCAAACGGAACATTCAAAGCAGTCTGGATCACCGGACGTTCGGAAGCAAGAACAGCTATCTCATCATCCTGATACCAGAATGCAGGCCGGATTCCCCACGGGTCGCGGATGGCGAAGGACTCGCCGCTCCCGGTCAATCCGCAGATCACGTATCCCCCATCCCATTCGCGGCTGGAAGTGCGCAACACGTTTGCCAAATCAATATATTCTTCTATATAATGAGTGATTCCCATGCCCGTAAGCCCCTCGGCTTCGGCAAGATTGAATACACGCTCCACTTCACGGTCAAGACGGTGTCCCACCTGCTCCAACATGATATATGTATCGGCATATTTACGCGGATGCTGACCAATGGCAGTGATACGGGCAAATATCTCGTCCACATTTGTCATATTGAAATTTCCGCAGAGGGCCAGATTCTTGGCACGCCAGTTATTTCTTCTTAAAAATGGATGCACATAAGAGATTCCGGATTTTCCCGTAGTGGAATAACGAAGATGTCCCATATATACTTCACCGGCAAAAGGCAAAGTTCGTTTGGCATACGCTGCATCGTGCAACTGTTCGGGAGTGAGATCCTTAAAATTGTTTTGAACGTTTTCAAAGATTTCCGTAATGGCTCCGGAACCTAAAGCGCGTTCACGAAACATATATTCTTCACCCGGATTTGCTTCCAGTTTCACACATGCCAGTCCCGCACCTTCCTGTCCACGATTATGCTGCTTCTCCATCAACAGGTAGAGTTTATTAAGACCATACATCCATGTCCCGTACTTTTTCTCGTAATACTCTAACGGTTTGAGCAAGCGTATCATGGCAACGCCACATTCATGTTTCAATTGTTCCATCTCTCTATATACTAGTTACTACTTAAAGTTACTCTACTGTTACCGACTTCGCCAGATTTCTCGGCTGATCCACATCCATCCCTTTGCATACCGCAATGTGGTAAGCAAGAAGTTGCAGAGGTACCGTAGTAATTAACGGATCGAGACATTCGATTGTTTCAGGAAGTTCGATACTACAGTCAGCGATTTTGCTGATAACGGTATCTCCTTTCGTCACAAATGCAATCACTTTTCCTTTCCGTGCCTTAATCTCCTGAATATTACTTACTACTTTCTCATACAACCCATTCTGGGTAGCAATCACCACTACCGGCATTTCCGCATCGATCAGGGCAATCGGTCCATGCTTCATCTCCGCAGCCGGATAACCTTCGGCGTGAATATACGATATTTCTTTCAATTTCAATGCACCTTCCAGAGCAACGGGATAACTATATCCGCGTCCCAGGTAAATAAAATTATGCGCATAAGTGAAAGTTTTCGATAACTCCGCCAAAGTATCATTCAATTCCAACACCTCTTTCATTTTTTCCGGAATATGATTTAACTCCTGTACGATTGAAAGATAATGCTGTTCGTCAATGGTTCCTTTCGCTTTGGCAAGTGTCAATGCCAACATCGCCAATACAGTGACCTGTCCGGTAAATGCTTTGGTAGAAGCCACCCCGATTTCTGGACCCACATGAATATATGAACCGGTATGAGTGGCACGGGGAATAGAAGAGCCGATCGCATTGCAAATGCCATATATAAATGCCCCGCGGCTTTTCGCCAATTCCACAGCAGCCAATGTATCTGCCGTCTCGCCACTCTGGGAGATTGCTATCACCACATCCTGCCCGTCAATCACCGGATCACGGTAGCGGAATTCGGAAGCATACTCCACTTCCACCGGTATGCGGCAAAAACTCTCAATCAGATGCTTACCGATCAGTCCGGCATGCCAGGAAGTTCCGCAAGCAACAATAATAAACCGTTTGGCATTCAGCAGCTTTTCCCGGTGATCTATCACAGCAGAAAGCACCACATTATCAGCTTCCACATTGATACGTCCGCGCATGCAATCACGAATACAATCGGGCTGTTCGAAAATCTCTTTCAACATAAAGTGCGGATATCCCCCTTTTTCCAACTGACCGAGGTTGAGTTCCACCTTCTTTATTTCAGGTATCATTTCGACATTGTTCAAGTTGACTACCTTCAACTCCTTCCCCAGATTCAAAACAGCTATTTCCCCGTCTTCCAGATAAACCACTTTATCAGTATATTCTACAATCGGAGTAGCATCTGAAGCAAGAAAGAACTCATTCTCTCCAATCCCCACTACCAATGGACTGCTCTTACGGGCAGCAATAATCTCATCGGGATGCTCCTTATCAAGAATCGCAATCGCATAAGCACCAATTACCTCCCCTAACGCCAACTGAACAGCCGTCAACAGACTGACCTGATTAGTGACTTTCATGTATTCTATTAATTGAACGAGGACTTCGGTATCTGTACTACTTTTAAAAATATAGCCTTTGGCTTGAAGTTTTTCTTTAAGAACGGCGTAGTTTTCAATAATACCGTTATGAATGAGAGCGAGCTTTTCGGAAGAAGAGTAATGAGGGTGGGCGTTAGCAGAACAAGGTTCCCCGTGAGTAGCCCAACGGGTATGGGCAATTCCGATTGTACCGGAAATATCTTTCTGTGTGACGAAATTTTCAAGATCAGAGACTTTTCCTTTCGTCTTATACACATTTAACTGTTGGTCATCACTAATGATTGCTACCCCCGCGCTGTCATATCCACGATACTCCAGTCGCTTCAGCCCTTTGATAAGGATAGGGTAGGCTTTTCGTTTACCAATATAGCCTACTATTCCACACATATTATGATATTTTTATTTCGCCTGCAAATATACACATTACAAATAACATAAAGACAACAAAAAGCATATTTATTTGACAGAAACGCATAAAAAAGTTGCAAACACATCAAAAAGTTAAATAATATATTATTTTTAGCTCAAAAAGAAACAAATTACAATCAGCTTCAAATAAGGATAAATAAGCTAACAAATTAAAAGCAAATTTCCTGTTTTTAATAACAAATTAAAAGAATAAAGATTCCTATTCTCATTTCGCGTCACACAAAAGCTAAATTTCACTATCATTTTGAAATTAAAATATTAACTTTGCCAAACAATTTGATACATCAAACAGGTATTATCATACAATAAAGCTAGTAAGAATGAAGAAACAAGAACTTTTTAACAACGTAACAGAAGGATTCCCTTACCAACGACAGCCCCAACAGGTAGGCTTGTACGATGCGGCATACGAACACGATGCCTGCGGTGTCGGTATGCTGGTTAACATTCATGGAGAAAAGTCACACGACATTGTTGAGTCGGCTTTAAAGGTATTAGAAAACATGCGCCATCGTGGTGCCGAGGGTGCGGATAACAAGACCGGTGACGGTGCAGGTATCATGCTTCAAATTCCGCATGAGTTTATTTTATTACAAGGTATTCCTGTCCCCGAAAAAGGACGGTACGGCACAGGATTATTGTTTTTACCGAAAAACGAAAAAGACCAGGCAGCTATTCTAAGTATTATTATTGAAGAAATTGAAAAAGAAGGACTCACATTGATGCATTTACGCAATGTGCCCACCTGCCCCGAAATCCTGGGAGAATCGGCTCTGGCAAACGAACCGGACATCAAACAAGTGTTCATCACCGGATTTACGGAAACGGAAACTGCCGACCGGAAGTTATATCTGATCCGGAAAAGAATCGAAAATAAAGTCAGATTGTCATCTATTCCGGCAAAAGACGATTTTTATGTTGTGTCACTCTCTACCAAAAGCATTACATATAAAGGTATGCTTTCATCATTACAGCTGCGCAACTATTATCCGGACCTGACAAATAGCTATTTTACCAGCGGACTGGCATTGGTGCACTCTCGTTTCAGTACCAATACATTCCCTACATGGGGATTGGCACAGCCGTTCCGTCTGCTGGCACACAACGGTGAAATCAATACTATCCGTGGTAACCGAGGATGGATGGAAGCCCGTGAAAGTGTACTCTCCACTCCCACTTTAGGCGATATAAAAGAAATCCGCCCGATTATACAACCGGGCATGAGCGACAGTGCTTCTCTGGACAATGTACTGGAGTTCCTGGTGATGTCAGGATTGAGCCTGCCACATGCCATGGCTATGCTCGTGCCGGAATCTTTCAACGAGAAGAACCCGATCAGTGAGGATCTGAAATCATTCTACGAATACCACTCCATCCTGATGGAACCGTGGGACGGACCGGCCGCACTACTATTCAGCGACGGACGATTTGCCGGAGGTATGCTCGACCGCAATGGCCTGCGCCCTGCCCGTTATCTGATTACTAAAAACGATATGATGGTAGTGGCTTCGGAAGTCGGTGTTATGGATTTCGAACCGGGAGACATCAAAGAAAAAGGTCGCTTACAGCCCGGCAAAATCCTGCTGGTGGATACGGAAAAAGGCGAGATCTACTATGACGGCGAACTGAAAAAACAGTTGGCTGAAGCCAAGCCTTACCGCACCTGGCTATCTACCAACCGAATCGAACTGGATGAACTGAAAAGCGGGCGCAAAGTTCCTCATCACGTAGCAAACTACGACCGGATGCTTCGTACTTTCGGCTACTCCAAAGAGGACATCGAAAGGCTGATTATGCCGATGGCAAGCACCGGAGCAGAACCGATCAATTCAATGGGTAACGATACGCCACTCGCCGTACTTTCAGATAAACCACAGTTGCTTTACAACTATTTCCGTCAGCAATTTGCACAGGTAACCAATCCGCCCATTGATCCCCTTCGTGAAGAACTGGTGATGTCATTGACGGAATACATTGGAGCAGTCGGTATGAATATTCTGACGCCCAGTGAAAGTCATTGCAAAATGGTACGCCTGAATCATCCGATTTTAAGCAATACCCAACTGGATATTCTTTGTAATATCCGGTATAAAGGCTTCAAAACAGTCAAACTACCCATGTTGTTTGAGGTTGCCAAAGGGAAAGCCGGACTGCAGGAAGCACTGACCCATCTTTGTAAAATGGCGGAAGAATCCGTGACGGAAGGTGTAAACTACATTGTCCTGACCGACCGTGAGGTGGATATTACCCATGCTGCCATTCCATCATTGCTGGCAGTAAGCGCTGTTCATCACCACCTGATTTCAGTTGGTAAACGGGTGCAAACGGCATTGATCGTAGAAAGTGGTGAAATACGTGAAGTGATGCACGCCGCGTTATTGTTGGGTTTCGGAGCAAGTGCCCTGAATCCTTACATGGCATTCGCTGTCCTCGACCGACTGGTAAAAGACAAAGATATTCAGTTAGATTATACCACTGCTGAAAAGAACTATATCAAATCCATCTGTAAAGGCTTGTTTAAAATCATGAGTAAGATGGGTATCTCTACGATCCGCTCCTATCGTGGTGCTAAGATTTTCGAAGCTGTCGGTTTGAGTGAAGAATTGAGCAAGGCTTATTTTGGAGGACTCGGTTCACCGATCGGAGGTATCCGTCTGGAAGAAATAGCCAGAGATGCCATTGCTTTCCATAAAGAAGGATTTGAAAGTATTAAAAATGAAGAGTTATTAAAAAATAACGGTTTGTATGCTTTCCGTAAAGATGGAGAAAAGCACGCATGGAATCCGGAAACAATCAGCACTCTGCAATTGGCTACACGACTGGGGAGTTATAAAAAATTTAAAGAGTACACCCATCTGGTAGACGAAAAAGAGAAGCCTATTTTCCTTCGTGACTTTCTGGGATTCCGTCGTAATCCGATTTCAATCGATCAGGTAGAACCGGTGGAAAACATTCTGCATCGTTTCGTCACGGGGGCTATGTCTTTTGGTTCTATCAGCAAAGAGGCTCATGAGGCAATGGCTATTGCCATGAATAAAATTCACGGACGCAGTAATACCGGTGAAGGTGGCGAAGACGCTGCCCGTTTCCAACCGCTGCCCGATGGCAGTTCTTTACGAAGTGCAATCAAGCAGGTAGCTTCCGGTCGTTTCGGTGTAACGGCAGAATATCTGGTTAATGCGGACGAAATTCAAATCAAGATAGCACAGGGAGCCAAACCGGGTGAAGGCGGACAACTACCGGGATTTAAAGTGAACGATGTGATTGCGAAAACACGTCATTCCATTCCGGGAATTTCGCTGATTTCTCCTCCGCCTCATCATGATATTTATTCGATTGAGGATTTGGCACAATTAATCTTCGATTTGAAAAATGTAAATCCACAGGCCAAAATCAGTGTGAAACTGGTAGCAGAAAGCGGCGTCGGTACGATTGCTGCGGGTGTGGCAAAAGCAAAGGCGGACCTAATTGTCATCTCTGGTGCTGAAGGGGGAACAGGTGCTTCTCCGGCTTCTTCTATCCGCTATGCGGGTATCTCACCGGAATTGGGATTGAGCGAGACACAGCAAACACTGGTTCTGAACGGACTTCGTGGCCAAGTAGTTCTGCAAGCCGACGGACAACTGAAAACCGGACGTGACATCATCTTAATGGCACTAATGGGTGCCGAAGAATATGGCTTCGCCACCTCGGCATTGATTGTATTAGGGTGTGTAATGATGCGCAAATGCCATCAGAATACTTGTCCGGTGGGAGTTGCCACACAGAATGAAGAGTTACGTAAACGCTTTCATGGACGCAGTGAATATTTAGTAAACTTTTTCACATTCCTGGCACAGGAAGTCCGCGAGCATTTGGCTGAAATGGGATTCACCCGGATGGATGATATCATCGGGCGTACAGACTTAATCGAGCGCAAGTCCGATGCCAATGACCCAAATCCGAAACATGCTTTAATCGACTTCACCAAATTGCTGGCACGTGTTGACAACAGTGCGGCTATCCGTCATGTCATCGACCAAGATCATGGAATTTCTGCTGTAAAGGATGTAACCATCATCGATGCCGCACAAGAAGCTATCGAACATGAGAAAGAGATTTCTTTAGAATATACGATTGCCAATACAGACCGTGCAATAGGTGCTATGCTTTCCGGAGTAATCGCCAAGAAATATGGTGCCAAAGGATTGCCGGAACATACGCTGAATGTAAAATTCAAAGGTTCGGCAGGTCAATCTTTCGGAGCTTTTCTCGTACCGGGAGTTAACTTTAAACTGGAAGGTGAAGCGAATGATTACCTGGGTAAAGGATTGAGCGGCGGGCGTATCTCCGTATTGCCTCCTATCCGCAGCAATTTCGAAGCCGAAAAAAATACAATCGCCGGTAATACCTTGCTTTATGGCGCAACAAGCGGTGAAGTATATATCAACGGCCGTGTAGGAGAACGTTTCGCTGTTCGTAACTCCGGCGCAGTTGCCGTCGTAGAAGGCGTGGGTGACCATTGTTGCGAATACATGACCGGAGGTCGTGTGGTAGTCCTCGGACAAACCGGACGTAACTTTGCAGCCGGTATGAGTGGCGGTGTAGCTTATGTATGGAACAAAGACGGCAACTTCGATTATTTCTGTAACATGGAAATGGTGGAACTGTCACTCATCGAAGAAGCCAGCTACCGGAAAGAGTTGCACGAACTAATCCGCCAGCATTACCTCTACACAGGCTCGAAACTGGCACGCATCCTGCTCGACAACTGGAATCATTACGTAGATCAATTCATCCAAGTAGTGCCCATCGAATACAAAAAAGTACTGCAGGAAGAACAAATGAGAAAGTTACAACAAAAAATTGCAGATATGCAAAGAGACTATTAGATTTACAATTTGACTATTTACAATTTACTATTTGAATGTATAGTATAGTCTGTAAATAGTCAAATAGCAAATGATAAGATAGTCTAGAAATAGTAAATAGTAAATCGTCAAATAGTAAATAACAAGATGGGAGATCCTAAAGCATTTCTAAATATACCTCGACAAGAGGCGGGATACCGCCCTGTAAACGAGCGAATCGCTGACTATAGTCAGGTAGAACAGACTTTGAATACAAACAGCCGTAAATTGCAGGCGTCACGCTGTATGGATTGCGGTGTACCTTTCTGTCATTGGGCATGCCCGATAGGAAATAAACAACCGGAATGGCAGGATGCATTATACAGGGGAAAATGGAAGGAGGCATACGAAGTATTGTCGTCTACTTGCGATTTTCCTGAATTTACAGGACGTATTTGTCCTGCTCTTTGCGAGAAATCGTGTGTGTTGAAACTTTCCTGCGATCAGCCGGTGACTATTCGCGAGAATGAAGCAGCTATCGTAGAAGCGGCTTTTCGTGAAGGATATATACAAGTAAAGACGCCGGAAAGAAACGGAAAGAAAGTGGCGGTGATTGGTGCAGGTCCTGCTGGATTGGTGGTGGCTAATCAGCTGAATTTAAAAGGATATAGCGTTACTTTATTCGATAAGGATGAAGCGCCCGGAGGATTATTACGATTCGGTATTCCTAATTTCAAACTGGATAAAAATGTAATTGACCGACGGATGAAGATATTGGCTGCAGAAGGAATACAGTTTGAGATGGGAGTAGAAATAGACGTCAATCATTTACCGGAAGGATTCGACGCTTACTGCATCTGTACCGGAACCCCCACTGCACGTGACTTGAGTATTCCGGGACGTGAACTGAAAGGGATTCATTTCGCACTCGAAATGCTGGCACAACAGAATAGGATTCTGGCAGGACAGACTTTCCCGAAAGACAAGTTGGTAAATGCCAAAGGCAAAAAGGTTCTCGTGATAGGTGGCGGAGACACTGGTTCCGACTGCATCGGAACCAGTGTGAGACAGGGAGCCGTCAGTGTCACTCAAATCGAAATCATGCCAAAACCTCCTGTCGGCTACAATCCGGCTACTCCTTGGCCACAATGGCCGGCAGTCTTCAAAACGACTTCCAGCCATGAAGAAGGTTGTACACGCCGCTGGTGCCTGGCTTCCAATCAGTTCCTCGGAAAGAATGGAAAAGTGACAGGTGTAGAAGTGGAAGAAGTGGAATGGATTCCGGCAGCAGATGGCGGACGTCCCACGATGAAACCAACAGGGAAGAAAGAAGTCATCGAAGCTGATATGGTATTATTGGCGATGGGATTCCTGAAACCGGAACAACCCAAATTTGCAAAGAATGTATTTCTTGCCGGTGATGCCGAGACTGGTGCCAGCTTAGTAGTACGCGCCATGGCAGGAGGACGAAAGGCTGCTGCGGAAATAGATGCTTATCTAATACAATAAGGTTTGCAACAGTGTACAACAAGAAGCTCGATTGCTATTATCGGTTCGTTCCATATCTGTAGAACTAAAGAATAACAGATATGGAACTAAAGGAAAACAGTTGTGGAACTAAACGATAACAATTATGGAACGAATTAAGAATAACTAGTCAGCTTCTTAGAAATAGCGAATAAACAATCAACAGATTACATTACCCCCTCTAAAAATTAAAGTTATGTGTGGAATAGCAGGTATACTCAACATCAAAGTTCAAACGAAAGAGCTAAGAGATAAAGCACTGAAAATGGCCCAGAAGATCCGTCATCGCGGACCGGACTGGAGTGGAATCTATGTAGGCGGAAGTGCCATCCTGGCACACGAACGTCTTTCCATTGTCGACCCGCAAAGTGGCGGACAGCCGTTATACTCTCCCGATCGTAAACAAGTGCTCGCCGTCAACGGTGAGATTTACAATCACCGTGATATTCGCGCTAAATATGCGGGAAAATATAACTTTCAGACCGGAAGTGACTGTGAGGTAATTCTTGCCCTTTACAAAGATAAAGGCATCCATTTTCTGGAAGATATTAGCGGTATCTTTGCTTTCGTTCTTTATGATGAGGAAAAGGATGAATTTCTAATTGCCCGTGATCCGATAGGGGTTATTCCTTTATATATAGGAAAAGATAAAGAGGGAAAAATCTACTTCGGCAGCGAGTTGAAAGCCCTTGAAGGATTTTGCGACGAATATGAAATATTTCTCCCCGGACATTACTTCTATAGTAAAGAGGGAAAAATGAAACGTTGGTATTCGCGCGACTGGACAGAATATGAAACCGTAAAAGAGAATGATGCACAAACCGTTGATGTGAAAATAGCATTAGAAGAGGCTGTACACCGCCAGTTAATGAGTGACGTACCGTACGGAGTGCTTCTTTCGGGAGGGTTGGATAGTTCTGTCATCTCCGCCATTGCCAAAAAATATGCGGCAAAGCGTATAGAAACAGACGGAGCGAGTGATGCGTGGTGGCCTCAACTCCACTCCTTCGCCATCGGACTAAAAGGTGCTCCCGATTTGATTAAAGCACGTGAAGTGGCTGAATATATCGGTACTGTCCATCACGAAATAAACTATACTGTTCAGGAAGGTTTGGATGCCCTGCGTGATGTCATTTATTTCATCGAGACATACGATGTAACCACGGTACGCGCTTCCACTCCCATGTACCTACTGGCACGTGTCATCAAATCGATGGGTATCAAAATGGTGTTGAGCGGTGAAGGCGCCGATGAAGTTTTCGGTGGTTATCTGTATTTCCACAAGGCTCCCACTCCACAGGCATTCCACGAAGAAACAGTACGTAAACTTTCAAAGTTGCACATGTACGATTGCCTCCGCGCCAATAAAAGTTTGTCAGCATGGGGAGTAGAAGGACGTGTTCCTTTCCTTGATAAAGAATTCCTCGACGTAGCCATGAACCTGAATCCGAAAGCTAAAATGTGCCCCGGAAAGGAAATTGAGAAACGGATTGTTCGCGAAGCCTTTGCCGAGATGTTACCGGAAAGTGTGGCGTGGAGACAAAAAGAGCAGTTCAGTGACGGTGTAGGATATTCATGGATTGACACATTGAGGGAAATCACAGCTGCTGCTGTGAGCGATCAGCAAATGGAACATGCTGCCGAACGCTTCCCTATCAACACGCCACAAAATAAAGAAGAATACTATTATCGCAGTATCTTTGAAGAGCATTTCCCCAGTGAAAGTGCAGCACGCACCGTACCCAGTGTTCCCAGTGTGGCCTGCTCCACAGCAGAAGCGCTGGCGTGGGATATTGCTTTCAGGAATCTGAATGAGCCTAGCGGACGTGCGGTGAGAGGAATACACGAAGAGGCCTATACTTAACTGATAAGAATAACAGAATCTGCTCTTTCTGTTATTCTTTTGTAACATTTCTATTTTAAAATCTCAAGGATTAACGCAGATTAGCATATTATTGTCTGATTTGCGTTTTCTTTTTTATAATTTTGAGGCCAAACCAAATTAAATCTATCAAACTTTTAAAAGACCAAACAAATGAATTTAAAAAAAATGATGATGGCTTCTGCCCTTCTAATGGTTGCTTGCTGTATGCAGGCACAGACAAAAGTGATAGCCCACCGTGGATTCTGGAAAACTCCGGGATCATCACAAAACAGTATTTCATCACTTCTAAAAGCAGATTCCATCGGTTGTTACGGTTCAGAATTTGACGTATGGATCGCTAAGGATAACAAGTTGGTGGTCAACCATGATCCTGTATACAAGATGAGACCGATGGAGTATTCCAAAGGTGACGCACTGACCGGACTTAAATTATCCAACGGAGAAAACTTACCCAGCCTGGAACAATATCTGGAAGCCGGGAAAAACTGTAATACCCGACTGATTCTCGAACTGAAAGCACATAGTAACAAGAAACGTGAAACCAAAGCCGTACAGGGAATCCTTGCCATGGTGAAGAAAATGGGACTGGAAAACCGCATGGAATATATCACGTTCTCCCTGCATGCCATGAAAGAGTTTATCCGCCTGGCTCCTGCCGGTACTCCGGTATTTTACCTTAACGGGGAACTGTCTCCCAAAGAATTAAAGGAACTCGGTGCTGCCGGTCTTGATTATCACATGGGAGTGATTAAGAAACACCCCGAATGGATCAAAGAAGCTCATGAACTCGGCTTGAAAGTAAATGTGTGGACTGTGGACGAAGTGGAAGATATGAAATCGCTGATCGAACAGAAAGTAGATTTCATTACCACCAACGAACCAGTCATCTTACAAGAAGAACTGAAAAAACATCAATAAGATAAAATCATTACAAAGTAAACTATTTAATATCCGTCTTTAAAGAAACAGCTCGTTCCTTTAAAAGAAACAGGATGTTTCTCGGTGTCGAACGGGTGGTTCCTTTAAAAGGAACCACCCGTTTCTTTTAAAGGAAAAATGAGCTTTTATAACAAACTAAATACCAGCATATTAAGAACACTCATTTTTTTCATCTGAAAAAGAAAAGGTCATTTTCATATATGCTAATAAAAGATTACAAACGATTTACTGGAAATCATCTAATACCTCTTTCAGCTCTCCTACCGTAAGCTCTCCTACCTGTCTCCATAATTCATGTCCCTTATGCAATAAAAGAAAAGCGGGCACTGTTTCTACATTATGCGCATCGGCTATTGTTCTATTTTCTTCAGCATTCACTCTTATCAATTCTACAGTTCTCTTTTCGTAAGTCCGAAGCACAGGACCTATCCACTCATAATGAGGTGACCAGTCGGCATAAAATACTACCAACACCAAATGGTTGGTCTTAACTGCTGTTTCTAATTGTTTCTCTATATTCATATCTCTACGTTTTTATATTAATGATAGTGCTAAAACAATGAATACAGAAAAAGGTTCTTCAGCATATCCGGTGAGCAATATGATAGATAAATAGGGGTTTTCACTTTCATATCGTCAAAAGGAAAAGGATATATTTCTTGTTTTTATAGCTGATTTCACCGATTATCAAGGCTAAATATTCTTCATATATTATGGAAGAATATGCAAAACAATTCATCCAAATAACAGTTTATTAATATATAAATAGGTATAATTTCAAATTATAACTAAATGTGGCCGTATATAAAGCGATTATAAGTTTGAAGAAAATAAATAGATATTAGATATACTTTTTAGTAAAATATAAAGCAAAAAGTCATATCTTTGCATCGTAATAAAACAAAAGGTTACAACAATCAACAAATATAAATCAAAATGACAACAAAGATTAAGTTCACAAAAATGCATGGAGCGGGAAATGACTACATATATGTAGACACAAGCCAATATCCGATAGCCGACCCTGCAAAGAAGGCAATCGAATGGAGCAAGTTTCATACAGGAATCGGAAGTGATGGACTTATATTGATTGGTGTCTCTGATAAAGCGGATTTCAGCATGCGCATTTTCAATGCGGACGGTTCGGAAGCTATGATGTGTGGTAACGGAAGCCGTTGTGTAGGCAAATATGTATATGAATACGGCTTGACTGACAAAACAGAAATTACGCTGGATACACGATCAGGAATAAAAATCCTGAAACTGCATGTAGAGGGAAAAACAGTTAGTGCAGTCACCGTAGACATGGGTAGCCCGTTGGAAACAGAAGAGATTCAGTGGGGAGGAAAGTATCCTTTCCGGTCAACCAAAGTATCAATGGGTAATCCGCATCTCGTCACATTTGTTGAAGACATCACCCGGATTAATTTACCGGAAATCGGTCCTGAACTGGAGAATCATCCTCTTTTTCCCGACAGAACCAATGTGGAGTTTGCACAGATTGTCAGCAAAGACACCATACGGATGAGGGTGTGGGAAAGAGGATCGGGAATCACTCAAGCTTGCGGGACAGGTGCTTGCGCCACAGCAGTAGCCGCCTTCATCAACGGACTTACAGGAAGAAAAAGCGATGTAATCATGGATGGAGGGACAGTCACCATTGAATGGGATGAAATCTCCGGGCATATATTAATGACCGGACCGGCAACCAAAGTTTTCGATGGGGAGATTGAGGATAAGTATTAAAAAAGTATTAAGTATCAGGTATTGAGTATTAGATTTTGCAGAACTTAAAACAATAACAAGATGGCATTAGTAAACGAACATTTTTTGAAGTTACCGGGAAGCTATTTATTCTCGGACATAGCGAAAAAGGTAAATACCTTCAAGATAACACATCCTAAACAGGATATTATCCGGTTGGGTATCGGTGATGTCACCCAACCGCTTCCGAAAGCGTGTATCGAAGCCATGCACAAAGCGGTAGAAGAGCTGGCCAGCAAGGATACATTCCGCGGATATGGTCCTGAACAGGGATATGATTTTCTGATTGAAGCAATTATAAAAAATGACTTTATTCCACGTGGGATTCACTTCTCGGCGTCCGAGATATTTGTCAGTGACGGTGCCAAAAGCGATACCGGAAATATAGGCGATATTCTTCGCCATGACAATAGCGTAGGTGTTACAGATCCCATCTATCCGGTTTATATAGACAGCAATGTCATGTGCGGACGCGCCGGAGTGTTGGAAGAAGAGACGGGCAAATGGAGTAATGTTACTTATATGCCTTGCACAAGTGAGAACAACTTTATTCCGGAAATTCCAGACAAACGGATAGACATTGTTTATCTCTGCTATCCGAACAACCCGACAGGAACAACCTTAACCAAACCGGAACTGAAGAAATGGGTGGACTATGCCTTGGCAAACGATACATTGATTCTGTTCGATGCCGCTTATGAAGCATATATCCAAGACGAGAATGTCCCCCACTCTATCTATGAGATTAAGGGAGCTAAAAAGTGTGCGATCGAATTCCGTAGTTTTTCAAAAACGGCAGGATTTACCGGAGTACGCTGCGGATATACCGTGGTTCCGAAAGAACTCACCGCCGCCACTCTGGAAGGCGACCGCATCCCACTCAACAGATTGTGGAACCGCCGCCAATGCACCAAGTTCAACGGTACTTCTTACATTACCCAACGGGCTGCAGAAGCCGTTTACAGTGCAGAAGGCAAAATACAGATTAAAGAAACAATCGACTATTATATGACCAACGCCCAAATTATGAAAGAGGGATTGGAAGCCGCAGGACTGAAAGTGTATGGAGGAGTCAACGCTCCCTACTTATGGGTGAAAACTCCGAACGGGCTTTCGTCATGGCGATTCTTCGAACAGATGTTGTATGAAGCCAATGTGGTCGGTACCCCCGGTGTAGGCTTCGGACCAAGCGGTGAAGGATATATCCGGCTAACTGCATTTGGTGAACGCAACGACTGTATCGAAGCGATGAGAAGAATAAAAAACTGGCTATAAGAATTTTGAATAACTTCTCCTAGTCTATTCATAACCAGTGGTTTTTCAATTTACTTGATAGTATTTCGCGCGCTACTATATATACATGGACCGTACATCCACATTTTTCTAACTATTAAAGGTAAAAAGACGATGAAAACGACGATTAACAAAAAAATGAGGGTAATAACAGTAGCATTATTACTGTCAGGGCTTGTCCCGTCTACAATGATGGCACAAGATAAGGTAGAAGCTTCCGTTGGAGCAGATCTGGTAAGTGGTTACATCTGGCGCGGCCAGGATTTAGGCGGAGTGAGCGTTCAACCCTCACTGGAAATCTCTTACAAAGGTTTCTCACTCGGAGCATGGGGATCGGTAGGATTCGAATCGACGGACACAAAAGAGTTCGATTTAACTCTTGGTTATTCGATAGGCGGTTTTAGCGTTTCAGTGACGGATTATTGGTTTAATACCCAAGTAGAAACTGGCATAGACGATGATGGAGAAACGATCTTTGCAACTAACAAGTATTTTAAATACGGAGCTCATTCAACGGCTCATGTATTTGAAGCACAAGTCGGATATGACTTCGGACCACTGGCAGTCAACTGGTATACAAATTTTGCAGGTGCCGACGGCGTGAAAGAAAATGGCAAAAGGGCTTATTCTTCTTACCTCGCACTTAGCGCACCATTCAAATTGGGAGGTCTCGACTGGACAGTAGATTTAGGTATGGTTCCTTGGGAGACAACTTTCTACAATGGCTATACAAGTGGGTTCTGCGTATCAGACGTAAGTCTCGGAGCTTCCAAGGATATCAAAATCACAGATTCCTTCTCCGTTCCGGCATTTGCCAAGGTATCTGTCAATCCACGGACAGAAGGAGCCTACTTCGCATTCGGATTAAGTTTTTAAGAGAGAGAATATAGAATATCAAAGAGCGTATAGGGATCAGGTAGTTAGAGTTTAGATTTTATCGGTTTGTTGTATGGTAACCTACTATGGCTGCCACACCCTATACCTCTTTCTTTTACAGGTCAACACTAATATTTAAGGTATATGAAAAAGATTGAAGCTATTATCCGTAAAACCAAATTCGAGGACGTAAAAGACGCCCTACTCGAAGCGGACATCGAATGGTTCTCTTATTACGATGTAAGAGGTATTGGAAAAGCACGGCAAGGACGTATCTACCGTGGCGTAGTATATGACACCAGCACCATTGAACGAATTTTGATCTCTATTGTCGTACGCGACAAAAATACCGAGAAAACAGTGCAGGCTATCATCAAAGCTGCACAGACCGGAGAAATCGGTGACGGACGTATTTTCGTCATTCCTATCGAAGACGCTATCCGGATACGCACTGCCGAACGTGGTGACATAGCCCTCTACAATGCAGAACAAGAACGTTAATCGGCAGCGGCAAGGTGCCGCTCCCAGGTTTCCTTGCGGATTATAACGTTTATAAAGAGGTTTACAACATCACTAATAAATAATAGGTATAAAATAAGATAATTATTATGGATACAAAATATAAAAGCCATAGCTTCGTAAAGTTGTGGATAGCCACTACTATATTCATTTTGTGCTGTTTTACTACTGATATGTCGGCACAAAACGCAGCCGCTGCCGATACAGTTGCAGCAGTTACAGAAACAATTACCGAAGTCGTTGCAGCTCCTGCCGAAGAAGCATCAGCAGCTCCCGATACGGTTGGTGAATTAGCTCTTGGATTAAATACTGTATGGATGTTGCTTGCAGCAATGCTCGTATTCTTCATGCAGCCGGGATTTGCATTAGTAGAAGCAGGTTTTACCAGAGTGAAAAATACTGCCAACATTCTGATGAAGAACTTTGTAGACTTCATGTTCGGCTCTTTACTATACTGGTTTATCGGTTTCGGATTGATGTTCGGCGCAGGCGGATTCATCGGAATGCCTCACTTCTGCGACCTTTCTTTCATTAATAATGGTTTGCCAACCGAAGGATTCCTCATATTCCAAACCGTATTCTGTGCGACAGCAGCTACAATTGTATCAGGAGCCATGGCAGAACGAACAAAATTCTCCATGTATATCGTCTACACCATCTTTATCAGTGTACTGATTTATCCGATATCCGGTCACTGGACATGGGGCGGAGGCTGGCTGATGAACGGTGAAGAAGGTTCTTTCATGATGAGTCACTTCGGCACTACATTCCATGACTTTGCCGGTTCTACAGTCGTTCACTCTGTAGGTGGATGGATTGCTTTGGTAGGTGCTGCCATTCTTGGTCCCCGTATCGGTAAATATGGTAAAGACGGCAAATCAAAAGCTATCCCAGGCCATAGCCTGACTATTGCTGCACTGGGGGTATTCATTCTTTGGTTCGGATGGTTCGGATTCAACCCCGGTTCTCAATTGGCAGCAGCAACCGAAGCCGACGCAATCGCTATTTCCCACGTATTCCTGACAACGAACCTGGCTGCTTGTGCCGGTGGTTTCTTTGCTCTGTTGGTGAGCTGGATGAAATATGGAAAACCATCCCTGTCATTGACACTGAATGGTATCTTGGCAGGTCTGGTAGGTATCACAGCAGGATGTGACACAGTATCTCCCGCAGGAGCAGCCTTAATAGGTGCGATATGTGGTGTCGTAATGATATTCTCCGTTGACTTCATTGACAAGTTTCTAAAAATAGACGATCCGGTAGGTGCATCTTCTGTACATGGTGTGTGTGGTTTTTTAGGAACAATTCTCACAGGTTTGTTCTCTACCAGTGAAGGTTTATTCTATGGATACGGTTTCGGATTCCTCGGTGCACAACTATTCGGAGCATTGGTAGTAAGTGCATGGGCAGCAGGCATGGGATTCATCATTTTCAAAACGCTTGATAAGATTCACGGACTTCGCGTTCCGGCACGTGTCGAAGAAGAAGGTCTTGACATTTACGAACACGGTGAATCTGCTTACAACTAAGTTACTTATAATTAAAAGTAAGTCTACTCATCAGTAAGTGAATTAGGCTATATAGATTAAAAAGATTTATCCCGGGCGGGCCTGACCGCCTTCCCGGGAACCACACAGAGAAAATTATTTGCTCTAACATATTTAACAACAAATCAAATTAGGTATTATGTCAAAACTTAGATTCAGAGTAGTAGAGACAGCTTTCAAGAAAAAGGCTGTTGAGGTAGCAACACCTGCCGAACGTCCTTCGGAATACTTCGGCAAGTATGTATTCAACAAGGAAAAGATGTTCAAATACCTTCCCAGTAAGGTATACAATGCACTGATTGATGCAATTGACAATGGTGCTCCGCTAGATCGCAGCATTGCCGACGAGGTAGCTGCCGGCATGAAAAAATGGGCTATCGAAATGGGTGTCACTCATTACACGCACTGGTTTGCACCGCTGACCGAGGGTACGGCAGAAAAGCACGATGCCTTCGTTGAACATGACGGCAAAGGTGGTATGATGGAAGAATTTACAGGTAAACTGCTCGTACAGCAGGAGCCGGATGCTTCTTCTTTCCCGAATGGCGGTATCCGTAATACATTCGAAGCTCGCGGATACAGCGCATGGGACCCCTCGTCACCTGCTTTCATCGTGGATGATACACTTTGCATCCCGACTGTATTTATCGCATATACCGGTGAAGCTCTTGACTATAAAGCTCCCTTACTGAAGGCATTGCGTGCTGTAGATAAAGCAGCCGTAGCCGTATGTCAGTATTTTAATCCGGAAGTGAAAAAAGTAGTTGCTTACTTAGGATGGGAACAGGAATACTTCCTGGTAGACGAAGGATTGTATGCCGCACGTCCGGACTTACTAATGACCGGTCGTACTTTGATGGGACATGACAGTGCCAAAAACCAACAGTTGGAGGATCACTACTTCGGTGCTATCCCCACCCGCGTAGCCGCTTTCATGAAGGACCTTGAAATTGAAGCGTTAAAATTAGGTATTCCTGTTAAGACTCGTCACAACGAGGTTGCCCCGAACCAATTCGAGTTGGCTCCTATCTTTGAAGAGTGTAACCTTGCTAATGACCATAACTTACTGATTATGTCATTAATGCGTAAGGTAAGCCGCCGTCATGGTTTCCGTGTACTGCTTCATGAAAAGCCGTTCAAAGGTGTCAATGGTTCGGGTAAACACAACAACTGGTCTTTGGGCACTGATACAGGTATCTTATTGATGGGACCGGGTAAGACTCCGGAAGACAATCTACGTTTTGTTACATTCGTTGTCAATACGTTGATGGCAGTTTATCATCATAACGGATTGCTGAAAGCTTCTATCTCCAGTGCTACCAACGCCCATCGTCTGGGAGCGAATGAGGCGCCTCCTGCAATTATCTCCTCTTTCCTTGGAAAACAGTTGTCGCAGGTATTAGATCATATCGAAAACAGTACGAAAGATGATTTAATCAGCCTTAGCGGTAAACAGGGAATGAAGTTGGATATTCCGCAGATTCCTGAATTACTGATCGATAATACAGACCGTAACCGTACTTCTCCATTTGCTTTCACAGGCAACCGCTTTGAGTTCCGTGCCGTAGGTTCCGAAGCAAACTGTGCTTCTGCCATGATTGCATTGAACTCGGCCGTAGCAAATCAATTGGTGAAGTTTAAGAAGGACGTGGATGCGTTGATTGAAAAGGGAGAACCCAAAGTTTCCGCCATTCTTGAAATCATCCGCGGATATATCAAAGAATGTAAAGCCATTCATTTCGACGGTAACGGTTACAGTGACGAATGGAAGAAAGAAGCTGCCCGTCGTGGACTGGATTGCGAAACCAGTGTTCCTGTTATCTTCGACAATTACCTGAAACCGGAAACAATTGCCATGTTCGAAGCTACCGGTGTAATGACCAAGAAAGAACTGGAAGCCCGTAACGAGGTGAAATGGGAAACTTATACGAAGAAGATTCAGATTGAGGCACGTGTATTGGGTGACTTGGCAATGAATCATATCATTCCGGTTGCCACTCAATACCAGACGGACTTAATTAATAATGTCTATAAGATGCAATCTCTTTTCCCGGCAGAAAAGGCTGCGAAATTGTCTGCTAAGAACCTGGAGCTTATTGAAGAGATTGCCGACCGTACAGCTTTCATCAAGGAGCATGTAGATGCAATGATTGAGGCTCGTAAGGTTGCAAACAAGATAGAAAGCGAACGGGAAAAAGCCATTGCCTACCACGACACGATTGTCCCGGCACTAGAAGAAATCCGTTATCACATCGACAAGTTGGAACTGATTGTTGACAATCAGATGTGGACGCTTCCAAAATACAGGGAACTGTTATTTGTGAGATAGAAAAAAATACGGTGAACGATAAACAGTAAACGGTGAACAAACTGCATTATCATTGCAGAATATTCACCGTTAGCCGTTCACTGTTATTGAAATTATCTATTTCTTTTGTTGGTTGTTTTAAGTTTGCGGGGAGGGGTGCTGTGAAGCAGTCCTCTTCTTTTTTTATTCGATAATCTTTGCGTCTTCAATATCATCATCGTCATGCATAACCGGAGCCTTCGGGCGGCGACGGGCAAACTTGAACCAGTTTATCAATTCGGAAAGAGAATAAACCAAACTGCTGATACCAATAATTATAAATGCAGTATTACGCGCTCCTGTCGGATTGAACAAAGCGATAATACCCGCAATAAGAATCAGCGAAGGAATCAGATAAAAAGCTCCCGGAACGGGCATCCACCGACGAGCCATCGACAAAGAAGCAATCTGTTGCACTCCTCCCATAATCAGGATAAATCCCAATAAAAACATCAGGACATCTGCAAAGAATTCAGGCATCACAATCAACCAAAGTCCGAATAATAAGCTACCGATTCCTTCTATCGGAAAACGGGGAGCTGCTTCACCTTCCGGTCTTTTCCGGCCGAAATAGCCAAAAAGGCTGATAACACCGGGAATCAAGAAGGCAACACCTACCGTAATGACAATATAACTGGCAGCCGCATTGGGCCAAATCACGAGTACCAATCCAATCACAAGTGCGAAGAGAATGCGAATAAGGGAATAATTCATTGTTTTCATAAATTCTATATTTTTTAACCGAGTCTGTTCCAATACTTTTGCGAATATAAGTGTTTCTACTGATATATAAAAATAACAAATAAACATTGTAATAAGTTCGTAATAATATCGTTATGACGATTACATCTCACATTGATATTTTTGCAGAAATTTTAAACAGTTCCTTTTTCACAATGAAACAAAGCGAAATAAAAAAGAAATACCCTTATGTAGAGCGTGACATCAGTTGGATGTACTTCAACCAACGTATTCTGCTAGAAGCCGCCCGTCCAGAAGTGCCACTGCTGGAACGACTCACTTTTCTTGGCATCTATTCAAATAACCTGGATGAATTCTTCCGTGTCCGTGTAGCGACTCTGAACCGGATCGTAGAATATGCCGATAAAAACATACAAGCAGAACAAGAAACCGCCGCCTGCACTCTGAAACAAATAGGAAAGCTGCACAATCGTTACTACAAGCAGTTTGAGGAGATATTCGCTTCCATTATGGAGGAATTGAAGAAAGAGAATATCTACGTCATCAAAGATGCGGAAATGACGGACGAACAGAAAGCATTCGTCACTTCTTTCTATCGCAACAAACTGAATGGTTCTACCAATCCGCTTTTCCTCAATGGAACCCGCCCGCTGGACGATCAGACAGATGAGGATATTTACCTTGCCATCCGTCTGCTGCGCAAAGATGAAACGGGAAAGATAAAGGAGAAAGACTATGCAGTGATTGAACTGCCGACCGGAGACTTCGGCCGTTTTATTCAATTACCTGATTCGGATGGAAAAACATATCTCATGTTTCTTGATGACGTGATCCGCTATTGTTTGCCGATGATTTTTGTTGGCATGAAGTACACAGATTATGAGGCGTACACTTTCAAATTCACTAAAGACGCCGAAATGGAAATTGACAGTGATCTGCGGACAGGGGTACTTCAGAAGATTTCCAAAGGTGTGAAAAGCCGGAAGAAAGGGGAACCGATCCGTTTCGTCTATGACGAACAAATTCCTAAAGACTTGCTGAAAAAGTTGACCGGCCGCCTGAACGTGGATAAGAATGACACGCGTGTAGCCGGAGGACGCTATCACAATTTCAAGGATTTGATGAAATTTCCGGTTTGCGGTCATCATGAACTGAAATATCCTGTTTGGGAACCTATCTTCAAGCCTGAACTGAATGGCATGGAAAGTCTGCTCACTTTGATTCGTCAGAAAGATCGTTCCTTACATTATCCTTATCATAGTTTCGATACTTTCATCCGTGTGTTGCGAGAAGCCGCTATCAGTAAAGAAGTAAAAAGTATCAAGATGACGCTTTATCGTTTGGCTAAAGACTCCAAAGTGATAAAGGCTTTAATCAGTGCAGCCAAAAACGGAAAAAAAGTCACAGTAGTTATCGAACTGTTGGCACGTTTTGATGAAGCGTCTAATATCAACTGGAGCAAGAAAATGCAGGATGCGGGGATTCATGTTATTTTCGGAGTAGAGGGTTTGAAAATTCATTCTAAATTGCTGCATATCGGCACTCGGCACGGAGATATCGCCTGCATCAGTACAGGAAATTTCCATGAAGGAAATGCACGTATGTATACTGACTATACCATTATGACTGCTCACCGTCCCATTGTCCGGGAAGTCAATGCCGTATTCGATTTTATCGAAAAGCCTTATACTCCTGTTGATTTCAAAGAATTGCTCGTTTCTCCCAATGATATGCGTAAACGATTCATTGCGCTTATCAACAAAGAGATAAAAAATAAGGAACAGGGAAAAGAGGCTTATATCCTTGCTAAAGTAAATCATATTACTGACCGTGCACTTGTTGAAAAGCTATACGAAGCCTCAACAGCGGGTGTTCAAGTGGAACTGGTAGTACGCGGTAACTGTTCTTTAGTGACAGGCGTTCCGGGTATCAGCGAGAATATACACATCAATGGTATTATCGACCGTTATCTCGAACATTCGCGCATTTTCATCTTCGCCAATGGTGGAGAAGAAAAATACTACATTGGTTCTGCCGACTGGATGCCTCGCAACCTGGATAATCGTATTGAGGTGGCAGCACCGGTCTATGATAAAGAAATCCAGGCAGATTTAAAACGAATTGTCTGCTACGGATTCCGGGATACGGCAAAAGGAAGAATTGTGGATGGTACAGGCGAGAACCGGGAAAAAGAACGGGAAGAGAACAGTGTCCCATTCCGCTCACAAGAAAAATTATATAACGAATACAAGAATACATTATGATAAGTATGAAGAAAGTTAATTATGCGGCAATAGATATAGGCTCTAATGCGGTGCGGCTGCTGATAAAATGTGTAAACGAGGAGAATGCGCCCGAATTAATGAGTAAGGTACAGCTCATCCGTATTCCGTTACGGTTGGGAGAAGACGCCTTTACTGTGGGGGTTATCTCTACAGAAAAAGAGAAGAAACTGATTCGGCTGATGAAAGCCTACAAACAATTAATGAAGATATATGATGTGGTAGACTATCGTGCGTGTGCCACCTCTGCCATGCGTGATGCACGTAATGGCAAGGATATCGTTCAGCAGATCGTCAAAAAAACGGGTATCCGTGTAGAAATCATCGACGGGCAGGAAGAGGCGCATATTGTTTACGACAATCATATCGAACAGTTATTTGCTTCAGGACAAAATTACTTGTATGTAGATGTAGGAGGTGGTAGTACGGAAATTAATCTCATCAGCAACGGTGAACTGAAAAATTCCCGTTCATATAATATAGGTACGGTACGTATGCTTAGCGGTATGGTAAAGGAAGAAGAAAAGGAAGCTTTGCGCACTGACCTGATAGGGCTTGCCACAGAATATACCCCTATCAGCATCATCGGTTCGGGAGGAAATATTAATAAGTTATTTCGTTTAGCGGACAAGAAAGACAAAAAAGCGTCTCTCCTACCCATCGAATCACTGCAAGATATATATGAAACATTAAAAGCCCTCTCTACCGAACAACGTATTAAGCAATATAAGTTGAAACCGGACCGGGCCGATGTTATTGTTCCTGCTGCAGAGATATTTCTCGAGATAGCTACTCATGTAAAAGCTACCGGAATTATTGTACCTACCATCGGACTGTCCGACGGTATTATAGACAGCTTGTACACGCAAAACATGAACAGGCCTGATTCTCCGCAATCTCGATGAATGAATATATAAAAAACTCCTGATACTAAGTCTGGATATACTAGTATCGGGAGTTTTTGTCTCATCTTGCTATAATGTATAGATTCATCTTTAAAAGAGTTAGGTATTCGGATTTTGTTCTTTATATTTGTGCAACTATATATTTGAAACAATATGGATATAAAACTTAGAATTGAGCAATCTTCGGATTATCATGAAACCGAAAACATTACACGGGAAGCATTCTGGAATCATTATTCTCCGGGATGTGACGAACATTACCTCCTTCATATTATGCGTAACCATCCTAAGTTTGTGCCGGAGCTCGATATTGTTGCAGAACATAATAACAAGATTGTCGGTAATGTTGTCTGCCTCAAATCATTTATCATGGCAGATGACGGTAACCAATATGAGGTTTTGAGCCTGGGGCCCATTTCTGTCCTCCCCGAATACCAACAGCAAGGTATCGGAGGAAGAATGATTGCACTTACCAAAAAATTAGCTTCCGAAATGGGATTTCGTGCTATTTTACTTTGTGGTGACCCGGATTATTATCTCCGACAAGGATTCATTCCTGCCGAAACATTAGGGATTCGCACTGAAGATAATATGTATGCTACTGCTCTTCATGTTTGTGAATTATATGATAATGCTTTAGCCAATGTAAAAGGCCGTTATATAGAAGATAAAATATATCAGATTGATAAATCTGCTGCTAATGAGTTCGACAAGCGATTTCCTCCAAAAGAAATTGTAGTTGGTACTCCGTCACAAAAACGGTTTAATCAGATAGTAGTGATGCAGAAAAAAGCGAATTAAGGTTGAATAACCTAAATCGCCTGATTTGTACATCTCTGGAGCTCGGTCCTGCTATGATATTAAGCAACTATCATTCAATATAGTTACCATTCTTCGTATCTTTGCAGTTACAAAACATTCAACATGAGAAATTTGAATTTACAAAAAGATACTACTGACACTTTGTAATTCTTAATCTATCAGGGATCGCTTCTTTCCTCCCTTTGGCTGAAGTAAAATTTTTCTGCCACTGTAGAGGGCTTTATTCAATTCACTATTCTACAATTAAGCATGATATATATACATTTTAATACGCGCACAGCATTTCTACAATCAAACGGGCATCACATGTACTAATAAAGTTCCCTTTTACTTTTTTCTTTTTACCATTATCAAAGCCCCAAATAGAAAAATCAATGGAAAGAAAGTAGGAAATTCTAACAACATTTACGATATAGCGACACTATCCCAATGGTTTGTTTACTTCATCCATAGCTTTTGATGACATTATCCGCATCTTTTACTTACTTTATCCTTATGTTTTTTACAAATATAGCGGCGCTTTTGATGTAAATATGCGGTGCTTTACGCAATAAAGGCATTGTTTTTCAATAAATCATGGGAATTTTCCTGCTAATAGAGAAGAATGATAGAACATGAGAGATAGCAAAACCCTTGATTACACGAACAATCGTCAGAATAATCAGAGATTCTAAAACTTTATGTATTTACTTTGTCATCGAATGGGTAATTACATAAAAAAGGGGAGCATTAAGGCAGCACTTACTTCCTACAATCTCCCCATAATCAATGCACACAAGTTCTTTTCGAATAAAACTGTTTGCAATATTTCTCTTTAATAGTTTTAGTACTGAATCACTTTATCACTACTAACTGTCTTATACCAATCAGTAGTTGAGCTCTGATCGTGTGCCCAATCTGCAAATTTAGAATATGCGTTCGTTATCACTGTTGTTTCTGTTGGATAAGCAAATTTATCAGGAACACACAAAGCCCATGTATTATTAACTGCCTTGATTACCTCAAGCACCTCATTATCCGCCAATTGTCCATTCGCCGTAGCCGAATTAAAATGAGTCAAATGGATTTCTGTTCTCTTTTGACCTATCCCCTGATAAGCAATGAAGAAGTCTAAACCATCTGTCACACTAGGGACGGATATTTCATTTTTAAGTTTGACGTTCACTTCAAGAGTATATATATCTGTAAGAGGAGTGCTAGCATTCCCAGTATTCAACATGGGGCGTTGTGCTCCTGTATATCCATATACATAATGTGCGTCTCCAAATAAAGGAATCACAAGTTCATTGCCATTGGCTTCATAAGATGCATTTTCAAATATACCAGAATTTAATGAGCCGGTACGTTGAGCAGCGCCTGCACCAAAACTTATCTCTTCCACATTATTTTTGTCTATTCCTCGTATTCTCAAACCAGCACCTAATTGTTTCACGGCACCAACTGCCCGAAGGTCAATTTTATATTTTAGTTCTTTCACATCATTACCGGCTGCAGGCAAAGTTACATTCAACACAATATCATTGAAATCGTAATCTCCTGCTTTCGGATAGTTATCTTCGAAAGCATAAGAATAAACTGCATATCGAATTTCTACATCATCCGGTTTTTCATCAGAGTTATACCCTTCTTTAACACAGTCACCGTCAGCAGGAAGTATAAATTCTGCTTTGCCCGGATTACAATAGGTAGCACCTTGCTGTAATCCCTTATTTACTAGCCATGCAAAAGGAGACCAGTTATAATGTGCTTCGCCTTTATATGTTTGATCTGTTATTTCACAAATGATATTATTACTTACTTTAGAAGCAGATTGAGCCAGACCGGAAGTATTATCTATTTCGTGAATTCTTAATAAGGCAGTTCCTTGTGTCGGACCGGTAACTGTTCTGAATAAATTAGCTTTGCCCGTACAAGTCAACATGGATTGTGCTTCCATCACGATATTATTATCATTTCCATTACCCGTCAATTCTTTGCAAATAGCTTCGGAAGTATTTCCCATAACAAGCGTACCAAATTGTAATTTTCCAGCTTTCAGATAACAACCGTTTTTAATATTAGTATTATTGTTGCCATCTATATTTTCGACTTCAATGGTTCCATGATTTATCAATGTCGTACCATTTGTAGAAGCATTATAAGAATTCAGTTTAAGTGTTCCATAATTCACAAAATCAACTCCGTTTCCACTTCCATCAATTTTCAAAAAGTCACAATCAATCGTACCCGCATTATAGTTTGTACGCCCAGCCGAACTATTTGTTATCTGAATACCTCTGTCACCAACAATACTTCCTCCCTGCATCACAGTTATATAAGAAGCCCGCGTTAATATCAGACTCCCATTTTTAGCAATCTCTATCTTTCCACCATTCTCAACGATAATTTCTGTAATATCAGAAAATTGATTACTATTCTCTATAACCCATGTGCTTCCTTGAGGAACGATTACTTTCACAGCACTTATTTCTCCATCTCTATTTCCAGTTGCACTAAATCCAGCTTTAAAAGTTCCTTCCTGAATCTTAAACCAACGCTCACTTTCTGTAAAAACAGGAAATTGACCATAACTTCCACCCCAGCCAGACTTTGCAGAAAGATCCCAATTAGCCTGAATGACAGTAGAAATTGCCTTTTTAGCACTAATAAAATCGGCTGTATAAGGAGCTTCCATGACTGGTATACTAGTCGTCACAGCTCGTGATATAGAACGTGTTGGCGTACCTTTGTCTCCAAAGTGCGCTGTCACTGTACCATTTTCAATCGCTGTCGGTTGGACCAGATAACGTTTGTGTTCATCTATACGCGCAACAAACACTTTATCAAGAGATGTTGCGCAATCCATCACCACATCCAAAGTCATACTTTGAGTGACAGTTCCTTCCGCTAAGAGTTTTGCTGTACTTTCCGGGCTTAATGGATCGGCATCAAATATCTGTATCTTATAATCTACTCCTTGATCCCCATTGATTGACACATGTGCCGTTACACTTCGTGACATTGTCCAATCACCATCAGAGTCGATGTTTTTTACAGGAAAAGTTTCTTCGTAAATTTGTTTCAGTTGATCTGCATTAAACAGATTTTTCTCATTATCAACGCAACTAATAAAACTGATAGAAGATACTAACAACGAAAAAGTGAAGATTTTTACAATGCTTTGTTTCATAATCTTTAAATACTTAAGTTTGCTTTATTTGCACAAAAAATAAAAATCATTACGAATCAACAATCAGCAATGAATGTACAAAGATAGTTGTATTTACAAATAAGAAACGGATAAAGTTGTATTTTTCGACCTACGGTTAACATCTTTTAAAAGATAAGGCTTTAATTACTCCCAATAAAAAACGACCTATTACATTATTGAATATTAAAAGCTTAGAAGTACAAATATGCAATATGCAATCAAAAAAAAGAGTTGCAGATTCTATGCAACTCTCAATTAAACGACAAAGATCCAGTGTTACAAAGCACTACAACTACAAAATACCGAGCTCTTTCATCTCCTTATTAAAAGGATAAAAATTAAAAACTAAAAGGGGAAAATCAATGGTAATACAAAAATCATCACGATTCCCATAATAATCTGCAACGGCAATCCTACTTTTACATAATCCATAAAAGTATATTGACCGGCAGGCATCACCAGGGCGTTAGGCGGTGTAGAGAATGGAGAAGCGAAACACATACTTGCACCTACCGTCACAGCAAACAAGAAGGGAACCGGACTTACTCCGATCTGTATGGCACTTTGCAGAGCAATCGGTGCGAGTAAGACAGCCGTAGCTGTATTGCTGATAAACATCGTCATCAACGAAGTCGTAAAGTAAATACCTGCCATCAACGCAACAGGTCCGTATGATCCCAAGCCGTTAACCAGCGTATTGGAAATGTATTCCGAAGCTCCCGTTTTCTCCAATGCCAGAGACATAGGAAGCATAGCTGCAATCAATACAATACTCTCCCAGTTGATCGTTTTATAAGCTGCTTCTACATTACGGAAACATCCGGTTAATACCATCAATATACCCGCTATCATAACGGCTGTAACCGGAGCAACCGGAATAAAATCGAATACCATCATTACTACCATTAATACCATAATAGCAGCCGCTACCGGAGCTTTATAATCTAATGTAACTTTAGCCGCTTCCGCCAAAGGTTGTCCCAAAACAACCCAATCAGAATCTTCCTTGCTAAGACGAGCTATATTATTCCACGTTCCCTGAACCAGAAGCACATCACCACTATGAATCCGCTCATTTCCCAAATCCTGCAACAAGTATTCCTTTTTACGACGGATTCCTAATACGTTCACATTAAACTTATCACGAAAACCGGCTTCCTTAATTGTTTGGTTTATCAAATTAGAAGCTGGCATCAACACTATTTCAGCAATACCGATGTCATAAAAATCCAGAGAGTTAGTTGCGCTTTGAGTTTCTTCCGTTGCATGGTCACCTAAAATCTCTAGCAGGAAATCTTCTGCAAAAAGCTGTACCTTATCAAATTCTCCTGTCACATACAAAATATCCTCGGCTTGCAACATCGTGTCCGGTGCAGCAAACTTCTGGGTAATCGTTTTCAGAAAACGATGTTGCGATGCATCACCACGACGCACTTCCATGATATTCAAACCATATTTGCGACGAATATCCAAGTCAATAATCGTCTTGCCCAAAAGCCGGGAATCTTTTATTACCTGCAAACGAAACAGATTGCTAGAAAGCCCATATTCATTTACCAACTGTTTCAGTGACTTACCCGAACGTTTATTATCATCTTTCTGGCCTTTTTTAGAAAGAAACCATTTGCTAAGTGGTATCAATACCAGCGTACCGACAATCACACAGACAATGCCGACAGGCAGGAAAGAGAAGAAGGAAAGCGGTTCAAGTCCGGCAGAAGTCAACGTATTTTGTATCACAAGGTTCGGCGGAGTACCGATTAAAGTCATCATACCTCCCATACTACTTGCAAAAGCCAACGGCATCAACAGCCTGCTCGGATTCATACCGGCACTCATTGCCAGACTGACAACAATAGGAAGCATCAGTGCCACCGTTCCTGTGTTACTGACAAACGCACCAATGGCCGAAGTCACCAACATCACCAACAGAAATAACCGGATCTCACTGGTTCCCGCAAGTTTAAGAATACGGGAACTAATCATCTTTGCCAATCCCGTTTGAAAGATAGCCCCTCCCACTACAAACAATCCGATCATCATAATGACTACCGAATTAGAAAAACCGGAAAGTGCTTCATCAGGAGTTAATATCTGAAAAATAAGTAAGGCTATCAGTGCACACAGTGCCACAATATCCGAACGAACCTTGCCGTTCACGAAAAAGACAGCCGAAAGAACGAGAATAATAATGGTTATTAGCATACGTAATTAAATGATTGTTTTATTTTGACTCTATCAAAACTTATTTAGGTGAACAAAAATAGAAAATACTCCAGCGTTATTAAAACAAACTAGAAATGATTTTAGTTCATGAGACATCATTTAATATTTTAATACATTTTCTTTCTGAAAAAAGAATCGAAATCAAGCAAAATATGATACCATACAAGAACTACAAGACACCATACCTCCACTATTTCTTCATCGCATATAATTACAGTCTCACAATATAATGTTGAAAGACAATATATTTATGTATTATTTTTTGAAAGTTAAAGAACAATTCATATCTTTACACCTCATTTATATCAAACATTTTATGGCAAACAATTATTTGTTAAATTATTGGATTAACGAAGTTCATTGGGGTTATAATTATTTACTAGTAGTTATTTTGCTCCTTGTCATCAGCATCTTACTATATAGAATCCGAAAATTGCAAAAAACGATTAAAAAGACCAATCATTCCTACCGTTTCTCCTTTGATATTCTCGATAATCTTCCTTTCCCCATCTTTGTAAAAGATATTACAAACGATTTCCGATACTATTACTGGAATAAAGAATCAGCCGCTCAATCCGGCATTAGCAGTGAAGAGGCCATCGGACATACTGATTATGAAATTTACGGAGAAGAAAGAGGTGAAAAATACCGGCATATCGACAAAGAACTCATACAAGCAGGCAAAGTATATCGCAAAGAAGAAAAATACACCACTCCCGATGGAATCACCCATGATACTATTGCCGTTAAATCTATTATTTCATGGGAAGGAGAAAAGAAATGGCTGTTGGCAACCCGGTGGGATATCACACAACTCAAGAATTATGAAAGAGAATTAGTTGCCGCCAAGGAAGAACTGGAAAAAGCATTGAAGAAGCAAAAACTAGCTCTAAAAAGTATCGACTTCGGCCTTATCTATATTGATAAAAATTACCGGGTACAATGGGAGGAAACAAGACAAATAGCCAGCCTGGTAAAAGGCAGACGATACATACCGGGAAAAATTTGCTATCAGACCAGTGCACTTCGTAATGAACCGTGTGGACAATGTGCTTTCAAGAAAGCTATCGAACAGGGCAAAATTATCCGGCATACCATCAGAGTAGACGATGTAGATTTTGAAGTGACCGCAACACCTGTATTCGGCGATGAAAAGGAAACTGAAATTATTGGAGGATTACTTCGTTTTGAAAACATCACTGAAAAATTAAAGATGGACAAAATGCTGCAGGAAGCAAAGGAAAAAGCCGAAGAATCCAATCGGCTCAAATCTGCCTTTCTCGCTAATATGAGCCATGAAATACGAACCCCGCTAAATGCGATTGTAGGATTCTCCGAAATGGTTTGCCAAACGGAGGAAGAGGAAGAGAGAAAAGAATTTGTAAAAATCATCTCCAGCAACAATATCTTATTATTGCAACTAATAGACGACATCCTCGATCTTTCTAAAATTGAAGCCGGTACTATGGAATTCACATTTGCACAGACTGATATCAACGAATTGATGGAAGGTATTTGCAGACAAATGCAAGAAAAGAATTCTTCCCCAGACATTCAAATCTTATTCACAGAGAAAGCAGATCAATGCATGATGTATACCGACCGCATACGTCTATCACAGGTTATCATCAACTTTACAAATAATGCTTTGAAATTCACCCCTAAAGGTTCTATCGAAATGGGATACCGGATTGAAGAAGCCAAAGATGAAATATACTTTTATGTAAAAGATACAGGTATCGGAATTCCTGCTGACAAGATAGATAAAGTGTTTGAACGCTTCGTCAAACTGAACTCCTTTATTAAAGGGACAGGACTCGGACTAGCCATCTGCCGTGTCATAGTAGAAAGACTGGGCGGGGTTATCGGAGTGGAATCTAAAGAAGGAGAAGGCTCTCGCTTCTGGTTCAGAATTCCAAGGTCAGAGAAAATTGAGAAATAATAAAAAGAAAAGAGGATATTGTGAAAAGTATGTTCCAATATCCTCTTTATCCTATATTTTTAATGTAAGAGTATACTTAAAGTGCAGTCTCTAATATCCTGCGGGCAACAGCACCCGTTACATTTCCATTCTCTCCATATTTAGCACCACGTTCATTGAATCGGCGTTCGATTTCCAGAATAGTATCCTGTCCGATGTTCTCTTCATGCAAACGTGTAGTCAGCCCAAGCGAACGAAAGAACTCTTCGGTATGACAAATCGCTTCATCAATCCGTTCTTCTCGCGTACCGGAAGTAATTCCCCAGACTCTTTCACCATACTGCAAAAGTTTATCTCCTTTTTCTTCATGAAGCACCTGTAAAGTGGCAGGAAGAACAATGGCTAACGTATGACCATGTGTCAATCCGTGCAAAGCAGTAATTTCATGGCCAATCATGTGAGTTGCCCAGTCTTGCGACACTCCCATAGCAATAAATCCATTCAATGCCATTGTAGCCGAAAGCATAAAATCAGCCATCAGTTGATAATCATGCTGGTTTTCACGGATTTTCGGAGCTATTTCTACCAAAGTTTGTAAAATGCCTTCCGCCCAACGATCCATAATGCGGCTCTGCCCGGGAGTAGTCATATATTGCTCCATCACATGAACAAAGGTATCAGCCAAACCACAGGCCACCTGATGAGGAGGCAAGGTAAAAGTTACTTCCGGGTCAAGAATAGAGAAGATTGGATAGTTAGCATAAAAAGGATATTTCTCTTTTGTTTCACGACGGGAAATAACTGCCCCGTTATTCATCTCCGAACCGGTAGCGGGCAAAGTCAATACAGTGGCAAGAGGTACAGTATGAGTGACTGGACGTCCGGCAAGTACTAAATCCCAGGCATCACCATCATACAGGATTCCTGCGGAAATCAATTTCGTACCGTCAATAACGGAACCACCACCAACAGCCAGCAGATAATCTACTTTCTCTTCTTTTCCCAAAGCAATAGCTTTACGGAGAGTTTCAATGGCAGGATTGGGTTCGATTCCCCAGAATTCTACTGTAAAATGATTCTTCAATGCTTCCTTTACCTGATCGTACACTCCGTTTTTCTTCACGCTTCCACCGCCAAAAGTAATCATAATACGCTTGTCGGACGGTATTTCTTTAGCCAACCGAGCAATCATCCCTTTTCCCATTATCAGTTTCACGGGATTTTGAAAAATAAAATTTTCCATATCTTAGTCTATTGTTATTATTTTGGTTATTAGTCACTATCCTTGCAAAGATATATGATTTATCCGAACCCTGTCAGAATCAAGCGAAGAATTGTTGTGCCACGGAAGGAACCATAGCCGACAACCAGGGTTTCATATCCTCTGCTACCAATAACCAATACAATAATAATATAATGAAAATGGCAATAGCGATACCTACTAAAACTTTTCTCTGTTTCATAATTGTTTTTGTTTAAATATTCAATATTTATAAGAACAGTTCAGGTTGAAAATTGTTCTATATCAGAAAAATGAAGGCAAAAGAGAAAAAAAGTCATTTTTTGTTTGCTGTTTCAAACAAAGTGTCTATATTTGCCCCCAATAAAATTACAAAAGACAATGAGAACAATGTTAGTAAATACATATTGGTGGTGGCACCCGTTACAACTCCGACAGTCGTAAGGGAGCAGTGCTCGTATGTATATACCTCATTAAAGATATAACAGATTTGAAAGAGCCCTGTCGCAACTTGCGGCAGGGCTCTTTTTATTTGCCCATTTTCGAACAGATTTAGATAATAACATAAAAAATAGATAGGATTATGAAAAGTTTTTTAGTTGACCAGGATGGCTATTACGGAGAATTCGGTGGTGCTTATGTACCGGAAATCCTCCACAAATGTGTTGAGGAACTGACGAACAAGTACCTCGAAGTGATTGAAAGCGAAGAATTTAAAAAGGAATTTGAGCAGTTATTACGCGACTACGTAGGACGTCCTTCCCCACTCTATCTGGCAAAACGCCTTTCCGAAAAGTATGGTTGCAAGTTGTATCTGAAACGGGAAGACCTGAATCATACCGGTGCACACAAAATCAACAACACCATCGGACAAATCTTGCTGGCACGCCGCATGGGAAAGAAACGCATCATCGCCGAAACCGGAGCCGGACAACATGGAGTAGCAACAGCTACCGTATGTGCGTTGATGGATATGGAATGTATCGTTTATATGGGAAAGACGGATGTAGAACGCCAACATATCAATGTGGAGAAAATGAAAATGCTGGGAGCTACCGTTATTCCCGTTACTTCCGGAAACATGACCTTGAAAGACGCAACCAACGAAGCGATCCGCGACTGGTGTTGCCATCCTGCCGACACTTATTATATTATCGGCTCTACCGTAGGCCCTCATCCTTATCCTGATATGGTGGCACGCCTGCAATCTGTTATCAGCGAAGAAATAAAAAAACAACTGCAAGAAAAAGAAGGACGTGACTATCCGGATTATCTGATAGCCTGCGTTGGAGGAGGAAGTAATGCTGCCGGAACGATTTATCATTATATCAATGATGAACGGGTAGGCATCATTCTGGCGGAAGCCGGAGGTAAAGGAATAGAAACCGGAATGACCGCCGCCACCATCCAACTCGGTAAAATGGGAATTATCCACGGAGCGCGTACTTACGTCATCCAAAACGAAGACGGACAGATTGAAGAGCCTTACTCGATTTCCGCCGGACTGGATTATCCGGGCATTGGTCCGATACACGCCAATCTTGCCGCACAAAGACGTGCCAACGTTTTGGCAATCAATGACGACGAAGCAATAGAAGCCGCTTACGAACTGACTAAACTCGAAGGTATTATCCCTGCACTGGAATCCGCCCATGCATTAGGAGCTTTGAGAAAATTGAAGTTCAAACCGGAAGATATCGTTGTATTGACTGTTTCAGGACGAGGAGACAAAGATATTGAAACCTATTTATCGTTTAATGAACAGCAATAAGTAATTAGTAAACCATCATTCGTAATCAATAATCAAGCAATTATAGAAATGAAAACATTTAATTATACAACTCATAGCAAACAAGTGCTCGGAGATATGCATACTCCTGTCAGCATTTACCTGAAAGTGCGCGACATGTATCCGCAATCTGCATTAATGGAAAGTTCCGACTATCATGCCGGAGAAAATTCCTTGTCATTTATAGCCCTCTGTCCCCTGGCAAGTATCGGTATAAACGGCGGCATTGTCACTTCCAACTATCCCGATAACAGCCGCACGGAAGAACCCCTGACAAAAACCTTCCATGTAGAAAAGGCCATGAACCGGTTTATCAATCAATTCCAGGTGACCGGGGATAATAAGAATGTATGTGGACTTTACGGATACACGACGTTCAACGCTGTGAAATACTTCGAGCACATCCCGGTGAAAGAAAGTCACGATGAGCAAAATGACGCTCCGGATTTGCTATACATATTATATAAGTATGTCATTGTTTTCAATCATTTCAAAAATGAATTGACACTCGTTGAAATGTTGTCCGAAGGAGAAGAAAGCGGCTTACCGGAACTGGAAGCAGCCATCGAAAACCGGAATTATGCTTCTTACAACTTCTCTGTAACAGGTCCCGTTACTAGCCCTATCACCGACGAGGAGCATAAAGCCAATGTCCGCAAAGGAATCGCGCACTGTATGCGTGGAGATGTTTTCCAAATCGTACTTTCCAGAAGATTTATCCAACCTTATGCCGGAGATGATTTCAAAGTGTACCGCGCACTCCGCAGCATCAATCCTTCTCCTTATCTTTTCTACTTCGATTTCGGAGGATACCGCATCTTCGGTTCTTCACCGGAAACACATTGCAAAATCGAAGATGGTCGTGCTTACATCGATCCGATTGCCGGAACTACCCGCCGTACCGGAGATGTAGTAAAAGACCGGGAACTGACAGAAGCTTTATTGGCTGACCCTAAAGAAAATGCAGAGCATGTCATGCTGGTTGATCTTGCCAGAAACGACCTTTCCCGTAATTGTCATGATGTACGCGTACTATTCTATAAGGAACCACAATATTATAGTCATGTCATTCACCTGGTAAGCCGTGTCAGCGGTATGTTGAATGAGGGCGCAGATAAAATAAAAACGTTTATTGATACGTTTCCTGCCGGCACATTAAGCGGTGCTCCCAAAGTACGCGCTATGCAGTTAATCAGCGAAATCGAACCACATAATCGTGGAGCCTATGGTGGCTGTATCGGTTTTATCGGATTGAACGGCGAATTAAATCAGGCTATCACTATCCGTACTTTTGTAAGCCGCAACAATGAACTCTGGTTCCAAGCCGGAGGAGGTATTGTAGCACGCAGTCAGGATGAATATGAACTGCAAGAGGTGAACAACAAACTGGGAGCACTGAAAAAGGCGATTGATTTAGCTGTCAAATTAAAAAATTGAAAGCAGAGATAGTATTTGAACAACCATTTTACAATGACAATAAAAATGAAAATATTACTTTTAGATAACTACGACTCTTTCACTTATAACCTACTGCACGCAGTGAAAGAATTAGGGGCTACAGATGTAGAAGTAGTCCGCAACGACCAGATAGAGCTTGATGAAGTAGACCGATTTGATAAAATCATCCTGTCTCCCGGACCGGGCATACCCGAAGAGGCCGGACTGCTATTACCTATTATTAAAAGATATGCTCCGACCAAAAGCATTCTGGGTGTCTGCCTCGGTCATCAAGCCATCGGCGAAGCTTTCGGAGCACGTCTGGAAAATCTCAAAGAAGTATATCATGGGGTACAGACTCCGATTACCATCCTTCACCAGGATTTGCTTTTTGAAGGGTTGGGAAAAGAAATCCCTGTTGGAAGATACCATTCCTGGGTAGTCAGCCGGGAAGGTTTTCCCGATTGCCTGGAAATAACGGCAGAAAGTCAGGAAGGACAAATCATGGCAATCCGCCATAAGACCTACAATGTACATGGTATTCAGTTCCATCCCGAATCAGTATTAACTCCGCAAGGAAAAGAAATTATTAAAAACTTCTTAAACGATTAAACTTATGAAACAGATTCTATACAAACTTTTCGAACATCAATATTTGGGACGCGATGAGGCTCGCACCATTTTACAGAACATCGCACAAGGAAAATATAATGATGTACAGGTAGCCTCTTTAATTACCGTCTTTCTGATGCGTAATATCTCTGTGGAAGAATTATGCGGTTTCCGCGATGCATTGCTTGAAATGCGTATTCCGGTTGATTTAAGTGAATTTGCTCCGATAGATATCGTAGGAACCGGAGGTGATGGAAAAAATACATTTAATATTTCTACAGCTTCCTGTTTTACTGTTGCCGGAGCCGGTTTCCCGGTTGTGAAACATGGTAATTACGGAGCAACATCAGTCAGCGGTGCCAGTAATGTAATGGAGCAACACGGTGTAAAGTTCACCAGTGACGTCGATCAACTGCGCCGTAGCATGGAGAAATGTAATCTTGCCTATCTGCATGCTCCTTTATTCAATCCGGCATTAAAGGCAGTTGCTCCGGTTCGTAAAGGATTGGCAGTGCGCACTTTCTTTAATATGCTCGGTCCGTTGGTTAATCCGGTATTACCGGCCTATCAGCTTTTAGGAGTTTACAACCTCCCGTTACTTCGCCTCTATACCTATACTTATCAGGAAAGCAAGACGAAATTTGCCGTTGTTCATAGTCTCGACGGATATGACGAAATCTCTCTGACAAATGAGTTTAAAGTGGCGACCAGCGATCATGAAAAGATTTACGCTCCCGAGAGTCTCGGATTCTCCCGCTATAAGGAGACTGACCTGGATGGTGGACAAACACCGGAAGATGCAGCTAAGATTTTCGACCAGATCATGAATAACACGGCTACGGAAGCTCAAAAAAATGTAGTGGTAGTCAATTCAGCTTTCGCCATCCATGTGATTTGTCCGGAGAAGACTATTGAAGAATGTATTGCTCTCTCCAAAGAGTCATTGGAAAGTGGACGCGCATTAGCTACCCTAAAAAAATTCATTGAATTGAACAGTTAATGTTTTATTTTTGCAAATCCATCATTTACAATTAATAATCCCACATCAATGAAAGATATATTATCAGAGATTATAGCAAACAAACGATTTGAAGTTGACCTGCAAAAGCAGGCTATCTCCATCGAGCAATTACAGGAAGGTATCAGCGAAGTTCCGACCTCTCGTTCTATGAAGCAGGCATTAGCCTCGTCTGCATCGGGTATTATCGCTGAATTCAAGCGTCGGTCTCCATCCAAAGGATGGATAAAGGAAGAAGCATGCCCGGAAGAAATTGTTCCCTCCTATGCAGTAGCAGGAGCTTCTGCCCTTTCCATCCTCACCGACGAGAAATTTTTCGGAGGAAGCCTGAAGGACATCCGCACTGCACGCCCTTTGGTAGAGATCCCCATTCTTAGGAAGGACTTCATCATTGACGAATACCAGCTTTATCAAGCCAAAATTGTCGGTGCCGATGCCGTACTTCTTATCGCAGCCGCATTAGAACCGGAGAAATGTAATGAACTTGCAGAAAAAGCTCATGAACTAGGTCTGGAAGTTCTTCTGGAGATTCATAGCTCCGAAGAATTAATATATATCGACAAGAAAATAGATATGGTAGGAATCAACAATCGTAATCTGGGTACTTTCTTCACTGATGTAGAAAACTCTTTCCGCTTGGCCGGACAGCTTCCCCAAGATGCTGTATTGGTATCCGAAAGCGGCATCTCCGATCCGGAAATAGTAAACCGACTTCGGGCAGCCGGATTCCGTGGATTCCTGATCGGTGAAACATTTATGAAAACACAGCAACCGGGAGAAACTTTACAGAATTTCCTGCAAGCAATCCAATAAACTAATTATTCAAAACGGACAGCCCTATGATTAACGGAAAAATTATCAAAGTATGCGGTATGCGTGAAGCTGAAAACATACAGGACGTAGAGTCTATCGAAGGCATAGATATGCTGGGATTCATCTTCTATCCTAAATCTCCCCGATATGTCTACGAGCTTCCGGCTTACTTGCCCATTCATGCCCGGCGTGTCGGAGTTTTCGTCAACGAAGACAAGCAGATAATCAGCATGTATGCTGATCGTTTCGGACTGAATTATGTACAGCTCCACGGAAATGAATCGCCGGAATACTGCCGGTCCTTACATTCCACTGGATTGAAAATCATCAAGGCCTTTTCAGTAGACCGTCCCAAAGATTTGAGAAAGGTATATGACTACGAAAAAGTCTGTGATCTTTTTCTGTTCGATACCAAATGCGAACAGTATGGTGGTTCGGGAAATCAATTCGACTGGAGTATTCTGGATATGTACAATGGACATGTAACCTTCCTTTTGAGTGGAGGTATTAACTCATACAGTGCCAATGCCCTGAAAGAGTTTAAACATCCCCGGCTTGCCGGATACGATCTCAACAGCCGTTTTGAATTGAAACCGGGAGAAAAGGATCCGGAGCGTATCCGGACATTTTTAAACGAATTAAAATCATAATCAAAAAATTCCAACGTCATGAATAGAATTAATCAACTTTTCAATAGCAACAAGAAAGACATACTTTCTATTTATTTTTGTGCCGGTACTCCTACTTTGGATGGTACCGCTGATGTAATCCGCACGCTCGAAAAGCACGGAGTGAGTATGATTGAAGTCGGCATTCCTTTCAGTGATCCGATGGCAGATGGCATTGTTATTCAGAATGCCGCTACGCAGGCATTGCGCAATGGTATGTCTCTAAAACTTCTTTTTGAACAATTACGGGATATTCGCAAGGACGTAAAAATCCCACTTGTGCTTATGGGATATTTAAACCCAATCATGCAATTCGGATTTGAGAATTTCTGCCGTAAATGTGTGGAATGTGGTATCGACGGCGTCATTATCCCTGATCTCCCTTTCCGTGATTACCAAGAACATTATCGTATCATTGCCGAACGCTATAACATCAGAGTGATTATGCTCATCACACCGGAAACCAGCGAAGAACGGGTACGCGAGATAGATACACATACCGACGGATTTATTTATATGGTTTCATCAGCAGCAACCACCGGAGCGCAACAAGATTTCAACGAACAAAAACGGGCTTACTTCAAAAAGATTGAAGGTATGCATCTGAACAATCCGTTGATGGTGGGATTTGGTATCTCCAATAAAGCAACATCCCAAGCAGCTTGCGAACACGCTTCCGGAGCTATCATCGGCAGTAAGTTCGTCACTCTGCTCGAAGAAGAAAAAGACCCGGAAAAGGCGATTACCAGACTGAAAGAAGCCCTGAAGTAAGAGCCTCGGATGAAAATTTCCGCAGGCCGCAGGGCTATTTCCGCAAACCGTGGGGCTATTTCTGCAAGCCGTGGGGAGGCCGTACTTCACCCGTGGGACGAGCAGAGACAAGCCGTGAGCTGAACAAAAACAAGACGTGGACTGAACAGGATCGAGGCGTGGGCTGACAATCTCGTTGCCCCTGTCATTCACCGAATCCGAAGTCCGAACAACAACAGCAGCAGTCTTCCTTTCCTCGCCAATATTGCTGCTGTTGTTTACAACAGTAGTAATATTTCTCTTCTCTTCTACTCTACTCTCTTGGGTTTCATTCGGTTTTCGCCCTTTATCCATCGGCGTTTCAGAGGTTTTTTCCACTGCACTTTTTTCCACTGGTTTTTGCATACTATTAACCACTGATTTGCTGTAGTCATTCTTTGCACACAGATACAGCAACAACACATAAATCCCTACAAGTTGCACTCCCCCTATCTGATACATCATGACGCTCAAATTGTCGTCCGCCCCAAAACAGATTTCTAACGGAAAATACCGGTCATTTTTCATTTTCTCTTTCGTTTTTTATTTAAAGCCGGACACTTCGTCCAACCTGCCCCAAAGATGAGGACATTTTTTCATACTACATATCGCAAAAATGCAACATAGATATTTTTTATAGCCTTGTCCTTCCAACTTTATATAATTCGTCATTTACCACTCATTATTCGCATTTAATCCGTATCTTTGCCAATGTTTTAACAGTAATTCAACAATTATGAGAGCAGAAACTCCTTCCGTTTTGTTAATTTACACGGGTGGGACTATCGGAATGATAGAGAATCCGGAAACAGGTGCCTTAGAAAATTTCAACTTCGATCATTTGCTTAAGCACGTCCCCGAACTGAAAAGATTCAACTACCGCATTTCCTCCTACCAATTCGATCCCCCTCTCGACTCTTCGGACATGGAACCTGCTTACTGGGCAAAACTGGTAAAGATCATCAATTACAATTATGATTATTTCGATGGTTTCGTCATCCTTCACGGAACAGACACAATGGCTTACACTGCCTCTGCACTAAGTTTCATGCTCGAAAATCTAAGCAAACCTATCATCCTCACAGGTTCCCAGCTCCCGATCGGGACTTTGCGCACAGACGGAAAGGAAAACCTCATCACAGCCATCGAAATTGCAGCAGCTAAAAATCCGGATGGTACAGCCATTGTTCCGGAGGTTTGTATTTTCTTTGAGAATCATTTGATGCGTGGTAACCGTACCACCAAAATCAATGCGGAGAATTTCAATGCTTTCCGCTCTTTCAATTATCCGCCATTGGCACGGGTAGGTATCCACATTAAATATGAGCCTAATCTCATTCGGAAACCAGACCCGACAAAACCGTTAAAACCGCATTACCTGTTTGACACCAATGTGGTTATTCTAACACTTTTTCCGGGCATTCAAGAGAGTATCGTGACTTCTCTGCTTCATGTTCCGGGATTGAAAGCGGTTGTCATGAAAACCTTCGGTTCGGGAAATGCTCCGCAAAAAGAATGGTTCATCCGCCAACTAAAGGAAGCTACCGATCGTGGAATTATCATTGTCAACATTACACAATGTGCCTCCGGAGCAGTAGAAATGGGACGTTACGAAACAGGAATGCATCTTCTGGAAGCAGGTGTAATCAGTGGATATGACAGTACCCCCGAATGTGCCATAACAAAGCTCATGTTTTTATTGGGACATGGATTACCCAACAAGGATATCCGATATAAAATGAACTCCTGCTTAATAGGAGAAATCACCAAGTCTTAAGTTAAATCCATTTATTGTAACCCCCTGATTTTCATTTTAAACAGTTGTATAAAAGTGAAAATCAGGGGATTTCTCTTCATCATCATCAAGGCCGAATCAAACCTAAAAGAGCCAAAGAAGAACCAAAACGGAAGTATAGTTGTTTTCACTCCATAAAATAACAGAAAAAACATTTCCAATAAAAGATATGCAGTTATTTTTGTGATGGATTTGGTTACAAACAATCAAGCAATAATACATTATGATGAAGAAAACAATTCAATTTGTACCCATCATTGCAATAGCGATGGCAGGTACTATGTCTAGTTGTGTTGACTCTGGAAAGGATCTCTATGATCCGTCTTACGAAACACCTAACCCGATGGGAGATGGCTTTGCTGCTCCCGATGATATCGATTGGAACATGATAACCACTAAAAATGTCTCGGTCGAAGTGAAAGATGAAGAAGGAGGACTATTTGCTTATTTAGTTGAAATATATGCAGAAGATCCTTTGACTAATGAAAGCGCTTCCGTGCTCGCTGCAAGGACAGCTAATAAAGAAAACAACTTTAAATTTACAACCGCTGTCAGTCTGCTGCCAACTCAAAAGGGTATTTATGTGAAGCAAACCGACCCTAGAGGACGTGAACAGGTATATCAGTTCGATGTGCCGGAAAACAGCGATAATATTACCTGTAAACTCTATTATGCAGGATCTACTGCACAAAATAGAGCGTTGATGAGTCGTGCCGCTGCTACAAGAGGCCTTTCATTTGAAAAGCCGGATTACTATTCCATACCTGCTAATGCAAAAGAAGTGACTGAAATGTCAGGAACCACTTTGCTGCGTGATGCTTCTTACAAAATCACCTCTGACTATGCCGGCACATTCAAGTTTGACGGTTATGACGGTGAAATTGCAACCAAAGTTTATGTAGATGCTAAATGGACGATTCCCGCAACATTCCAATTCCAAAACGGTATTGAAATCATTGTGATGAATAATGCTAAAATTGAAGCATCAGGAACCATGACGTTCATTAGAAACTCCATGTTGACCATTATGGAAAAGGGAGAAGTGAATGCAGAGGATATATCATTCACCAATGGAGCGCCTGCTGCATTAAGAAACTGGGGTGCACTGACTGTAGCGAACACAATGACACTACATTCCGGTGCAACACTCTACAACAAAGGAACCATAACCAGCAAGAATATCTCAATCAATTCCAATACGAAAATTGTAAATGACAATAAAATCAGTTTGGAAGGAGAATTAAATCTGCCGTCTAATTTCTCTTTGGAAAATAACGGAGAGATTTATGGAGAGAAATTAATTGCAAATTCCGACGCTGTTGCTACCAACAACAACATCATGAAGTTTACAACCATCAGTCTCACCAATACGACTGTCAACAACGCTTGTAGCATGGAAGCAACGACTTCTTTCTATGCCAACGGAGCGACGTTTAACTTTACTCAAGGATATTTGAAAGCTCCTAAAATGGAGTTTGTTAATGGAACAGTAAATTTAAGTGATGGTTCTATGCTGGATGCTACGACAAGTATCAGCATACCTCCCGGTTATGCCAAGTTTTATGGAAAAGGCGAAAATACTTCTATGATAAAATCACCGGTTATCACCGGACAAGGTTTCACATATGATGGAAATTTGGTTATTGAATGTGATAGCCACGTTGAAAAGAACCAATGGTGGGAAAACTTCCATGTACTGAATGGCGCATACTTCACCAAAATGGGAGACTCTAAAGTCATCATCGATGTTTGTACAGGAATTAAAAATGGTGGAAATGAAGGAGGAGATCCTGAAGATCCTAAGTTCCCGATCATCATGGATGATAATCGCAATTATGCTTATCTGTTTGAAGACCAATGGCCTTTATATGGGGATTACGATATGAACGACCTTGTTCTGATTATCAAGGAAAGAAAGATCTCCATCAATAAGAGCAATAAGGCAGAAGAGTTCACGTTAAGTCTTGATTTATCGGCTGCCGGAGCTACCAAGAGTATTGGAGCTGCTATCATGCTGGACGGTGTTCCTGCCAGTGCCATTACGCAGCCGGTGGAATTCAGTGACAACTCTCTTTTTAAAGGTTTCAATGTGAATAGTAATCTGATTGAGAACGGACAGGACTATGCGGTTATTCCATTATTTGACGATGCTCACAAAGCATTGGGAAGAGACCGTTACGAACAGATCAATACGATTGCAGGTCACTCTGCCAATACGAGTCCTAAAAATATCAGTTTCACTATAAAGTTCAGCAATCCTATCTCTGTGGATGAGCTTAATATCAATAAACTGAATGTTTTCATTTTCGTAGAAGGAAACAGAAACCAGCGTAAGGAGATTCATATTGTCGGTTATCAACCAACTAAGTTGGCAAATACCGACTTGTTCGGAGGCAACAACGACGATAGTTCTACTTCCCGCAAGAGATATTACATCAGCAAAGATAACCTGGCATGGGGAATCATGGTTCCGACAGACTTCAAATGGCCTTTGGAATATGTGAATATCAAATCAGCTTACTCGTTATTCGAAAGTTGGGTGACCAGTGGCGGTACTAAGAATGAAGAATGGTGGAAAACTTTTGATTCATCAAGAGTATATAAATAAGCCTAACAATTAATCTTTAACACGGATTCCAGTTTTTATGGAATCCGTGTTTTTTCATTAAGATGCTGTAAGTTGCAATTAATAGAAAAAAAAGATATATCACGAATTTTACTCTCCTGATTGGGGATTATTCTAAAATAATATCTATATTTGCAGTGTATCACAAATATTATGTGACAACAATCTTAATCTATAAATCAAATAACAAAGCAAGCGATAGAAAGGTCTATTCGTATGAAGAAAAAAATATTACTAGTCGACGATAAATCGACAATCGGAAAAGTGGCCGGTGTGTATCTAGGAAAAGAGTATGATTTTACCTATTTGGAAGATCCCATCAAAGCAATAGAATGGCTTAATGAAGGCAATGTACCTGACCTCATTATTTCAGACATTCGTATGCCTCTCATGATGGGGGATGAATTCTTAAGATACATGAAGAACAATGAATTATTCAAGTCAATTCCTATCGTTATGTTATCCAGTGAGGAAAGTACAACGGAAAGAATCAGACTATTGGAAGAGGGAGCAGAAGACTATATCCTGAAACCATTCAACCCTTTGGAACTCAAAATCCGAATCAAAAAGATTATTGACTAATACCGGGTCTTCTACACATGCAATATTTTGTTTATATAGGCAGAGATAGCAAAACAATAGAACTACTCTCCCGACTAAGTATTGGGGTATTCTATGCTGCACCCAATTGTAGCAAAGCTGTCAAAGTATTGGAGAAAATACGCGAAAAATATGACGCAGCTCTATTTTTCGAACAAGTGAACATATCCAAAGATATTGCAGATATCCAATACATGCGTAAAAAGTATCCGGGGCTTTATATGGTACTCGTTATCGACTCCTTATCTAAGGAAGAAGCATCCGAATATCTTAAAGCCGGTATCAACAATACGATAAAATATGAAACAAGCCAGGAGGCTTTAAAAGATTTATCAACTTTCCTTAAACGAAGAAAAGATCAGAAAATAAAGGCACTTCAACTTAAAGCACAAAATATAAATGCTTTCCGCCTGCCTTTATGGAAAAGAACTTTTGATATTTTCTTTTCAGGAATGGCGATATTATGTCTTTCTCCTCTCTTAATATTTACTGCACTAGCTATCCGGATAGAAAGTAAGGGTCCTATTATCTACAAATCCAAGCGCGTAGGGAGTAATTATCAGATATTCGACTTCCTCAAATTCCGTTCGATGTATACTGATGCCGACAAGCATTTAAAGGATTTCAATGCCCTTAACCAATATCAGCAGGAAGATGAGGATATTTGGGGAGAAGAACCGGAAGCGGAAGTGAATGAAGAAATCGATGAAGAAGAAATCCTCTTGATATCTGACGATTTTGTAATCTCCGAAGAAGACTACATTAACAAGAAGTCCAAGGAAAAAAGCAATGCTTTCGTTAAGCTGGAAAATGACCCTCGAATAACTAAGATTGGACGTATTATACGTAAATATAGTATTGACGAGTTACCCCAGCTTATTAATATTTTAAAAGGGGATATGTCAATAGTAGGCAACCGCCCTCTCCCACTCTATGAAGCCGAGTTGCTGACAAGCGATGAACACATCGACCGTTTCATGGGTCCGGCCGGATTGACCGGTTTATGGCAGGTAGAGAAAAGAGGCGAAGCCGGTAAACTTTCTGCTGAAGAACGCAAGCAATTGGATATCACCTATGCAAAGACATTCTCTTTCTGGTTGGATATAAAGATTATTCTGAAAACAGTTACTGCATTCATTCAAAAAGAGAACGTATAATCTCCTTCCAGATGATAGACTCTTATATCTACATAATAGATGATCTGGTATTCTTCTGTACAGGGCTTTTGCTCCTATACCTCTTTGTGATGGCCATAGCCTCACATTTCAAACATATCACCTACCCGAAGGCTCAAAAGGAATATGGTTGCGCCATTCTCGTTCCGGAGGGAAGTATTCTTCCGGATATGTATAAAGAAGAAGCGTACGAGTTTATCACATACAGCGATCTACATCAGACAATCAACAGTTTAGACCAGGAACGATACGACCTGGTTCTCTTCCTGTCCAATACAGCATGCGCTTTATCTCCGCAATTCCTGAATAAGATATATAATGCCTATGATGCCGGTGTACAAGCCATCCAACTACATACGATAGTAGAAAACCGCAAAGGCATCTGTAATCGCTTCCGGGCTATACGTGAGGAAATAAAAAACAGCCTCTGTAGAGCCGGCAATACACAATTCGGACTGTCATCCAATTTATTGGGGACTAATATGGCAATCGACCTAAAATGGCTACAAAAGAACATGAAAAGTTCTAAGACTAATATCGAACGAAAATTATTCCGACAGAATATATACATTGACTACTTGCCGGATGTGATTGTTTATTGCCAGTCCGCACCCGCCTGTCCTTACCGGAAACGTATCCGGAAAACAACTTCCTACTTACTCCCTTCCATATTTGAAGGAAACTGGAGTTTCTGCAACCGGATCGTACAACAATTAACGCCTTCTCCACTTAAATTATGTATCTTCGTAAGTATTTGGACTTCGTTGATTACCGTATATAATTGGACCTTATCATTCGGATGGTGGATTGCACTTTTCGGTCTATTAATCACTTATAGCCTGGCAATTCCTGATTATCTGGTAGAGGACAAAAAGAAGAAAAAACATTCAATATGGAGAAGAAAACACTTAAACAGCGAATTAAAGAAAACCCCGGCTTAAAACAGGCTGTACATCGTTTTATCATGCATCCCGTTAAAACTCGCCCTAATTGGTGGATACGGCTCTTCGATTTCATATACCTGAAACGCGGAAAGGGTTCTGTCATCTATCGGAGTGTACGCAAAGACCTCCCTCCTTTCAACCGATTCTCTTTGGGTAAATATTCTGTTGTCGAAGACTTCTCCTGTCTGAATAATGCAGTTGGCGACTTAACAATCGGAGATTATACACGCATCGGATTGAGAAACACAATCATAGGTCCGGTTAATATTGGCAATCATGTCAACCTGGCACAGAATGTAACGGTCACAGGACTCAACCATAATTATCAGGATGCAGAAAAGATGATTGACGAACAAGGTGTCAGCACACTGCCTGTTGTCATCGAAGATGATGTATGGGTAGGTGCCAATTCGGTCATTCTACCGGGAGTAACTTTAGGGAAACATTGCGTAGTGGCTGCCGGAAGTGTAGTCAGTCATTCCGTCCCACCCTATTCAATATGTGCCGGATGCCCTGCTAGAATCATAAAAACATACGATTTCGAGACTAAAGAGTGGAAAAAAGTAGAGAAAACACCTGCTACTAACCATAAATAGTGAGAATAGCTACAGAATATACCTCATAAAGGTGATTGTGACACATTCTGAAACGCATTATCTTTGCAGTATCAGAATTGAATTAATTAGTCATAATTTTATTACGTAGCCACATTTAAGTAAAAAATGAAATAGAGTCCCGCCGAAGCGATTTCGTCGGGATTTTGTTTTTTATTACCTTAATCCAATCCACAGACTTAAATCCCATATAAATAAAAAACGAGCTAATTCTTTTTATAGAACCACTCGCCACTGCATCAGAAAAGCCTAAAGGCTTTTCCATAGTACCTCAAATTTCCTGAAAACTAATCTTCTTTTTACCTAAAAACGTCTTACCTATTGTTATCCTTTTACCTTCTACTAAAAACTTATCCTATTGAACTAAACTAAAAAACTTTTAATACCTTAAACTGTCTAATCTAATACCTTATTTAATATTTTCTTTTACCTTATAAACTAACAGCAATTTCTCAACTGCTTTGCAAAGGTACGAATATTTTTCGTGTGCGCAAACGGTTTTATATTTTATAACACTTCCGCAGGCTATAAATCTTTCACATCGCTCAATGCAACCAGCTTATTTACAATAGCATAGATAGTCAAACCGGCAGCACTATGTATTTGCAATTTTTTGCTAATATTTCTTCGGTGTGTAATCACCGTATGAATCGACAAAAAAAGCTTTTCCGCTATTTCCTTATTTGTCATTCCCTTCACCACACAGATGACGATTTCTTTTTCCCGCTGGCTAAGCGTATCCTGATTATCCATCTCTTCTTCTTCGGAAACCACATTCAATAAACCTGCAATTTTCTTAGAAAGAGTTTCCAAATCATCGAATATCGAAATAGACTCATCATACTTACCCAATAATGAAGCATCTACGAAAGAAGTAACCAACGCTATTAAACGTATTCTTTTACCGGATATTTCTTCTCGAAACTTAGCTACATCAAAGTAATCACCAAAAGTAGGATTGACAATTAACATTTCGGGACATTGCGTTCGGACGCAATCGTGCAAAGCTTCAACAGACAGTAATTCTATTGGTTGTACTTTTACGTTAGAAAGACGCTTCAATGCAGCAGTCAACCCACCACGAATAATTACAGAGGTCTCTGCAATAGCTATTCGAACTACTTCGTTATTTTTCATTTTCCCTAATCCTCCTTTCCAAATTCAGAATAGCAGGAACAAAAATATAGTCCTCAACCTTGCAATGAGATTCCAGTCCGGCTTCGCAAGCATATATGTCGAAAAGAGCCGCGTTCAGAAGATTTTCATTTGCTTTGGCAGGGCAATATTTAATAATGATATTTTTCAGTTCTGTCAATTTCTCCCCTACCTGATCGTGATGCTTGGAAAATGTACTGATCTGATAGTTTTTGGGAGCAACTCCTTTAATCAATGAATCGACATACTTAAATACGGTTTTCTCTTCATAATCCATGTGCTTACGCACCTCTCGTGTATATTCATCGAAAAACTTAAGGATGAGAAAAGCAACATCGTCTTGCGAACAGTCGATTGCCTCGATCAATTTACGACGAATAGCGGGAAGAGAAAAATCCAGAAAATAAATATGTGCCTGCCGCAGATAATCAATCAATGCAGGTATGGAAATATCATCTTTATCTCCATCGAGCCGGGAAAAGCCTTCAGCCATAAAGTTGACTACAATCAGAAAGGTCCGGCAGTCTACTCCATTCAGTTCACACACCTCCTTGACTGTCTTGTCACCGAACCCCAACGAAAGCCCAAAACGACTCATCACTTGCAACAAAGAATAATTATCGCTGATGAGATCGATCATCTTATCAGTTGGCTTATATTTTTGTAAATTATCCATCATACCTATTTATATTAGAGACTGCAAAGGAACGGAATATTTTGCTGAAATGCAATCATCATTTATAGGTATTTTAATTCGCCGGAAATAGCCAAATACTAATTATATGCTACTATTTTGTAGCGTAACTTTAGGCAAGCTAGTCTTTTTTTAGTAATTTTGTCGCTATCAATTTGTAATTAGTAACTCGTAATTTGTAATTAATAAAATGGCAAACGAACTCGAACTGAAATACGGCTGCAACCCTAATCAAAAGCCTGCTCGTATCTTCATGAAAGAAGGCGAACTCCCCATCGAAGTATTGAATGGACGTCCCGGTTATATCAATCTATTGGATGCATTCAACAGTTGGCAACTAGTGAAAGAACTGAAAGAAGCTACCGGACTGCCGGCTGCCGCGTCTTTCAAACATGTCAGCCCTGCAGGTGCTGCTGTTGCGGTAGAAATGAGCGACACACTGAAGAAGATTTATTTTGTTGATGACATGAAACTATCTCCATTGGCTACAGCATACGCCCGTGCACGTGGAGCAGACCGTATGTCGTCTTACGGAGACTTTATCGCATTATCCGACACTTGTGACGAAGAAACAGCACGCATCATCAACCGTGAAGTATCCGACGGCGTCATTGCTCCTGACTATACTCCCGAAGCACTGGAGATTCTAAAGAATAAAAGAAAAGGAACCTATAATGTAATAAAGATAGATCCTGCATACCGCCCGGCTCCTATCGAACATAAAGATGTATTCGGAGTAACTTTCGAACAAGGAAGAAACGAATTGAAGATCGATGAAAGTCTTTTGAAAGAGATGCCTACGCAGAACAAGGAAATCCCGGCTGATGCAAAACGCGACTTAATCATTGCCTTAATCACTTTAAAATATACACAATCCAATTCTGTATGTTATGCCAAAGACGGACAGGCAATCGGTATTGGCGCAGGCCAACAGTCACGTATTCACTGTACGCGCCTGGCAGGAAATAAAGCAGATATCTGGTATTTACGCCAACACCCGAAAGTGATGAACTTGCCATGGATTGAAAAAATCCGTCGTGCAGACCGTGACAATACGATTGACGTTTACATTTCGGAAGATTATGACGACGTACTGGCAGACGGTATCTGGCAACAGTTCTTCACTGAAAAGCCTGAAATACTGACACGCGAAGAAAAACGGGCATGGTTGGATACGATGACAGGCGTAGCTTTAGGATCAGATGCATTCTTCCCATTCGGAGATAATATAGAACGCGCACACAAGAGTGGCGTCAGCTATATTGCACAACCGGGCGGATCAGTACGTGACGATCATGTGATTGGAACTTGCGACAAATACAATATGGCAATGGCATTTACAGGCATCCGCTTGTTCCACCATTAAAAAGATCGACCATTTTTTATTCCATATATCCCCATTTATAATGAGAAGGAGACAAATCTTCCATTATAAATGGGGATTTCCTATTTCTTTAAGACCCTCTATCTTTGCAGCGTTACATTTAAAAACGAATCAAAGATGAATAAAATTGGTGTATTTTATGGTTCCACAACAGGAACAACAGAAGACCTTGCCCGTCGAATTGCAGAGAAATTAGATGTACCATCGGCAGATGTATTTGATGTATCCAAGCTAACAGAGGCATTAGTCAATGAATATGATGTATTGGTGCTCGGCTCTTCCACATGGGGAGCAGGCGAACTTCAAGACGACTGGTACGATGGAGTAAAAGTTTTAAAGAAGTGTGATTTATCCCACAAATCTGTAGCCCTGTTCGGTTGCGGCGACTCTGACTCGTATAGCGACACATTCTGTGACGCAATAGGTATTCTTTATGAAGATCTGAAAGATACCCACTGCAAATTCTGTGGAGCAACAGATACTGCAGGCTATACCTTCGATTCTTCCATTGCCGTCGTAGACGGTAAGTTTGTAGGTCTTCCACTTGACGAAGTCAACGAAGATAGCAAAACAGACGAACGTATCAGCGCATGGGCCGAACAAGTGAAACAAGAAATTAGCTAATTTTACCTTAACATAAAAAGAATACTTTGCATCATGGCAACTGAAAGAATCATCCCCGGCGAAATCCGAATTTTTCTTAATCATATTTATGAGTTTAAGAAAGGCGTACGCAACATGGTACTTTACACAATGAGTAAAGAGCACGAAGAATTTGCCATCCGCCGATTGAAAAATCAAAAGATCAGTTATATGATACAGGAAGTAGGTACCAATAAAATCAACCTGTTTTTTGGAAAGGCAGAATGTATGGAAGCCATGCGGCACATCATCATCCGTCCTTTAAACCAACTGACTGCTGAAGAAGATTTTATTTTAGGAGCCATGCTGGGATATGACCTTTGCCAGCAATGCAAACGATATTGCAGTAAAAAAGAAGGTATAAAGATGGCAGTTTAAGCGATAACCTTAGCATAAGTTTAGCTTTGTTTGTATGTAGTTTGTCTGAGTTGAATCGTTTCTGAAAAGGTAGTTTCCTGATGGTAGATATACTCAAGGAAACTGGTTGTAGAAGAAACGATTCGCTCAATTACAAACAAAATCGGTGACACTATGAAATAATAAAGACAACTCTACACACTAACAACAGACAAAGGTGTATATCAGTAAAAATTATCATACTGAAATACACCTTTGTCTGTTTTATTTTATCTACTACTATATTTTTTTTACTCTTTAGATTAAAATTACCTACATATACTGAATTTAAGAAACAACTATGCCTAATATTAGGTATTGCCACATTTTTTAACCTAATCTAACTTTGCAGCCGATAAAATTATTAAAAAGATGAGAAAAATAACAGCAATCGTTATTCTTAGTCTCCTACCTTCTCTTACAATTCCAGCACAGGAGACAAAAGAAATTTCCAAAAGTAGTAATTCTTCTTCTACAGAAGAATATACAAAATTCCGTTTTGGAGGATACAGTGAAATGGTCGCTAATTTTAAAGATTATGGCATCAACCGTTTCTATGGAGGAAACGATGGTAATCCAAAGAAAAACAGGAATACCATTTCAATTCCCCGTTTCGTTTTAGCTTTTGATTATAAGTTCAATTCCAAATGGATACTCGGTGCAGAGATTGAGTTCGAATCTGGTGGAACAGGTACAGCTTTCGAATTAGAAAACACCGAAAACGGTGAATACGAAACAGAAGTTGAAAAAGGAGGTGAAGTAGCTATCGAACAATTTCACATCACACGTTTAATTCACCGCTCCCTCAATGTACGTGCCGGACATATTATTGTTCCGGTAGGATTGACTAACGCACACCATGAACCGATCAATTTCTTCGGAACTTCACGCCCGGAAGGTGAAACAAGCCTTTTGCCTTCTACCTGGCATGAAAATGGTCTGGAAATCTTTGGTTCTTTCGGAAAAGGGTATGCAAGCTTCGATTATCAAGCTATGGTGGTAGCAGGCCTGAATCCTAATGGATTCGATCGTAACACATGGGTAGGTAGTGGCAAACAGGGAATCTTTGAGGAAGACAACTTCACTTCTCCCGCGTATGTATTTCGTTTAGATTATAAAGGAGTTCCCGGTTTACGTGTAGGTGCATCATTTTATTATTGTGCAGATGCAGGAGCCAACTCTGATAAAGAACAGACTTATGCAAACTATGGAAAAATTCCGATAAGAATCTTCACCGCAGATGCACAGTATCGCAATAAATATGTAACGGCACGCGGTAATATCTTATATGGAAATTTAGGAAATTCATTAGGAGTAAGTCAGGCAAATGTCAAATTATCCAATAAATCGCCTTACAGCCGTCTGGCTCCGGTAGCGAAGAATGCCGTAAGTTATGCAGCAGAAGCCGGCATTAATATCCGCTCGGTCTTCGGAGGCAATAAAAAGATTCCGGTAATCTATCCATTTGCCCGCTATGAATACTACAACCCACAAGAGAAAGGGGAAAAAGGGCAAACGATGGAAAAACGTTGCCAAGTAAGTATGTGGACAGCGGGATTAAATTGGTACGCTTTGCCAAACTTAGTGATAAAAGCAGACTATGCAACCCGCCAGATTGGTACAAATAAAGTTTTTGGCGTATCAAAGTCATACAACAGTGAAAACGAATTTTCTATTGGAATTGCCTATATAGGATGGTTTATTAAGAAATAACAAATAATCAATTATTTAATTTTTATATGATGAAAACAAAATTCTTTTATGTCGCAGCCCTAATATTGGGATTAGCATTCACAACAACTTCTTGCAGCAGTGATGATGACAACCCAACAGTAGATCCTGCCAATATTGATTACACTCCTGAAAACGCATCAAGCTGGCATAACTACATGAGAAATGTAGCAGCACTTCTAAAAACAGATGCAACCAATCTCTACAACGCATGGAATTCAAGCTATAAAGGAGGTGAAAGCTATGCTTCCCTGTTCAAGGCTCATAGTGGCTCTCCTTACGCAAGCGCCTTGAGCTGTGTGGAAGAAATCGTGGATAAATGCGCGGAAATTGCCAATGAAGTCGGTACTGCCAAAATTGGTGACCCATACAACTTGTATAAAGCCGGAAATACTGAAGAAGCATTATATGCTGTGGAATCCTGGTACAGCTGGCATTCTCGTGATGACTATACCAATAACATTTATTCCATCCGGAATGCATATTACGGTTCTTTAGACGGTAATATAAATGCTAATTCTTTATCTACTGTTATCGCCGGTGCTAATTCATCATTAGATACCAAGATAAAGAATGCTATCCAAAAAGCGGCAAAAGCCATTCAGGATATTCCGCAACCTTTCCGTAATCATATTCCCAGTAACGAAACGGTAGCAGCTATGGATGCTTGTGCAGAGCTGGAAAGTATACTGAAGAATGACTTAAAATCCTATATTGCAAATAATAGCAACAATATCAATACGGACGCAGTACTTAATCCTGTAGTAACACAATATGTAGATGCAGTAGTAGTGCCTACCTACAAAAGTTTGAAAGAAAAAAATGACGCTCTCTACAATGCAGTAATAGCCCTTGCAGACAATCCGTCAAATAGTGCTTTTGAAACAGCTTGTGATGCTTGGATCACTGCCCGTGAACCATGGGAAAAGAGCGAAGCTTTCTTATTCGGTCCGGTAGACGAAATGGGACTTGATCCTAACATGGACAGCTGGCCTTTGGATCAGAATGCTATTGTACAAATACTGAATTCTCAAAGTTGGAGCGATCTCGAATGGAGTGAAGGTGATGATGAAGCTGCTGTCGAATCGGCACAAAATGTACGCGGTTTCCACACATTGGAATTCCTTCTCTACAAAAACGGTGAACCACGTAAAGTACAATAAAGCTTTATCTTAGCTAAGATATTATTGAGAAGTAAAGGTTGGAATTCAATGATCCACCTTTACTTCTTTGGTATGTTTAAAACATATTATTGAAACAAAGTCAATAAACAATGAATCACTTTCTAAAATATTCATTCTCTTTCTTTTGCCTGTTGGCATGCTCTGCCTGTAATGATGACGGAATTGACATATTGGATATCGAGATTCCGGAGGGCTATGCTCTATCAGCCGGAACATCAACTATTTTCTTGAATTCGTCTGTTGCTTATGACACGCCTGCAGATTGGATAACAGGAGCATACGATGTACGTTTCACCCGAGGTGACAGACTATATGACGATGTACGTACAAGTAACAACGGTCATGGCGGCGGACTTGGTCCCGTTTATGCCGGTTATTCGTGCGGCAGTTGCCACCGGAATGCGGGACGTACCAAACCCTCTTTATGGACAGAGGGTGGATCGGGCAGCTATGGATTCTCTTCCATGCTAGTCTACATATCCCGTAAAAACGGAGCTTTCTTTCAAGATTATGGACGTGTGCTTCATGACCAGGCAATCTATGGAGTGCAACCGGAAGGCAAACTGTCTGTGGAATACACTTACGAGACATTTTCTTTCCCTGATGGAGAAGCCTACACACTTTGCAAACCCAATTATACTATATCTGAATGGTATGCCGAAGAAATCAAACCGGAAGATTTGTTTTGTACCGTACGTATTCCATTACGCCATGTAGGCATGGGGCAAATGATGGCACTAGATCCTGTTGAAATTGAAGCACTTGCAGCAAAAAGTAATTATCCCGAATATGGAATCAGCGGACGATGTAATTACATCACCGAACGCGGAGTGAGAAGTCTGGGATTGTCCGGCAACAAAGCTCAACATGCCGATTTAACTGTAGAATTGGGATTCTCCAGTGATATGGGCGTTACCAACAGCCGCTATCCGGAAGAAATCTGTGAAGGACAAATACAAGTAAACCAAGGTAGCATGATGGGGCTTTCTTACGACCAACTGGATGTCAGCACAGAAGAGATGGAAAACGTAGATCTCTATATGCAAAGTCTTGGTGTTCCCGCCCGGCGTAATGTAAACGATCCGCAAGTAATCAAAGGGGAACAGAACTTCTATAAAGCCAAATGTCATCTCTGTCATGTGACCACTTTACACACTAAGACACGTGGTAGTGTTTTATTAAATAATACTCAACTCCCGTGGTTAGGCGGTCAAACGATTCACCCTTATTCTGATTATCTATTACATGATATGGGTTCTGAAATTATGGGAGTCGGACTGAACGACAACTATATAAGCGGGCTGGCACGTGGAAACGAATGGCGTACTACCCCTCTTTGGGGAATCGGCTTACAAGAAAAGGTCAACGGACATACTTATTTCTTGCATGACGGACGTGCCCGCAATCTGACAGAAGCCATCATGTGGCATGGCGGAGAAGGAGAAGCATCAAAGAACTTATTTAAGAATATGAGTAAGGAAGACCGGGATGCGCTGATTGCATTTTTAAATTCACTTTAAACTAAAAGTAGTATATATAAAGTAATTATGAAGAGATTTATAATCATTGCCATGCTGACTGCCATAATGCCTTTGGCCGCTATGGCACAACATGAAGAAGATACAGAAAATGGTGTAGTATCATTAGCTGGAAGAGAAGGATTCACTATCGAAACCAAGAAAGGAGATTTTGTATTCAAACCCTATCTGCTCGTACAGACCAGTGCAAACTTCAATTGGTACGACGATGAAGGACTGGATAAAGCATACAATCAAGATAACATAGCCAACTCCGGATTTTCAGTTCCTTACGCCGTACTCGGATTCACCGGAAAGGCTTTCGATAAAGTATCTTTCAACCTTTCCATAAATGCGGCAGCCAGTGGAGGCGCATTACTTCAACAAGCCTGGTTTGATGTTCAACTGAAAAAGCAGTTTGCCATCCGGGTCGGTAAATTCAAAACTCCGTTTTCACATGCCTACCTGACAACACTGGGAGAAACATTGTTACCTAGTTTGCCAGTATCACTGACTGCTCCCGTTATCCTCCCCTATTCTTTGAATGCGGTAACACCCAATATTGGCACCGGATTCGATTTAGGTGTAGAGATTCACGGTTTGGTAGCTGATAAATTCGGGTATGAAATCGGTTTATTCAACGGTACGGGTGCAGCGGTAAATACAGCAACAAAAACATTTAGTGATGACTGGCACATTCCGTCTTTACTGTACGCCGGACGTTTCACCTATATGCCTAAAGGAGTGATGCCCGCTACACAGGGAAATCCGAACAGGCTGAATGAAGACAAAATCATGTTTGGTATTTCTACCTCTATCAATGTAGAAAGTGAAAATGAAAGTACCAATGATTATCGTGCCGGATTGGAGTTTGCAATGCTAAAGAACAAACTTTACCTGGGTGCTGAAGTCTATTATATGAATGTTGGCTTCACAAAAAGACAAAAGATTTCCGAGTCATATAATTACCTGGGCGGCTATGTACAAGGTGGTTACTTCGTTGCCCCCCGTCTGCAAGCAGCTGCACGCTATGATTTCTTCAACCGTAACGGAATGGACACCAATGGTTTTCTAAATATGCCAGCCGTGGGTATGAACTATTTTTTCAAGAACTGTAATCTGAAGTTACAAGCGATGTACCAGTATATTGCCCGTAAAGGTCATGATACCCAACTTGATCGGGATAACGACGATTTAGGTTTGGCAGTACATTCGGCCAGTATTCTACTTCAGTATACATTCTAAATAGCACAAGAAAGGATTTGTTTATGAAAAAATACATTCTTTTCGGAGGTTATCTACTGTTATTGGCATATATCACATCATGCGATGACGGACGTATTTACGAAAAGACAGAGACCCTATCAGAAGAAGGACGCACGCTGAAGATGAGCGGTAAGATCAATGGTATCAGTAAATGGCCCGATGGTTATAGTGTTGTAGTGGCAGGCTTCAATGATGAGAGCGAGTATGCCGTTGTCACCAAAACAATTCCGGCGGTCGAAGATGATGAGATCCAGGTTACGATGACAGGAGTCAGTGATAAAGTAACCACTATTGAATTGTGCGTTATTAATAAATTGAGAAAACGAGTTATCAGTTTTCAGTCAATGGACGACCTTACAGCAGTTGACGACACCATCCTTATGGATGTGGGAACTGTAAATGTAGGTATGTACCATGGCATTCAAGAAAAAGTATTTAATACGACATGCGCACACTGTCATGGCGGAAGTAGTTCGGCAGCAGCCAACCTGTATCTGACAGAAGGCAAAAGTTACGAGGCACTGGTCAACCGCCCGTCGAAGAAAGTAGATGGCATGTTACTCGTCAAGCCGGGCAGTGCGCAAGAAAGCGTATTGCACACATTATTGAATACCACTATTAGTTCAACCTGGGGATACGATCACTCAAAAGAAATAGTATCATCTCCGATTTTGACCCTTATTGACGACTGGATCAATAACGGTGCGCAAGAATAAATAGTTATTTACCCAACTGATATGAACAACAAAAAACAACAGAATATTCAGTCTGAAAAGACGCTAACAGAGATTTTTAAATATAATGCAGGAGGAGAAGCTTCAGAGTATCATATTATCATTCATTCTACTAAACCGGAAGATACATACGAAGAACAGCTGAATGCAGTATTAAACACCTACGATTATTTACTTACCCAAGAATTGAAAGGAGCAGTTGCCATCCTCAAACGTTATTTCCTTAGTGACGCTGCCAATCAGGCAGATACACTACTGGCATTGACAACCGAAGGTTCGGACTGCGCACTTTCCATTGTGGAACAGCCCCCGCTGGACGGAACAAAAATAGCCTTATGGGTTTACCTGTTGACAGATGTACAGACACAAGTCTTACATAACGGGCTTTTTGAGGTGAAACACAGTGCCTATCGCCACTTCTGGGGCGGTAGTGCATTCAATCGTGCCGCCAATTCGGAATACCAGACCCGTCTATTATTGAACGACTATGTGATGCAACTCATGGAACAAGGTTGTAAACTGGCAGACAATTGTATCCGTACATGGTTTTTCGTGCAAAATGTAGATGTGAATTATGCCGGAGTAGTGAAAGCACGTAATGAAGTTTTCGTCACCCAAAACCTGACAGAAAAAACACATTATATTTCCAGCACAGGCATCGACGGCCGGCATGCCGACCCGAAAGTACTGGTACAAATGGATACTTACGCTGTAGCAGGAATGCAACCGGAACAGATTCATTTCCTCTATGCTCCTACCCATCTGAACCCAACTTATGAATATGGAGTAAGCTTTGAACGTGGCACGTATGTAGATTATGGAGACCGCCGACAGGTATTTATTTCAGGAACGGCAAGTATCAACAACAAAGGCGATGTGGTATATCCCGGCAACATCCGCAAACAGACAGAACGAATGTGGGAGAATGTGGAAACCCTGTTGAAAGAAGCGGACTGCACGTTTGAAGATTTGGGACAAATGATTGTATATCTGCGTGACATAGCCGACTATACAGTTGTTAAAGCAATGTATGACAAACGTTTCCCACATACTCCTAAAGTATTTGTTCATGCTCCGGTATGCCGTCCCGGATGGTTGATTGAGATGGAATGTATGGGAGTGAAAGAATGTAAGAACAAGGAATACGCTCCATTTTAATATCATAAAAGATTATACAGTTGAAAAGGTTACTTATTATCTTATATATCTGTCTGGTGGGACTACTCGCTGTGACTACTTTCGTAGAACAAGCGTATGGGACAGATTTTGTAGAAAGAAATATATATCATACATGTTGGTTTTGTTGTTTGTGGGGAACAATTGCCACCATTGCACTTGTTGCTCTCATCCGACGCGCTTTATGGCGACGGTTCCCCATATTGTTGTTTCATGGCTCTCTCCTCGTTATCTTGGTGGGGGCCATGATTACGTTTATCGGAAGCAAAAAAGGATACGTACACTTGCTTCCGGGGGCAACGATAGACAGTTTCCTGGAATCGGAAAGCGGCAGAAAAGCTGATCTGCCATTCACAATACAACTAGATAGTTTCCGTATAGCATACTATCCCGGAACAGAAGCACCGGCAGACTACATCAGCTATATCACCTACTCTCTTCCCGGACAGAAAAATGTTCTATTACACGAACAGATTTCAATGAATCGTATATTTACATCACAAGGTTTCCGTTTCTATCAGTCATCTTTCGATGATGACGGAAAAGGGAGCTGGCTGACTGTCAATTATGATCCATGGGGAACAGGAGTGACTTATGCAGGATATATCCTGCTCGGTCTCTCCATGATTTGGCTACTATTTTCCCGCAGTAGTGATTTCCGACGCCTGCTAAACCACCCGCTACTTAAAAAAGGAGGTGTATTTATACTGTTTATTTTCTGCCTTGCAGGTAACATGCAAGCACAAAAAAAACTCCTTCCTGCATTGAAACGAACACAAGCGGACAGTTTAGCACAGGAACAGGTTATTTATCACGACCGGGTAGTACCTTTCAACACATTAGCCCGTGATTTCATTCAGAAACTGACAGGAGAAGCTTCATATAAAGGATTGACACCTGAACAAGTGATAGGTGGCTGGTTACTTTATCCGGAAGTGTGGAGAAATGAGCCATTGATATACATCAAAAATACAGAATTACAGCATTTATTAAACTTACAAACACCTTATGCTCGATTAACTGATTTATTTGACGGTTCTGTTTACCGTCTTCGTGAACATTGGCAACGTGAACAAGGACAACAAAACAAACTCGCCAAAGCAATCCAGGAAACAGATGAAAAAGTAGGCCTGATCCTGATGTTGGAAAAAGGAACATTCATCCATCCATTACCCACTGATGGCAGCGTGCAACCTCTCTCCGAACTGGAAGTGAAAGCAGAATTACTCTACAACCGGATTCCGTTCAGCAAGATTCTTTTTATGATAAATCTGTCATTGGGAGTGTTGTCTTTCCTGCTTCTACTTCATAACAGCCTGCAAAGAAATATCCTCTCGCTCAAAGCCAAAACGATTTCCCGCACAGCAGGAACTTTCTTTTCTGTTGCACTCTATCTTGCTTTCATATTCCATTTAGCAGGATATTGCCTGCGCTGGTACATCGGCGGTCGTATTCCACTTAGCAACGGTTACGAAACCATGCAGTTTATGGCTCTTTGTATTCTTTTGATAGCCTGTCTGCTCCATCGAAGATTTTCATTTATACTTCCATTCGGATTCCTCCTCTCCGGCTTTGCTTTGTTGGTTTCCTATCTGGGACAAATGAATCCCCAGATAACCCCATTAATGCCGGTGCTCGTCTCTCCATGGCTAAGTATTCATGTTTCATTGATTATGATGTCTTATGCCCTATTGGCATTCATCATGCTAAACGGAATACTGGCATTATGCCTCCGGAAAAAAGAATCGGAAAACAATGTCTCCGGAAACGACGCTATACAAGACAACCGGATAGAACAGTTGACGCTAGTCAGCCGCTTGCTGCTCTACCCTGCCACCTTCTTTTTAGGAGCAGGCATCTTTCTGGGAGCAGTTTGGGCAAACGTTTCCTGGGGACGATACTGGGCGTGGGACCCGAAAGAAGTATGGGCACTGATTACTTTTCTGGTATATGGAGTAGCCTTCCATTCACAAAGTCTGCGCATTTTCCGCAAGCCTCTATTCTTCCATATCTATATGATTCTTGCTTTCCTGACCGTCTTAATGACCTATTTCGGGGTAAATTATGTTCTTGGAGGGATGCATAGTTATGCAAACGCCTGAACCACTATATATAGCTAGTAATTGATAGAAGAATACCCATTTTAGGGGATTGCGGGAAAAGCGGAAAGCCCCTATCTTTGCAGTATCAGAATTAAATTAATTAGTCATAATTATATTACGTAGCCACATTAAAAATACATAGAAATCGGCCGAAGTGATTCACCCGCATTTCTTTTATTTGGTTGTTAAGTTGAAAAACCATATAATGTATTCATTTTGGAATATGAATAGATGACATATTCTAAAAGAGGCAAGGACGTTCGGCTTGTGAAAGCCGGACGTTTTTTTATATCAGTAAGAGAATAAAGTGAGAGAGCTCATGCATTCATGAGCTCTTTCCAACCAGCCGTTTCAAAAGCGATATACTCCGCTATAAACTTCTCCATCTCTTCTTTCTTCACAGGATGCAACACCAGCTCTTCGAGTAGGGCAAACAACCATACCGTATTCAGGTGAATAAAGAAGTTAGTTATTGCTATATTGATATGCGGATATTTCTGCTTCATTCCTTGAAAAAAAACAGAAATCGTACGCGTCATCAAATCTGTATATTCAGAACGGAAGTTCTCCAAAACAGAACCTTGTGCCTGAAAAAGCAGCAACCGCAAACGGTCACGATGTTCAGAGACCAATCTGATATATTCCCGTACAGACATTTTCTGATAATCCGAATCCATAAAGACGTCTATCGTCATCTGATCTGCATCGTGATTATAAATCATAGCATACAGATCATTCAATACCGGTTTCAGAATCGTACGGAATATCTCATCCTTATTGGTGAAATAATGATAGATATTACTCACCGTCACCCCTGCCCTCGAAGCTATTTCACGCATAGAGGCATCCTTGTATCCCTTTTCCAGAAACACTTCTTCGGCTGCCTTCAAGATTCCCTCTTGTATATCTCCTTTCAAAAATTGCATAGTATCGTTGCTATTTATCAATTCATATTTGTAACCTGTCTGTTCACCATCCGGGCAAATATACCATTTTTCTTTTTCAATTCCTCCGGTGTTCCCATTTCAGCAACACTTCCATTCTCCAATACTACAATTTTGTCGGCATTGGCAACGGTGCGCATACGGTGCGCAATAATCAGCACCGTTTTGTTACGTACCAATTCAGATATACCTGCCTGTATCTTGGTTTCATTCTCAACATCAAGCGAAGCCGTAGCCTCATCCAACAGAACAATCGGAGCATCCTTCAACAAAGCGCGGGCAATGGAAATACGCTGACGCTCACCGCCGGATAATGTTTCTCCATTCTCACCGATAATCGTCTGGTATCCCTGCGGCATTTTAGTGACAAACTCATCACATTGTGCCAAGCGGGCAACTCTCCGGACTTCCTCATCCGTAGCATCCCGTTTGCCAATACGGATATTATCCATAATGGAAGCATTGAAAAGAACTACATCCTGAAAGACAACGGAATAGTTTTTCAACAAAGTTTCAGGATCAATCCGACTGATATCCTGCCCGCCGAGGGTAATCTTTCCCGACTGGATATCCCAGAAACGTGCCGCCAACCTGGCCGCCGTACTCTTGCCACTACCTGAAGGACCAACCAAAGCCGTTTTTTCACCTTGCCGGGCAATAAAAGACAAGTTATTCAGAATTTGTTTTCCCTGCTCATAAGCAAAGTCTACCTGTCTGAATTCGATATCATAACCTTGAGGAGTGAATTCGGTAGTCCCGTTTTGTACCGGCAATGCTTCCATCTCATTCATTCTATTGATACGCACATCCAAATAGAACAAAGCGGCAATATTATTCATCACCTCACTGACCGGAGCATACACACGCGACCCGATAACCATAAATATAAGATAGGTAAACAAATCAACCGTACCCGAAGCCAAGAGATTGGCACCAACGATAATAACGCTTGCCAGTCCGAGTTTCAATACACTCTGGGAACCGTTTACCAACATGCCGAGCACCAGTTCATTACGAGTCAATACCTTTTCATAGGTATCAATGCTCGCATCCAGTTTTTCCAGATAGTCTCTCTCCTGATTGTAGGATTTTATCTCCTGAATGGTATCGAGTCCTTCCTGGATATGCTCGGTCACCATCCGCTTGTTCAGATAATTACTTTCATTGCTTTTCTGTATTTCCTTCTTCGAGAAAAGAAGGATTGCGGCAGCAAGCGGCACTACCCAGAACAAAGCAATCGTCAACTGCCAGTTATAAAATGCCATGCCGACGGTAATAAGCAGAATACTGATAATGGAAGCAAACAACTGGGGAACCGCATGCGAGAAAGTATGCTCGAGATCAGTGCAGTCATCCATAATCGTGGCGGTGAGGTCGGAAAGATTCTTTTCGCCAAAGAAAGCCAGAGGCAACTTGCGAAGTTTTTCCGCCAATGAGATACGCCGGTTTGCACTCTCATCATAAACGGTGGTATAGGTACTACGATATTGCAATACCGCAAATATATACATGACTATCATAAAGACAATACCGAGTATGCTATAATAGAGAATACCATGCGTCACCGAAGCCGAAGGCTGAAACACAGGACGAAGATATTCCTCAAGAAAAAGAAAAACAAATACCGCCGGCAACATCAATACAATATCGAGCAGTGTAGTGAAAAACACACCTTTACAGAAATCTTTCGCTCCTTTAGTTGAAAGGGCAAAACGTCTTTTTATTACTTCAATCATTAGAAACCTCCTTTCCTATTGTCCAGCGAACAGATTGCTGGTATTCATTCCACATATGATAATAGATGCCTTGTTTTCCAAGCAGGTTGGCATGTGTACCTTGTTCCGCAATCTTCCCCTTGTCAATGACGAGGATATTGTCGGCATCAGTGATGCTTGAAAGACGATGAGCAATCATCAATACGGTTTTTCCTTTTGTCAGTTCTTTCAAGGCTTGCTGGATGAGATGCTCATTTTCGGGGTCGGCAAAAGCAGTCGCCTCATCCAGTACAATGATGGGAGCATTTTTCAGGATTGCACGTGCCAGTACGATCCGTTGCTGTTCCCCGCCGGAGAGATATGTTCCCTCCGTACCAATCTTCGTATTCAGTCCGAGCGGAAGTTTATTGATAATTTCCCGGCATTGTGCCATATCTACTGCCCGTTCCACTTCCTCCATTGTCGCGTCGGGATTACCATATTTGATATTTTCGAGCAGAGAAGTCTTGAACAGCTTTGTATTCTGGAACACGAAAGAAATATATTTCATCAGTTCTTCGGGAGCGATTTCTCTTACATTGATGCCACCTATTAAAACTTTCCCTTCCGTTGCCTCCCAGAAACGGGGAACTAGACGGGCAATCGTTGTTTTCCCTCCGCCCGAAGCTCCGACAAGAGCTACTGTGTTTCCTTGCGGAATAGTGAAACTAACATCATCCACCGCCTTTTGATTAGCTCCCGGATAGCTGAAGGAAACTTTTTCGAACTGAATACTGAATTCCTTTACCGGTTGTGGATGCTCTACAACAGTCAGGTGCTCATAAGCAACCAGATTCTCAAGACGTCCGATAGCTTCACTCGCCTGCCCCAAAGCCTGATTGAGATACATACTCTTCATGATACTTTGGGAGAATACAGGAGTAATGAGAACAAACAGGAAGAAATTAAGTAATACCGATGCATAATTACCTGAATAACCAATCAGCAAAATAGCCAACGGAGCAAGGAAAAACACAAAACCATTGATTATTACGGTATAGAGCGACATCGGCTTCTCCCACATTCGTGTATAGCCGAATACCATTTTATTATAATTCATGATACAGCGGTGAAAGTTTTTGAAAGAGTAAATAGTCTGCTGGAAAACCTTCACTACGGGAATTCCTCTCACATACTCTACAGCTTCGGTATTCATTTCCTCCAGAGAGGTCATGTAGCTTTTCATAAACTGCCGTCCCTCCGCATTCATCATAAAACCCATAACCAGCATGGCAATAATTACAGGGACGATACATGCCAGACCGAGTATCCAATCGAACACAAAAATCAGTATGGCAGCTACCAACGGCACTAGAAAAGTAGCCGCAAGGTCGGGCAACTGATGTGCCAGAAAACTATGGGTAACCCCTGCATTGTCATCTATAATCTTGCGAATACGTCCGCTCGTATTAATGTCAAAGAAGCCGAGAGGCATACGCACTATCTGGCGCATGGCTTCTTTACGCAAATTCGATTCAACCCGAAAAGCTGCAAGATGCGAAGACATCAATGCGGCAAAATAAAGGACGATGCTCGCCACGGCCATGCCTGCCGCCCACCAGGCATACGTCACCACATTACCGGAAGAGGTTATCTCTCCGTGTTCAAGCAGTTCTCTCACAATCAGCCAAATAAGGATATAAGGCAACATGCCCGCCAGGGCACTTAGGGCAGACAGCAGCATTGCCGCAGGCAAAAGCACTTTCCGTTTACCCATGTAGTTCTGAAGTTTTTTCAATGTACTCATAACGTACGTTCAATCTATATTAAGTTCGACAATCATTTAACTTATCGCTTGTTTTCAAAAAAGAACAATATTCGAAATCGTTCAAAAAAAAGAGAGCTTATATTTCTATAAGCTCTCTTCATCCCATTCAATCCGGTGCATGTGCACCTTTGATATATGATTAATCTCGACTCGTCTCTCACTGATTCGCATAAGTTTTCAAATATTTTCTGCAAAGGTACAGCTCGCCGGCAAGACGGACAATACCTAAAAATAATGAAATTTGCTATTCATGTTTCAGCCATGCACTTGGCAATACTTCTTTTTCACCTTTTTCATTCACCAGTTCCATCTGCAATACGCCTCCGTTACAATCGAAGTAACGTACCTCTATCGGATGAAGCCCGGCTTTCAAAGCCTTCTGCACAATAATCTCTACCGGCGAATGTGCTCCATCATTATCTCCCAACAATTCACCGTCAAGCATTAATGTGCTACCGTCGTCCGAGAGAAGGGCAAATGTATAGATACCATCGGCAGGAACTTCCAGATAGCCGGTCAATACCAGACCGATATTTCCTTTCACCTCTTCGGGAATGGATACCGATTCCACCACATACTCCCCTTTGACAGGAGCTGCATCAATATCCGCACAAAGATTACCACGGAAATCGTGCCATACTGCTTTCAAGCCGGGCTGCAAAGCAGCCGGAGCAGTCACCGCCTCCGCATAAGGAGCCTTTACATACTTGGTACGCACCGCATCCGAAGGAGAACCATCCGGACGAAAAGTGCGGAAAGCGAAATCCGTAGTCTTCCCAACTTCCAAAGCACCGTTATAAAGAGCTGATTCTTTGGTAGGCATACTGCCGTCTGTCGTATAACGTATTTCAGTACCGGGTAACGGGCAGGTCAATTCCACAGTTGTTTCATCAATAAATGCATTCACTTTATAGAATCCCTGCAAATCAGGCACCCTATAATTTACCCTCATCACATCCATCCGCTTAAATTGCGGAACAAGCTGACGATAAAATTCTTCGAGACCCGGTTTAGCTGTCGGCTCCGCCCAAGCTATTTCACTCAACGCTATCATACGGGGAACAATCAAATATTCAATGCGCTTCATTGTCGGAATCCATTCAGCCCAGAGATTCGCCTGCACACCCCAGATATATTTCTTCTGTTCCGGCGATAACCGCTCGTCTGCACACGGATCATACGCAAGTATTTTCTTTACTGAATTCTGATCCTGCGCATAATCGAAATAGAAATATTCATTCGGACAAGCAATCACTTTCTGCTTTTGTGCAGTTGCCGTAGGCAATGCATCTTTCGCCCAACTTCTCCACCAGGTAATGGCAGCATCGGAAGATAATCCGTCGGATACCACTTCATCCCAGCCTATGAGTTTCTTTCCGTTGGCAAGGAAGAATTTCTCCATGTCACGTACAAACCATGCCTGAAGTTCTTCTACCGAACCCAGTTTCTCCGTACGAATCCGTTTCTGACAAAGAGGACATTTCTTCCAGTTGGCTTTTTCCACTTCATCACCACCCATGTGCACATATTCATAAGGGAAAAGTTCAAAAACTTCTTTGAACACATTCTGACAGAACTCCAGCGTTGTATCTTTGCCCGGACAGATAGGAGAAGAGAAAGTTTTCCCCCACCCGATTAATCCGTCACACACCAATTCCGGATATTGACCGATAGCTGCCAGGAAATGTCCCGGCATATCGATCTCGGGAATGACATCGATACCTCTTTGCGTAGCATAGGCTACTATTTCTTTTATATCATCATGAGTGTAATAACCTCCATACAGCGTATCTCCTTCCACAATGCGTATCTTATCTTCCGGAATCAGGAAATCGGTATTATCTTCTTCTTTCGCACGTGCCATACAGGTACGATCCTGCGTATTGAATTTACGCCAGGCCCCTTTTTCTGTAAGCAACGGGTATTTCTCGATCTCTATACGCCAACCCTGATCGTCGGACAGATGCCAGTGGAACTTATTAAGTTTATACAAAGACATCAGATCTAATACATGCTTCACTTCTTTTTTATTCCAGAAATGGCGGGAAGCATCCAACATAAATCCACGCCATTCAAACCGTGGCGCATCTTCTATTTGCACGACAGGGATAGAATAATTCTGTTTCTCTCCCTGCACTTCTATCGTTGCAGGAAGCAACTGGCGAATAGTAGTAATAGCAGAAATAATACCCGAATAGTCAGTTGCCTCTACCCGAATATACTCCGGTGTAGACTCAAGTTTATAAGAGCTAGGCTTTCCAACAGTATCCTTCAACTGAAAATACATATCTACCTGACTCTTATCGGTAGTGACTTCAACAGAAGACGATATGACATTCCGAAGAATCTCCTGCAGATACCCGGCAGCCGGAAACAAGGACTGATCGGAAACCCCAATCTTCATTCCATCTTTTAAAACAAACGAGCCAGACTGCTCGGTCAGACTAACGGGGGTAGGTAAGATTGCAATCTCTTGCTTGACGGTAGGCGTGCAAGAAGAAAAAATACAAGCTGACACAATGAGAAAAGAGCTACTTAGTTTTTTGAACATGCGGTTAACTATTTAATAAATTAATTGTCCTGTTTTTAATTGACCATCTATATATAATACAACTAAAACGTATAAACTACTAAAAAGGCAGAAAAAGTTTTTTGCGACTTCATATCACAGACTCCTATTAATGTTTATCTTTGCTCCCCAATCCCATTACAAACAATTATAAAGAGTCACTTCAATGTCAAGAGAGAAAATACTAATCACAACCTCGTGGATCAGCACAATTGGCAATGCAATCTTGTCCGTATCCAAAATCATAATCGGTTTATTTGCCGGTAGTTTAGCCGTAGTCGGCGACGGTATCGACTCGGCAACCGACGTCGTTATCTCTATCGTTATGATTTTTACGGCACGCCTCATCAACCGCCCTCCTTCAAAGAAATATGTATTCGGATATGAGAAAGCGGAAGGGATCGCAACAAAGATTCTATCACTCGTGATATTTTATGCCGGTGTACAAATGTTGCTATCATCCACTAAAAACATCTTTTCAGATGAAGTGAAAGAGATACCATCGGCTATCGCCATCTATGTCACTATATTTTCTATTATCGGTAAACTCTTACTGGCTTCATACCAGTACAAACAGGGAAAGAAGATCAACAGTTCCATGCTCACGGCAAACGCTATCAATATGCGTAATGATGTTGTCATTTCAACCAGTGTTTTGTTAGGATTGATATTTACTTTTATCTTCAAATTGCCGATACTCGATTCGATAACAGGATTGATAATCAGTCTCTTTATCATCAAATCTTCCATCAGCATCTTCATTGATTCCAATGTGGAGCTAATGGACGGGGTGAAAGATGTCAATGTATATAATAAGATATTCGAGGCTGTAGAGAAAGTGCCCGGTGCCAGTAATCCGCATCGCGTCCGGTCACGAATGATAGGGAATCTCTATATGATTACCCTTGATATAGAAGTGAATCCACAAATCACGATCACGCAAGCCCATGAGATTGCCGATGCAGTGGAGAAGAGCATCATTAATTCGGTAGATAATGTATATGACATTCTGGTACATGTGGAACCTGCCGGTAAATGTCAGACAGGAGAAAAATTCGGGGTCGATAAAGATATGGTTTGATCCATCTCTACACAGAGTTTCTTTCACTTTCCTCTATCACCTATCACCGACACTTCCAAAAGCTCTTATTCATGGGGATTTCAGGGGTGGTGACAGGTTGTTTGCAACCTATCACCGCATCTATCACCTATCACCGCCCGATCAATCAATGATTAACAAGGAGAAAAGAACAAGTCTCTATACGACATATTAGTTTCAGCCGCTTGAAACTTTTAGTTTCAAGGCTTGGAACAAAGTGTTTCCCGGTGTGAAACAAATCGTTTCACTATTTGAAACAAAGTGTTTCAACGCAGGAAACAAAAAGTACCGTGCCGGGAAACTATTTTTATGACCGATTAATAGCTGATCTTTACTCCGGCAAAGAAACTTCTCGGCAAAGAAGGACCGTAAATATAACCGGAATCCCGGTTAGCTCCTCTGTCAAAGTCCTTCTGATAAGACTCAAAAATATTCTGAACTCCGCCGTTTAATTGCAAATCAACCGTTTTGTATAACTTGAAGTCATAAGCCAGTTTCACTCCCAAATCAAAGAAACGAGGTGTTCTGATTGCTTCCGCTTTTCTTTCAGGCATTTCACCCAGTTCGGCATTCTCGGCGGTGATATCCATACGTTGCACCAACATCCTGCCGGTATAGGTTCCTGACAAAGCAATAGATAAAGGTTTGATGGGGGTACAAGTAGCAGTGAAATAACCGTATGTATCGGGAGTACGGAAAATCTTCTTTTCTGCCGGTGCATCGTCATGCCACTTATGCGGTTCATCGTACCGGCTACGTTGTAAAGTTAATCCCGCTTGTATTTGCAGGATAGAAAGATAAGCCACTTTACCTTCCAGTGTCAATCCCATCACTTTAGCACCGGGGCCATTGCTACGTGTTTTCACTAATATACCATCACCACGGTCGTAAGGTTTGCCCAATACAAAAACATCGGTCAGTCTTGTATAAAAACCCTCAATCAACAAATTCGTCTGGAATGCTCCGAAACGATGATACATATCTGCAGAAACACTGAAACTTTGGGATTTCTCTTCTTTCAAATCCTTTGCGCGCTCGATCATAGCCACCGTTCCGCCCACATTCTCAATATGCATATCCTCATCAAAAGCCTGCGGAGCACGAAATCCGGAAGAATAGCTTAAACGCAGGTTAATATTCTGGGTAGGATTAAAACGCAAGTTGGCACGGGGACTAAAGATCACATTATCCACCATATTATGCTTATCCAGACGACCACCAATCAGAATCCCCCAACGGTCGTTCTTCCATTCGTTCTGCAGAAAAGCACTGTAAATATTCACCGTCTGATCCGTGTGACGGTTATATCCCCACATGTTATCTTTTAGGCGGTCACGGTTATATTCAAGCCCTGCCGTGAGATCAGAAGGCATAAAAAAGCACTTGTCAAACGTATGTACGTATTGTGCACCACCCATAGCGGTTAAATCCGTTGTCTTTCCATAGGCTTTCAGAGGATCGTTACCCGGTCCGTAATAGCTGTCCCGGTCTGTATTGGCAGCCGATGCAAAGACACTTAGACGGTTCTTTTCATCCGAAGAGAAATAATCGAATTTCAAACTTCCACCATCAATAGAATGTTGCAACTGCTCCGCAATATGCGCTTCGTGAGGAGGACGGTTCAACATATCCCCTCCACGACGGAATTCCTGCATGTGGTGATATTCAAAGGTCAGTTTGGAATAAGTACTTGTTTTCAGATAAGAGCGGAAACCCACTGTCTGATTCTTCAATTTGGGCAGTTCGGTAAATCCGTCTCCGTCATAATCATATCCCGACCGATAACGGTTCTGACCAAAGATATACAATCCGGCACGATGATCGTCCGTCACCAATGAAGCATTCAGTGAGGTGTTGTTATCGAATGAGGAGCTTCCTCCTAAAGAAGTTATGGTGTGTGACAGCTGACCGGAATTGCGCAAAGGCTCTTTGGTGATTATATTAATGGTTCCTGCAATAGCCGAAGAGCCGAACAAGGCAGAGCCTCCCCCACGCATCACTTCTACACGTTCAATCATGCTGGCAGGAATCTGTTCCAGTCCATACACTCCGGAAAGGGCACTGAATACGGGACGCGAATCTATCAGAATTTGCGTATATGGTCCGTCCAGACCATTGATACGGACTTGCTGGAAGCCACAATTCTGGCAATTTGTCTCCACACGCACTCCGGGCTGGAAGTTCAGTCCTTGTGATAAAGTGGAAGAGTTGGTTGTTTCAAAGAGTTTCAGGTCGACGACATTCACCAAAGTAGGAGCCATACGACGTGTCGTTTCACTCCGATTGGCGGAAACTACTACTCCGTCGAGAGCAATCGCATCCTCTTCTATTTCAAAATCTTCTTCCAGTGTCTTCCCTTTTTTCAGAGTTACGTTGCGGGTCACTGTCTTGTAACCTACCGAACTAACTTCCAGTATAAAATTTCCTTCCGGCAAATTCTTCAAAAAATAATGTCCGGTAGCATCAGTCACGGTTCCTATGGTCGTTCCTTTCAGTGCAATGGTGATGTATGGAAGATGTTCTTTCGTTTTTTTATCCAGTACATGACCTATTATATTCGCATCGGATTTCTTCAGTTCAGGGTAGTCCGGACGTTCAGCCAATGCGTATGACAAGACACAGCACAGGCCGACCAGGACTAAAAGATATTTCTTCATTGTCGTTAGTCTTTTAATGTTTTAATTCGAAAAATAATAATAAAGGGAAAGGGAAGCAGCGATCGTTAATCGTTGATCCTAATACATTAATACTGTTCCCCCAAAAAGATAGACTAAGCGACAGGAGGTGCTCTAAGAGATATTACGCCCGGACAAGAACGGTGAAAATGCTCTATTTGCGGGCGGACAAACAGGATGCATAATAGAGATAAAGCAGCAACAGAGAATGTTGGTATCAAACCGCTGTCGGTCACCAACACATGACTCAAGAGATGAATTAGTTGGAATTCAACCGTTGTATGGCTATGTTCGCTGCCTTTTTTAAATGGATGTGAATGGACAATTGTAACCCCGTTGACCACATGGGAGTGAGTAAACAAAGTGATTCCTGCCATGTACGAGATAAACAGTACAGGCAGAAACCACTTCATTATATGTAGGTACAATTGTTTCATTCGGTCATCTTGCACATTTATTCTGTGCACCTAAGTCAAGGTTTAGTTTGTTTTTTGCAAAGATAAGGATTGTCTCCATGCAAAACAATCCCTATTTATGACGATTTTAAATCTTAATCGAATTTTAATAACTTATCTTCACTCCGGCAAAGAAACTTCTCGGCAATGACGGACCATAGATATAACCGGAGTCACGGTCAGCCCCTTTGTCGAAGTCGTTCTGGTAGGCATTGAAAATATTCTGTACGCCGGCATTCACCTGCAAGTTCATCGACTTGTAAAGTTTGAAATCATAGGCAGCCTTCAAACCGATATCGAAGAAGTCCTTCGTATTCACCGTTATCGGTTTTTCAAGGAATCCCGGAACTGGTTCGTGGGGAACCAGCATCGAACCGGTATATGTACCGGAAAGAGCGATAGATAATGGTTTTATCGGGGTATAGGTTGCTGTAAAATAACCGTAAGTATTCGGTGTACGCATCATTTTCTTTACAGCCGGAGCTTCTTTGTTCCATACGTGCGGTTCGCTGTAATGGCTCTACTGCAAAGTGATTCCTGCCTGAAGCTGGAATTTAGTCAGGTATGCCATCTTTCCTTCCAAAGTCAGTCCCATCACACGGGCTCCCGGTGCATTGTAACGTGTACGTGTTAGGATTCCATCCACTATCTCTCCGTCGGTAAGGGCAAATACATCTGATAATTTTGTATAAAATCCTTCTACCAAGAAGTTAACCTGAAACGCACCAAAACGATGATAAATATCTGCCGAGGCACTCAAGCTCTGTGATCTTTCTTCTTTCAGATTATCGGCCAGTTCAACCATCGCCACATTACCGCCCACATTCTCCACATGCAAATCTTCGTCAAAAGCCTGCGGAGCACGGAAACCGGATGAGTAACTGAAACGAAGATTGATGTTTTCTGTCGGGTTATACCGCAGATTGGCACGCGGACTGAATATCACATGGTCAATCAGGTTATGTTTATCCAAACGACCGCCAATCAGAAATCCCCAATGCTCATTCTTCCATTCATTCTGAAAGAAAGCACTACCGATATTCACTTTCTGGTCTACTGTACGGTGGTATCCCCACATATTGTCTTCCAGTTTATCCTGATTGAATTCTATTCCGGCAGTCAGGTCAGCAGGCATGAAGATACATTTTCCGAAACTATAGACATATTGCGATCCTGCCATCCAGTTTAAGTCGGTGGTGTTTCCGTAGGCATTCGGATCTTGGCCGCCACCATAATAGCTGTCACGATTGATATGCTGCGCTGATGCAAACACATTGAAACGATGTTTCTCGTTAGGTGAGAAATAGTCAAATTTCAGTCCTCCACCATTGATCGAGTGTTCGGTCTGTTCCGCCACATTCGCTTCGTGAGGCGGACGGTTCAACAAGTCTCCTCCCCTACGGAATTCTTCCATGTGGTGATATTCAAAAGTTAGTTTCGAATATGTCGTTGTTTTCAGGAATGAACGGAAACCGATGGTCTGGCCGTGTATCTTGGGGATTTCAGAATATCCGTCACCATCATGGTCATACGCAGAACGATGGCGATTCTGACCGAAGATATACAAACCGGCACGCTGGTCGTCCGTCACAAGTGATGCATTCAGCGCCGTACTGTTATCAAAAGCATCGCCATCACCAATACCTGTAATGGTATGCGATAACATACCGGAATTGCGCATCGGTTCTTTGGTAATGATATTGATTGTTCCGGCAATAGCAGACGAACCGAACAAAGCCGATCCGCCTCCACGCATCACTTCCACACGTTCTATCATGCTGGCAGGAATCTGCTCGATGCCATACACACCGGAAAGTGCACTAAAAATGGGACGGAAATCGAGCAGGATTTGCGTATAAGGACCATCCAGTCCATTAATACGTACTTGCTGGAAGCCGCAATTCTGACAATTAGACTCTACACGGACACCCGGCTGAAAGCTCAATCCTTGTGCCAAAGTCGTAGAATTGGTATTCTCAAAGATTTTCAGATCCACCACATTCACCAGTGTCGGAGCCAGGCGACGGGTAGTCTCGTTACGATTGGCAGATACTACTACGCCATCCAAAGCAACTGCATCTTCTTCTATCTCGAAATCTTCTTCCAATGTGCGCCCTTTCTTCAGCGTCACATTCCGTCTGACGGTTTTATACCCCACCGAACTAACTTCGAGCACAAAATTGCCTTCGGGAAGATTCTTCAAGAAATAATGCCCGGTAGCATCGGTTACCGTTCCGATAGTCGTACCTTTCAAGGCGACTGTTATATAGGGCAAGTGTTCTTTAGTGTTTTTATCAAGAATATGGCCAACGATATTGGCGTCTGACTTACGTAATTCAGGATGATTAGGATATTCATGAGCTTGTCCTTCAAGGGCAGGCAACAATGCGCAGCACAGGCAGACAAGCGAAAAGATGTATTTCTTCATTTTTCGTTTGTTATTAGTTTTCGATAAGTACTCACATGGATAGACAGATAATGCCCTACCTCATGCAAGGTACGGTATCATCATTCAAAGAATGGAGAAACGAATAGCCGGAGGTGCTCTAAGTCCCACTACCCCATGATACGGACAGTGATAGTGAGCATACGGCGAACGGCCGAGCAACAAATACAATAAGAAAGGAATAAAAAGGGAAAGAGCAAAAACTACGGCTGCACCGTCTGCCGTTAAATGAGACAGAAAATGAATCAGTAGCAGTTCGACTGTAGAGTGTTTATGTGCCGCCCCTTTCTTAAATGGGTGTGAATGGACGATTGTCACGCCATTGACCACATGCACGTGGGCAAAGAATGTGAAGCTTACCAGATACGACACAAACAGTATCGGTAAGAAGTAGCGTGTAATATTCAATAACAATCGTTTCACCTCATTTTTTCTTTGAGGCGGCAAAGATACGAACTATTTATTTAACAATCAATGAATCTACAAAATTCTGTTAATATACTGCCGAAGCTATGATTTGAATAAACAGAATCAGAAATACCATGGCAATCGGATAAACAGTTGCGTAAGCTACGCTCGGTATGTTACTGTCCACCATTGAATCGGCAGCTGCAAGTCCCGGAGTACTCGTCATACCTCCCGTTATCGTTCCCAGCAAATCGAGCAGACTGATTTTAAATACCAGACGTCCGACAATAGCTGCTACAAGCATCGGTATCAATGTGATGGCAGCTCCTACTCCGAACATCAGCAATCCGCTTTCCTGGAAAGTGGCTACCAGATTCTTACCGGCAGAAGTTCCTACTTCGGCTAGAAAAAGAAGCAGACCTAACTGGCGCAACAACTGATTGGCAGGTCCGGACATAGACCAGATGATGGGGCCTGTCTTACCAATCGCACTCAACACAAGGGCTACCATCAGCACTCCGCCGGTCAGTCCCGGAGAGAATGACAGACTATCAGAGAAAGATATATTTATTTTGCCGAACAGCACTCCCAGTACAATACCCATCGCAATGGGGAAGAAATCCGTATCAGACAGTTTCTTCGCATTGTTACCCAGCAGGCGGGCTACTCCTTTAAGTCCTTCTTTCTCACCGACAACCATCAATTTATCACCAAACTTCAAAGCGAGATCTGGAGATGGAGACAAATCAATACCGCTTCGACGGACACGAGTCACTGTACAACCAAAATTTTTCTGTAAGTTCAAATCACCCAGTTGTTTATTTATCATGTCCTTTTTGGTCAACAGTAAAGATTCTATTTCCTGCGTTTTATCCAAAGGCAGTTCGCCTTCTTCTCTCTTACCGATTAACACAGCAAGCTGATTCAATGATTCTTCGCTACCTACGGCTTGTATGTAGTCTCCTTCACGCAGCACTGTATGGGCTGTAGGAATAGATATTTCATCATTGTGCTTCAGACGGGAAATAACAGCGCCCGTCATACCGCGTGCATTAATTTGCATCAGGTTACGGTTGAACACATGCGAATTGGCGACACGGTAGATACAAGTAGTCAGTTCTGGAAATTGTCCGCGACGTTCTATCTCCAGGCGACGGGCTTCTTTATTCAAATCTACCCGCATAATTTTAGGTAACAGTTTGACAAACAGAATCACGCCGATTACTCCAAACGGATATGCGATACCGTAAGCAATGGATGCCAAAGGAGAATTGGTACTGTCAATAGCAACCGCCAGACCCGGCGTACTGGTCAACGCACCGGCAATCAGACCGACAATACTCGGTGTATCAATATCAAATGCGTACTTCAACCCGACTGCGGTCAGGCAGGCGGAACAAATTATAAGCATAGTAATGAGAATAAGCGTCTTTCCTTTACTGCGGAAAGAATCGAAGAATCCGGGCCCTGCCTGAATACCGATGGTAAAAATGAAGAGCACCAAACCGAAGTTTCCTAATTCTTTAGGAATGATAACACCAAAATGCCCGAAAAGAAGGGCAATGAAAATAACTGCCGACACATCGAGAGATAATCCTCTGATTTTTATTCTTCCCAGCATAAACCCTAATGCGACAATCAGGAAAAGGGAAAAATAAGAGGAATGCAATAAGTCAGTAAACATAAAAATAAAGGTTAGTTAGTTTAAGGGCGCGAAGGTACGGATTTTATTTAATCCTCACAACATTCGTTGCTGCAAGTAGCTCTTTCGTCTTCAAACTCCAAAGTGGCATGATGAATGCCTGCCTCTTCGAGTGCTTCCTTTATATGATGTTTCACTTCCTCCAACTGTGTGATATTATCAATGACAACGTGGGCAGTCAGAGCGGTTTCCGTTGTGCTTAACGCCCAAATATGCAAGTGATGGCAATTCTCCACACCGGGTTGTTCCACGATAAGTTGCTGTATCTTTTGAGCGTCTATCCCCACTGGTACTCCATCCAAAGACAACCGGAGACTGTCATGAAGCAATCCCCAGGTAGAGACAATAATAATAACAGCAATGCCAAGTCCGATAATCGGGTCAATGATGCTCCATCCTGTATACGTAATAATAATACCGGAAGCAACTACACCGACAGATACCAGTGTATCTGCTGCCATGTGCAAGTAGGCCCCCTTCACATTCAGATCCTTATCTTTATCTTTCATGAAAAGCCATGCAGTAAGCGCATTGATGACCACTCCCACCCCAGCTGTCCATGCGATAGCGGAACCATCAACCGAAACCGGATGAAATAATTTGTCTATGCTCTCGGCAATAATAATGCCAACAGCAATCAACAGTATAACTGCATTTAATAAAGAAACAAGTATCGTACTCTTCTTATATCCATACGTGTAACGACTATTAGGGTGAACTTTCTCCAACCGGAAGGCCAACATGGCAAGTACCAGACTGGCTACATCACCCAAATTATGCCCGGCATCGGAAAGTAACCCCAAAGAATTATAATAAAATCCTACTCCGAATTCTACTATGACAAAAGTTATATTCAGAGCGATGCCTATGATAAAAGCTTTATTGAGCGATGTCAACCGATGACTATGTTCGTGGTGATGATGAGGTTCCATATTATATATTGTTATTATATCTAATATACAAAAAACATCTTACCCGGAGATTAGTTCATCCTTTTCCACTTTTGGCAGTATTAACGACTGGTTAGTTTTTCCATAAACTTATTCCGGTCTACCACATAACGTATATGTGTTCCTTCACCAATTTTACCCTGTGAATCAGAGGCTACTACGGAAAATGTTAACTTTCGTCCCTCTACCTCAAGAAGTGTGGCTGTTACAAGAACCGTGTCTCCCAATGCAGTGGGTTTAAGATGTGTAGTCTGAATCATTGCTCCTACCGTTGTATTGCCTTCCGGCAGTTGATCTTCAACAGCAGACAAAGCTGCATTTTCCATGAATGCTACCATAGCGGGAGTAGCAAGAACAGGGAGATCACCCGATCCCATTGCCACTGCCAGATTTTCCGGTTTGACCACTACTTCCTTTATAAATTGCAATCCTTTTTCTAACATAATTTCTGATTCTATATTTTAGTTATGACTATTCTTCTTTTTAGCAGACTGGTAGAACAGAAATGCCAACAGAGCTAAAAAAGCCAAAAGTATCGTAATCATCTCTGTTGTATATGCCATTGGTTCTACCCATATTTCATGAAAGATATTCCAGCGTCCCAATACTTCTACAAAAGTCCAGAACACTACTACCGTAGCAATAGAAAAGCGCATGGCATATCCCCATTGAGTGATTTTCAACAGGCGTTTAAACATAAAAAATGAACCTGCCAGACAGCCGAAAGCAACTATAGCAGTAACAGGGCTATGCTCGCCGACAAAATTCTCATCATAACAGAAGAGTAGCACGAGATAGCTCGTCCACATGATGAGATTTAACTCCATAAAAGTAACAATCGAGGTATGACGTGTCATCGGCCGTACTACAATCGTGGTGGTACTCTTACGGAAAAAGACTTTTTGAAGATAGGTAAAGAAGTCGCATCCGCTTTTTATACTGAAAATGTAAATCAGCATAAACATCACCCAAAAGCCGAAGGAGGAAGGCATGATTAAATATTCCGGTTTTGTCACGACTTCACCGGCAGCGTTCAGCAATGGTTGCACTTCATAACGATGTGCATAATATACGTAGATAAACTCTACCCATCCGGTCCAGAAGAGTAGTCCTCCGAATAATCCCCATAATGTCTGTCGTGTATCTCCTTTTGCAAACACTCCAATAATCACCATCACCAGACCTACTGCTCCCATCGTGAAAGCCGCATAGTGAAGAGCTGTGGATGAGAGCACATGCTCCATAAAAATCATTAATGCATGCCCCAACGGCATAGTAAACAATACAATCAGGAAAGAAGTAATCCCTGTCAATACACTTTTTCTACTGTAGCCGCCTTTCATTTTCTTCTCATTTTAATTTTTTAATCATCAATTTAGTAAAAGACTGCAAAAATAACGAGTTAATCCACTCCTCCCAATACCTACATATAATTAAAGCCTCTCATTTTTTCATTTCTTTTAGGTATTTCCCCCGTATATATATCCCCGTAACTTTGCAGCTGGAAATTTAATTAATCATTATCTATCAAAATTAAGTATGAAAATCTTAAACTTTTGGATGGTTGCCCTTATGGCACTATCTCTTTCTTCTACTTTCGTTTCTTGTAGCGACAACGACGACGATGAACCTAACCTTGCCAAAGAAATAGCAGGAGCTTATAAAGGTTATTCAGTCGGCGCATGCAATATGTTCTCTGATTATTTGTTGGGTGATGAATCCACAGCAACAATCACTGCCAACGAAGATGGTACCATCAATTTGGTATATAAATCCGGATCTGGAGATTTCACTCTGAATAATTTAAAACTTTCTTCTAATAAGTCTTTCAGCGGTTCCGGTGAAGTTGCCATGTCTATGGGCGGCAGCACAGGCGGTAGCTACGACTACACATTAGAAGGTAGTGTAGATGGTTCTAAAGTGTTAAGTTTGAAAGCCAATGTTGATATTCCTGTACCTATGGGAAAAATGGAGATTGATTTCATACAAGGAGAAACTCCTGTTGGTTATTATATAAAAGACACTTATAAATACCAAACTAATTTGAGCCTTAAGGTACAAGGAGGAGAAGTTGGCTCTACTACAGATTGCCAAGTAAAGATTGAAAACCCAACAGGTAGTACCGTAAATGTTACAATCAGCGGGTTTAATAATGCAGGAGGTTCAATGAGTAACTTTGAAAAATTCACTGTTACCAGAGTCAATGTTACTAAAGCAAACAATGGTAGTTACTCGCTCAGTCTGGGTGCCTTTGAAGCAGATACCCAAAAAACTACAGGTGAAGCTCTTGCTATTAACGGCACAAGTCTGAACGGTACAATTAATGCAGACGGAACAGCCACTGTTAGTATCGTTTTCTCACCGGGAAGTATGCCAATGCCAATTACAGCAGAATTTACGGGAAGTAATACTCAAAGTAGCGCACAATAAACGATTAAATAGCAATGAAAAGAAGCAGGAACGCTATTTTCAAATATACTATAGTACTGGGAGCGGCAATGTCGCTCTCTGCTTGTAATGGAATATTTGAAAATATTTATGATGCCCCCATCGAAACGGAGATGGAAATCAAGGAAAATAGCTTTTCACAAGTCAAGACTGTTGAATATACAGAATGGGCCTACATTAACCTTTCGGAACGTACGGTTACTACCGTTAAAATCGGAGAGGAATATGAGAGTCAAATTCCTGACAAGTGGGATTTCGCTATTCATCGTTATGATATAAAAACCAACGAGGGTGCTGCCTACAAAACAACTTACACAAGTATCGACGAGTTTAAAGCAACAGGTAAACTGCCTAAAGCGGAAGATTTTGTAGAAGATGAATGGACAACCGATAAAATAGCCATTGACATGTCGGGCATGATGGACGGAAACATTATCTACACAGAGTCTTACCGTAATGCTGTTCTTTCCAGCTGGCTGGACGTTAATACCGCAACGATGCCTCCGGTATACACCATGTCAAACCAAGTTTTTTTGATACGTTTGAAAGACAATACATACGCAGCGATCCGTTTTACCAACTACATGAATGCCAGAGGTATAAAAGGATATATTGACTTCAATTTCCAGTATCCGCTTGAGTTCGAGGACAACAACAATGAAACCAATCAACAAGAATGAAACCTACATTTATAATATCATTATTGCTTTTTTCATTTATAGCAACTTGCACCACATTAGCACAACACTCAACTTATCACATCAGCGGACGTGTAACTGATACAGAAGGGGAACCTCTCCCCGGTGCAACGATTTCCATCAAAGGTAAAGGAACCGGAGCCGTCACATCCGTCGACGGCACATATACATTACAACTCCCCGGAACCGGTACATACCTCATCACCGCCTCGTATGTAGGCTATCAGCCACAAGAAAAAAGACTGACTGTAGGGAAAGAGAAAAGACTAAGTTTCCGCTTATCGGAAGATCAGTTTGACCTGGGAACAGTGGTTGTCACAGGTACACGTACTCCCAAATTACTGAAAGATGCTCCTATCATCACTCGTGTAATCACAGCAGACGATATTAAGAAGGTAGATGCAACCAACGTAGGACAATTATTACAATCGGAACTGCCGGGCATTGAATTTTCCTATTCAATGGATCAGCAGGTTTCTATCAATATGCAGGGATTCGGAGGAAACTCTGTACTCTTCCTGGTAGATGGCGAACGTCTGGCAGGGGAAACTTTAAACAACGTCGACTACAACCGATTGAACCTCGATAACGTGGAACGGGTAGAAATTGTAAAAGGGGCTGCCTCTACTCTCTATGGTTCCAGTGCAGTAGGTGGCGTAATCAACATCATCACCCGTGATTCCGAGGACCCATGGAATTTAAATGTAAACAGCCGCTTCGGTGAACATAACGACCAACGATATGGCGGAACTTTCAGTTTCAAAGCCGGTAAATTCAACAGCCAGACGAATGTGCAACATACAATGTCCGATTCTTACGACGTACCGGAAGGAGATGTGACAACCATCTTCGGAAACCGCACATGGAATGTGAAGGAACGTCTTGTTTACAGACCGATTGAACAGTTGAAACTGACTGCACGCGGAGGTTATTATTTCCGCGAACGGGATAAGACCGGAGACAGCAAAGACCGTTATCGTGATTTCAGCGGAGGTCTGAAAGCCAACTATGATTTCAACATCATGAGTAATCTGGAAGTTGCCTATACATTCGACCAATATGATAAAAGTGATTATCTGACCTCATACAAATACGATGTCCGCGATTACAGCAATGTGCAACATAGCGTACGCGCACTCTACAATTACACCTTCAACGATAAAAACATTCTGACCGTAGGAGGAGATTATATGCGTGACTATCTATTGTCTTATCAATTTACCAACAATGGAAGTTATACCATGCACTCGGCAGATGCATTCGGACAGTTCGACTGGAACCCGACCGAACATTTCAACGTAATCAGCGGGGTACGTTTCGACTATTTCTCACAATCTAACGTACGTCATATATCTCCGCACATCGGACTGATGTACAAAATAGCCAACTGCTCCCTCCGTGGCTCATACTCACAGGGATTCCGCTCTCCTACCCTCAAAGAAATGTATATGAACTTCGACATGGCAAATGCCATGATGATTTATGGTAATCCCGACCTGAAATCGGAGACGAGCCACAACTTCTCGCTCTCGGCGGAATATACCAAGAACCGTTACAATTTTACCGTTTCAGGATATTACAACCTTGTCAATGACCGGATCGACCTGACTTCATTCCGCGACACTGACGGAAGATGGGCACAGCTATATATCAATACAGAGAAAGTAGACATCGCCGGTGTGGATATCAACGCCTCCGCCAAATATCCTTGTGGTCTGGGAATACGTGTTTCTTACGGATACCTCCACGAGTTTATGCGCGACGGACAAATGAAATTCTCCAGTACCCGCCCACATTCAGCGACCGCACGTATCGAATACGGCAAATCATGGGATAATTATCAATTCAATCTTTCCCTGAACGGACGTGCGTTATCCAAAGTAGAAACCAATAAATATGTGGGCAATAATCCGGATGAAGGGACTACCGGAGTGACTTATCCGGGATATACGATGTGGAACCTGACGTTGACACAAGGGATCTGGAAAGGAGTCAGCCTGAATATGGCCGTCAACAACATATTTAATTATGTTCCGAGCTATTATGACGCAAACTCTCCTTATACCCGGGGAACCAACTTCTCCATCGGACTTGCATTAGACGTAGACAGGTTCTTCAGAAAATAGAAAAGATAAAACTACATACAAAGCTAAAAATAAGAGAAATGAAAAAGAAAAGTAAAATCATCTTAGGTGTATACATCGTTGCTGCAGCTCTGATAGGGATGTCCGTATGGAATACCTGGTTCAGTCCTACAAAGATTGCTTTCATCAACTTCCAGACCATACAGCAGGGAAGTATATCGAAAGCCAACGACAATTCATCCATCAAACTCAGTGAAGTATCGCTCGGCAACCTCGACCGTCTGACCGGTTACGACATGGTATTCATCAACGGAATGGGTCTGCGTATCGTCGAGGAACAACGTCAACAGATACAACAGGCTGCCGACAAAGGTATTCCTGTATATACTTCCATGGCTACCAACCCGGCCAACAACATTTGTAATCTGGACAGCGTACAACAGAATCTGATACGAGGTTATCTGACCAACGGAGGAAAGACCAACTACCGGAATATGCTGAATTATATCCGTAAAGCTATTGACGGTAAAATCTCTTCCATACCGGAAGTGGAAGACCCGGCAGAAAGACCCAGCGACATGCTCTATCACGCCGGACTCACCAACCCGGATGATGAACTGGAGTTCCTCACCGTGGCAGATTATGAGAAATTCATGAAGGACAACCGTCTTTATAAAGAAGGAGCACGTAAAATCATGATAACCGGACAAATGGCTGATGCCACCGGACTTATTGAGGCTCTTGAAAAAGAAGGTTACAATGTTTATCCGGTTCAGTCAATGACGAAATTCATGTCATTTATTGACGAAGTGCAGCCAGACGCAATCATCAACATGGCACACGGACGCATGGGAGACAAAATGGTGGATTATCTGAAAGCTAAGAATATCCTCTTGTTTGCTCCGCTCACCATCAACAGCCTGGTAGACGAATGGGAGAAAGATCCGATGGGAATGGCAGGAGGATTTATGTCACAAAGTATCGTGACTCCGGAAATCGACGGTGCCATCCGTCCTTTCGCTCTCTTTGCACAATATGAGGATGAAGAAGGATTGCGCCATTCGTATGCAGTACCCGAACGCTTGAAGACTTTCGTATCCACAATCAATAATTATTTGAATCTGAATACTAAGCCGAACAGCGAGAAGAAGGTAGCTATCTACTATTATAAAGGTCCGGGGCAAAATGCATTGACCGCTGCCGGTATGGAGGTGGTTCCTTCCCTATACAATCTTCTGGTCCGCATGAAACAGGAAGGATACAACATATCCGGTCTGCCTGCAAATGCTGAAAAACTGGGTAAAATGATACAGGCTCAAGGCGCTGTGTTCAACTCTTACGCAGAGGGAGCCTTTAATGACTTTATGCAAAAAGGACATCCCGAACTTATCACCAAAGATCAATATGAAAGTTGGGTGAAAGAGTCACTCCGCCCTGAAAAATATCAGGAAGTGGTGGATGCTTTCGGCGAATTCCCCGGCAACTATATGGCGACTAACGACGGTAAATTGGGTATTGCCCGTCTGCAATTCGGGAATGTAGTCTTAATGCCACAAAATGCTGCCGGAAGCGGGGACAACTCCTTCCAAGTGATTCATGGCACTAATATGGCTCCTCCTCATACTTATATTGCTTCCTATCTATGGATGCAACATGGTTTCAAGGCTGACGCACTGATCCATTTCGGTACACATGGAAGTCTTGAATTTACTCCCAGAAAACAAGTGGCATTGTGCAGCAACGACTGGCCGGATCGCCTGGTTGGAGCAGTTCCGCACTTCTATATCTACTCTATTGGTAATGTTGGTGAAGGAATGATGGCTAAACGCCGTTCGTATGCCACCATACAGTCGTACCTCACTCCTCCTTTCCTTGAAAGCAGTGTGCGTGGTATTTATCGGGAGCTGATGGAAAAAATCAAGATTTACAATAACTCTCACAAAGAGAATAAAGATCAGGAATCATTAGCTGTCAAAACGCTGACTGTGAAAATGGGAATTCACCGTGATTTAGGTTTGGACAGCATTGCCAACAAACCATATACGGAAGATGAAATCGCCCGTGTAGAAAACTTCGCAGAAGAACTGGCTACCGAGAAAATCACCGGACAACTCTACACAATGGGAGTTCCTTATGAAGCGGAACGGATCACTTCTTCCGTCTATGCAATGGCTACAGAACCTATCGCATACAGCCTGCTGGCTCTTGACAAGCAACGTGGTAAAGCGACAGATGCCGTTAGCAAGCACCGCAGCCTCTTTACACAACAGTACTTGACTCCTGCTCGCCATCTGGTAGAAAAGTTGCTCGCTAATCCTGCACTGGCCACAGATGAACTAATTTGTCGTACAGCCGGTATCACCGCACAGGAACTAGCCAAGGCTCGTCAAATAGAGGCAGACCGCAATGCTCCGAAAGGTATGATGGCAATGATGATGGCTGCATCGGCAAAGAGTGAACAATCCGACGAAAAGAAAGCAGGTAAAGGACATCCGGCATCTGTCTCCAAAGAGGGTTCTCCTCATGGTCAAATGCCCGAAAGCATGAAAGAGGCCATGAAGAAAATGGGCGCCAACATGGATCCTGAAAAAGCAATGGAAATGGCTAAGTCTATGGGAGCAAGTCCGGAAGCATTGAAGAAAATGGAAGCCGGAATGAAAGCTAATAAAGAAAAAGCTGCCGGATCTTCTGACAAACAGGGAAACAGTGGAAAGCAAGAAAAGCCTCAAGGTATGGCTGCCATGATGGCCGCTATGGGAAAAGCTCCGAAAGAATACAGTAAAGAAGAAATCGAACTGGCACTTGCCATCGCTGAAGTAGAGCGTACAATCAAGAATGTAGGCAACTACAAGAACGCACTTCTGACAAGTCCCGAAGAAGAGTTAAGCAGTCTGATGAATGCATTGAAAGGTGGATACACCGCTCCTACTCCCGGAGGTGATCCGATTGCTAATCCGAATGCTTTACCAACCGGACGTAATATGTATGCTATCAATGCCGAAGCAACTCCTACAGAATCCGCTTGGGAAAAAGGTATCGCTTTAGCCAAACAAACGATTGATACTTACAAGCAACGTCACAATGATTCAATCCCACGTAAAGTGAGTTATACTCTCTGGTCTTCCGAATTTATAGAAACCGGTGGGGCTACTATTGCTCAAGTACTGTATATGCTGGGAGTAGAACCTGTTCGTGACGCATTCGGTCGTGTCAGTGATCTAAAACTGATTCCTTCAGCCGAACTGGGACGTCCACGTATCGACGTAGTAGTTCAGACTTCCGGACAACTCCGTGATATCGCCGCTTCCCGCCTCTTCCTGATTAACCGTGCAGTAGAAATGGCTGCGGCAGCGAAAGACGACAAGTTTGAAAATCAGGTAGCTGCCAGTGTGGTAGAAGCTGAAAGAGTGTTGACCGAAAAAGGTGTCAGTCCGAAAGATGCCCGCGAAATGGCTTCTTTCCGAGTATTCGGAGGTGCTAATGGCATGTATGGTACAGGAATTCAAGGAATGGTGGAATCCGGCGACCGCTGGGAAAGTGAATCGGAAATTGCAGATACTTACCTCAACAATATGGGAGCCTTCTACGGTGACGAAAAACACTGGGAAGTCTTTCAGAAATTTGCCTTTGAAGCAGCATTGAACAGTACTGATGTTGTCGTTCAGCCCCGCCAAAGTAACACTTGGGGAGCATTGAGCCTCGACCACGTATATGAATTCATGGGAGGTATGAATCTTGCCGTACGCAATGTTACCGGTAAAGACCCGGACGCTTATCTTAGCGACTACCGGAACCGCAACAACATGAAAATGCAGGAACTTAAAGAAGCAGTCGGTGTAGAAAGCCGTACAACGATTCTGAATCCTACCTATATCAAAGAGAAAATGAAAGGCGGTGCTTCTGCAGCAAGCGAAGTTGCCCAGACTGTAACCAATACGTATGGCTGGAACGTGATGAAACCTGCCGCTATCGACAAGGAACTTTGGGATAATATATATGATGTATATGTCAAAGACGAATACAAACTGAATGTAAAAGACTTCTTTGAAAAACAGAATCCCGCAGCTTTACAGGAAGTGACTGCCGTTATGATGGAAACTGCCCGCAAAGGATATTGGAAAGCTTCTCCGGAACAACTCTCCAATATTGCCAAACTGCATACAGACCTTGTCAGACAATTCGGTCCTTCGGGCAGCGGATTTACCGGAGACAATGCCAAATTACAGCAGTTCATCGCCTCTCAAGTAGATGCGCAAACCGCAGCCAACTACAACAAGGAACTGAAACAAATGAAACAAGCCACCCTGGACGGAGAAGCGACCAAAGGAGGCATGGTATTGAAGAAACAATCGAGCGATGCCGTACAAGGGGCACAGGAAGAACAAAATTCTTTGAATGGAGGCCTTATCGCAGGTATTGTTCTGGTAGCATTTGTTGTCATGTTGCTAATACTTAAAAAGAAACGGAAAAAGTAATGTAATATGGAGTTAATTATTCACATATTAATGCTGTTTATCGTGATTAACTGCAGTTTCAAACTCAGTTTCTGGAAACTTTGGCAAACCGTAATATACAGCCTGATAGCCGGTCTTTTTGTAGCCGGCACCTGGCAGTATGCTATTCTCCAGTCAAAGACACAGATTGCTGATTATCTGCAGAACACGGAAGCATTGCAAAACATGGCTATTATCATAACGCTTGAGTCAGCACTCTGCTTCGGCTATTGCGTGGCTTTCCTGCGCGGACTTTATGGTAAGAAGAATTTATGGTGGGCGGAATTACTTCGCTGGTATCCCAGCTTGTTGCTCTTCCCCGTATTATTCTACTATCTCACAGAAGCTATCTTCCGGTTACCTGGCGTAGACTTTTCAGTGACAGCCTGGTCATTTGCAGGGATAGTGGTTATCGCCATCCCATTATTAAGCCGGCTGATGAAGTATCTTGTACCCGAAGACGATCTCCGGTTGGAAGTTCATTTCCTTGTCAGCTTATTCATCTGTATCCTCGGACTACTGACCACTGTCAATGGGAAAACGACCTATGCCGCCACCGAAGAGGCGCTCAACTGGAAAGCGATTATCTTGTCCATCGGTCTGTTCGTTATCCTGTTTCTCATTGGATTTGCCTGGAACAAGCTGAAATGGCCTTTATTACAACGTAAAGAATTAAAAAAAAGAAGTAAAATCAATCAATAAAATATTATATGGAACTCATCTCTAAACTTTTATTCTGGGTAGCGAACAGTTTACTTATACCCGATATCATTATTTTGCTGTGCCTGTTCGTTCGTTCACTTATTTTGATCGGAGGCACCTACAACATGTACATGACCAAACGTAAAAATGACAAAGCACTGGACCAACTCATTAAAGATGCACGGATAGACGATCTGAAAGCAGCTTTACCCGACAAAGACAATTCACTATATATGGGTTATCTCCGCGATCTGCTCTACCATCCGGCCAGTGCAGATTACTCTGACTTCCTGATAACAAAATTCGAGAATGAAGCAGAGAAAGATGTGTCTCTTTCTAAAATGCTGGCTAAGATAGGTCCGGTTCTCGGATTGATAGGAACATTGATTTCCATGAGTCCGGCACTTGTGGGACTTTCTACAGGAGATATCTCCGGAATGGCATATAATATGCAGGTAGTATTTGCAACGACTGTTGTAGGTTTGGTTATTAGTGCTGTGGGACTGATATCCATGCAGTTCAAACAACGTTGGTATGCCAAAGATGTCAACAACCTCGATTATGTATCAAGAGTATTAAACGAAACAACCGGAGAGTCCAATAATGAAAAGAAATAGAAGAGTCAGCAAATTCCTCAAAGAAGAGGATACCGACCCGCTAAGTGTAGTAGTAAACTTGTTCGACGTAGCGATGGTATTTGCCGTGGCATTGATGGTAGCAATGGTGATGCACATGAATATGACGGAAGTTTTCGGACAGGAAGATTTCACCATCGTGAAGAATCCTGGTAAAGAAAATATGGAAATCATCTCCAAGGAAGGAAAGAAAATCAACACTTACAAGCCTTCCGGTCAGAAAGAGGAGGATTCAGGGAAAAGAGGAAGAAAAGTAGGGATAGCCTACGAACTGGATAACGGTGAGATTATTTATGTTCCGGAATAACCATTAAAAGTATATTTCCTACCAATAATCAATAGTATCGGGCAGGACAATCCTATTCAGGCATTGTCTGCCCTTTATTTCTTTCATTTTACATTGATAACTATCAGAACAAAACATGGTTTCTTCTTTATCAAAACCCGACAAAAGACACACACATTATCGCAGAAATCTACTAATCATCTGCCTGTTATTAGGTATCGTTCTCATTACTTTCTGCTTTTTGCTTTGCCAGCACGACAGTCAGGATATGGACTGCGATTGCTTAAGATGCCTGTTAAGTGCTCCTCCCCAGGAGGGAGAGTATCTCTACAACCGTTATCTGCTCCTCATCAGTGTTCTCTGCTTCTTGTTAATATTCCTGCCCATTTATATATTCGAACATCGACAACATATAAAAAGGAAATAAAAAAACAAGCCACCGAAATGAGTCACTCATTCCGATGGCCTATCCCCTTTAAACACCTTTAAACAAAATGAAAATATGCCTCATATACTAACTAAACTAACTAACCCTCGAGGCATATTTTAAAAGAGACTGTCGCATCAACCTCTTTTTATTATAGATAGCTTTCGCTCTCTAATCTTATTTACGAGCTTCAGCAATATAGCCGAGAGCTTCTTCACATTTTGCAGTTACATAAGCCCAGTCTTCTGCTGCTACCTTATCTTTCGGGAACAATTTAGAGCCCATACCTACGCAGAATACACCAGCTTTGATCCATGCAGTCAGGTTTTCTTTAGTAGGTTCTACCCCACCTGTTACCATCAGCTTAGACCATGGCATCGGAGCCATCAAACCTTTCACGAAGTTAGTTCCGTAAACATCACCCGGGAATACTTTGCAAAGATCGCAACCTACTTCCTGCGCAAAACCTACTTCTGATACAGAACCGCATCCCGGAGTATAAGCTACCGAACGACGGTTACATACCTTAGCAATTTCAGGATTAAACAACGGACCTACTACGAAGTTAGCGCCCAGCTGCAAGTACATAGCAGCAGTAGCCGGATCAACGATAGAACCGATACCGATTGCCATTTCAGGGCATTCTTTTGCTGCGAATTTAACGATTTCAGCAAATACTTCCTGTGCAAAGTCACCACGGTTTGTGAATTCGAAAGCACGAACACCACCGTCATAACAAGCCTTTACTACTTTCTTTGCAACTTCTGCATCTTTGTGATAGAATACAGGAACCATTCCTGTAGAGCCGATCTTATTCAATACGGCTATTTTATCGAATTTTGCCATCTTATTATTTACTATTTAAATGAATTGATTTTCTTTACTTTTCAACTCTCCAAATTATCTCTGTACGCGACCGCTTGCGTCACCACCAGCCAATGCTTCTACTTCTTCTACAGAAACAAGGTTGAAGTCACCATTGATAGTATGTTTCAATGCAGATGCAGCAACAGCGAATTCAAGAGCAGCACCCTGATTAGGTTTAGTCATCAAACCATGGATAATACCGCCGGAGAAAGAGTCACCACCACCTACACGGTCGATAATCGGATCGATATCATAACGCTTTGAAGTATAGAATTCTTCTCCGTTGTAGATCATCGCTTTCCAACCGTTGTGAGTAGCAGAGAAAGATTCGCGCAAAGTAGAAACTACATATTTGAATCCGAATTCTTTCATCATCTGCTGAAAGATACCTTTGTAACCTTCAGCATCTGTGTGACCAGCCTCAACGTCAGCATCCGGCTTGAAGCCCAAACAAAGTTCTGCATCTTCTTCGTTACCGATACATACGTCTACAAACTGCATCAACGGTTTCATGATAGACTGTGCTTTTTCTTTAGTCCACAGTTTCTTACGGAAGTTCAAGTCAACAGAAACAGTTACACCGTGACGTTTTGCAGCTTCACAAGCCAGACGAGTCAACTCGGCAGCCTTGTCAGAGATAGCCGGAGTGATACCAGACCAGTGGAACCAGTCAGCACCTTCCATGATTGCATCAAAATCGAAATCAGCAGCGTCAGCTTCAGCAATAGCAGAGTGAGCACGGTCATAAATAACCTTGCTAGGACGCATAGAAGCACCAGTTTCCAAGTAGTAGATACCTACACGGTCGCCACCACGAGCAATAAAGTCTGTCTTAACACCATATTTACGCAATGCGTTAACAGCAGACTGTCCAATTTCGTGTTTCGGTAATTTAGTTACGAAATAGGCCTCATGTCCGTAGTTGGCACAGCTCACTGCAACGTTAGCTTCTCCACCACCATATACTACATCAAAAGAGTCAGATTGAACAAAACGAGTATTACCCGGAGTTGATAATCTAAGCATGATTTCGCCTAATGTAACGACTTTCTTTCCCATAATCTTATGTTTTAAATTCTAAGTTATTAATATTATGAACTTTCAATTTATCATTTCATCCCTATTTTAGGGGTTAACACGCTGATAATATGTCTATTAATCCATAAAAAGACTAACACCACATACCTTTCGTGTGCGGGCACAAAGATACAACAATTTTCGTAATTACAAAAATTGTTATATATTTGTATCGAAAATATTAAGATTATTATTGTGTGCGAGCACAAAAACCTATATAAATAAAGGTTATCGTATGAATAAATTGCCCGAAAGGATCAGAATCAAAGACATCGCCCGTCTGGCAGATGTATCAGTGGGAACAGTAGACCGCGTTATTCATGGACGTAGCGGAGTGTCGGAAGCCAGCAAGAAACGCGTAGAAGAAATTCTGAAGCAGCTTGACTACCAGCCCAACATGTACGCCAGCGCTTTGGCTTCTAATAAGAAGTATACGTTTATCTGTCTGCTGCCGGAGCATCTGGAAGGCGAATACTGGACAGCGGTAGAAACCGGTATCCACGAAGCCATTGCCACTTATTCGGATTTCAATACTTCGGTGAAAATCAACTATTACGATCCATACGATTATCATTCATTCGTCAACGCCAGTGAAGCCATCCTGGCCCTGCAGCCGGACGGAGTGATGGTAGCTCCTACCGCTCCGCAATATACGAAAGGTTTCACCGATCAGTTGCAGGCATTGGATATACCTTATATATATATAGACTCCAATATCAAAGACGTTCCTCCTCTTGCCTTCTTTGGTCAGAACTCACGTCAAAGCGGATATTTCGCTGCTCGAATGATGATGTTACTGGCACGGGATGAAAAGGAAATCGTTATTTTCCGCAAAATACATGAAGGAATTGTGGGTTCTAACCAGCAAGAGAACAGAGAAATCGGTTTCAGGCAGTACATGAAAGAACATCATCCGTCTTGTACTATACTGGAACTTGACTTGCATGCCGAACGCAACGACGAAGATAACGAGATGCTGGACGAATTCTTCCGCACTTATCCGATGGTTAAGAACGGAATCACTTTCAACTCTAAAGCCTACATCGTTGGCGAGTACCTGCAAAGCCGTGGAAAGAAAGACTTCAATCTGATAGGCTATGACCTTCTGGAACGGAATGTCACCTGCCTGAAAGAAGGAAGTATCTCTTTCCTCATTGCCCAGCAACCGGAACTGCAAGGCGCCAATGGCATCAAAGCTCTTTGCGATCACCTTATTTTCAAGAAAGAAGTGACCTGCATCAACTATATGCCCATCGACTTGTTAACGGTAGAAACAATAGACTATTACCATAGCAAATAACAACAAAGTACAACTTTACAAGTACATTACATGGAAACAAAGTATTTAAGAATTAATCCTGCCGACAACGTCGCCGTTGCCATTGTTAACCTCCCGGCAGGAGAGCATCTTTCTGTAGATGGCATTGAAATTACATTGAACGAAGACATTCCTGCCGGACATAAATTCGCATTGAAGAATTTTGCTGAAGGCGAAAATGTAATCAAGTACGGTTATCCTATCGGACATGCACGAATGGCTAAGAAACAGGGTGACTGGATGAACGAAACGAACATCAAAACCAACCTCGCCGGATTGTTGGATTACACTTACAACCCGATTCAGGTTTCTTTGGATATTCCTCATAAAGATCTTACATTCAAAGGTTATCGTCGCAAAAACGGTGATGTAGGGGTAAGAAACGAAATATGGATTATCCCGACGGTAGGTTGCGTAAACGGTATCATCGGTCAACTGGCTGAAGGACTGCGTCGCGAAACCGAAGGCAAGGGAGTGGATGCCATTGTTGCTTTCCCACACAACTACGGTTGCTCGCAACTTGGTGACGACCACGAAAATACGAAAAAGATTCTTCGTGACATGGTGCTTCACCCCAATGCAGGCGCTGTATTGGTAGTAGGCTTGGGATGCGAAAATAACCAGCCGGACGTGTTCCGTGAGTTTCTGGGCGAGTTTGATGAAGACCGCGTGAAGTTCATGGTTACTCAAAAGGTAGGTGACGAGTATGAAGAAGGAATGGAAATCCTACGTGATTTATATGCAAAGGCTTCTAAAGACGAACGCACCGATGTTCCTTTGTCCGAACTGCGTGTGGGATTGAAATGCGGTGGTTCCGATGGTTTCTCCGGCATTACGGCAAACCCGCTATTGGGTATGTTCTCCGATTTCCTGATTGCACAGGGAGGTACAAGCGTATTGACCGAAGTACCGGAAATGTTCGGTGCAGAAACCATCCTGATGAACCGTTGCAAAAACGAGGAACTGTTTGAACAGACCGTCCATCTGATTAATGACTTCAAAGAATACTTCCTGTCACACGGAGAGCCTGTCGGTGAAAATCCTTCTCCGGGAAACAAAGCCGGCGGTATCTCTACCCTGGAAGAAAAAGCACTGGGATGTACCCAAAAGTGCGGAAAGAGCTATGTATCCGGCGTGATGCCTTACGGTGAACGTTTACAGAAAAAAGGTCTTAATCTGCTTTCTGCTCCGGGCAATGACCTGGTTGCAGCCACCACCCTTGCTGCAAGCGGATGTCACATGGTACTTTTCACCACCGGACGTGGTACTCCTTTCGGTACTTTTGTTCCAACCATGAAGATTTCCACCAACTCGACGCTGGCTAAAAACAAACCGGGATGGATTGACTTCAATGCTGGTGTAATTGTAGAAAACGAACCAATGGAAAAGACTTGTGAACGCTTCATTGATTATATTATCAAAGTAGCAAGCGGTGAATTCGTAAACAACGAAAAGAAAGGCTATCGCGAAATTGCTATCTTTAAAACAGGCGTAACCTTGTAAATTATTTTTTTGATACAGTAACTTATACGAAGTTAAAAGACACATCGTTAACACCATAGAATTGCTATCCCCTACTCAACAAGAAGTTGAACGGGACAGCAATTCTTTTTTGTATAATACCATATCAAAGCCTCATCATACCATTGAACTCTTTATTATCAAAATATTCAAGCAAAAAGTTTGTTCATCTGAAATCTTTTATTTTACTTTGCAATACAAAGTACTTTTTATATGAATAAAGATAAAGCATTAGAATCGGTAAATGAGATAAAAGAGTTGATGGAAAAGTCCTCAAAGTTTATCTCTCTAAGTGGTCTCGCTGCAATCATGGCGGGCATTTACGCATTAGTTGGCGCATATATCGCCACACAAGTTATTACACCGGGCACTCATTTAATTGTTGCCCTTGAATTGATGGCTATAATAGCCTCGCTCGTATTGGTAGCTGCTGCGGTCACTGCTTGCATCCTGTCCTATTACAAATCCAAGAAGACAGGGCAAAAATTTTTCAGCCGCCTCACTTACCGGGCATTGTGGAATTTCTCTCTTCCGATGCTGACCGGAGGTGTTTTATGTATTTCCATCCTTATGCACGAGTATTACGACATTTTGGCTTCTGTCATGCTTCTATTTTATGGGCTGGCACTAGTCAACGTTTCCAAGTTTACTTATTCCAGCATCGTATGGTTAGGTTATGCTTTCATCTGTTTGGGCATCGTAGACTGTTTTTGGGAAGGTCATTCACTACTGTTCTGGACCATCGGTTTCGGCGGTTTCCATATCCTCTATGGTATATTGTTCTATTTACACTACGAAAGAAAGAGATCATAAATGATAGAAGCATTCCAATATATTAATAAAGCATTCGAAAGCAAGGTCCGACTGGGCATCATGGCTATTCTGATGGTAAATGAGGAAGCTGATTTCAATTTTCTGAAAGAACAGCTCTCTCTGACCGACGGCAATCTTGCCAGCCATACCCGTGCCCTGGAAGAACTGGGATATATCGTATGCAACAAAAGTTTTGTCGGACGAAAGCTACGGACTGTTTTTCAGGCAACCCCGCAAGGCAGAGAAGCTTTCAAATCGCATATTGAAGCCTTAGAGAAATTTCTAAAATCAAAATAAATAATTCATCAAAACACTACTGGCTTATGGACGCTTTCAATGAAAATTCAAATGAGCAACAGGCGCAGCAACCTATGGGATGCCTCCACCGTTTCTCCAAAACAATCAAGGTTGTCATCATCGGATTATTAATCCTTCTCCTGATGATCCCCATGTTTATGATTGAGAATCTTATTTCCGAACGGGGACGAACCCAGGAAGAAGCTATCGACGAGGTAAGCGAAAAATGGAGTCTTGCACAGACCATCACTGGCCCTTACCTGAATCTCCAGTATCCGGTTGTCACTGAAAACAACGGTGAGAAGAAGATTTCCATCAAAGACCTGATACTTTTTCCTGACGAGCTTATGGTCAACGGACAACTGAAGACTGAAATCCTGAAAAGAAGTATCTATGAGGTCAATGTATATCAATCGGAACTGACATTGAAAGGGTCATTCAGTTCGGAAGAATTGAAAAAGAGCAGAATAGACATGGACCAGTTGCAGTTTGACAGGGCAGCTATTTGCTTGAACCTGACCGATATGCGGGGTATCAGCGAACAAATCAGCATCACTCTGGGAGATTCTGTTTATATATTCGAGCCTGGCATGGACAACAGAGGAATAGATAACACCGGAGTTCATGCAATCGCTAATTTATCGGAATTGAAGCAGAATAAAAAACTGCCTTATGAAATAAAAATCAAACTGAAAGGTTCACAGTCATTCAACTTTATTCCATTGGGTAAAACAACTCGTGTAGATCTGAAAGCCAACTGGAATACACCGAGCTTTACCGGAAACTATCTGCCTAACAACCGGAATATTACGGAGAAGGAATTTTCCGCACAATGGCAAGTCTTAAACTTGAACCGGAATTACTCACAGGTGATGGTTGACTTCAACACCTCAAATATCAAAGATATTGAGAGTTCCAGTTTCGGTGTGAACTTCAAAATTCCGGTGGAACAGTACCAACAGTCCATGCGTTCCGCAAAGTATGCTATTCTGATTATCCTACTGACTTTCGGAGTTATCTTCTTCACTGAAATCATGAACAAGACCCGCATTCATGCCTTGCAGTATTTATTGGTAGGACTGGCTCTCTGTCTATTCTACAGCCTGCTCCTCTCCTTCTCCGAACACGTCGGTTTCAACCCTGCCTATTTGTTATCTTCTGCACTGACTATTATACTGGTAGGCGGATATATGTTCGGAATCACCAAGAAAAAGAAACCGTCATTAATCATGTCCGGTTTGTTGACTATACTCTATATTTACATCTTTGTGCTTATCCAACTGGAGACTTTCGCATTATTGGCAGGCAGCTTAGGGCTGTTTATCATTCTGGCAATAGTGATGTATTTTTCAAAGAAAATAGACTGGTTTAATGAATAAGATTCTATTTTTCAAGCTGTCAATTAGAAAACTATGGATATAATATATATTAAAGGAGATGCTACATCTCCTATCTCACCGGGTAATAAAATCATCACTCACATCTGCAATGATATTGGAGGATGGGGAAAAGGATTCGTATTGGCACTTTCCAAAAAATGGAAAGTTACCGAAGAAGCTTACCGCCAATGGTATAAATCCCAAGAAGAATTCTCCTTAGGAGATGTACAGTTCGTCCACGTGGCAGATGATATATATGTCGCCAATATGATAGGACAGCAGGGTATCTACAAAAATACAAATGGATTACCTCCTATCCGCTATGAAGCAGTCCGACAATGTTTAAAAAAAGTAGCCTTGTTTGCAATGGAACAGAAGGCAAGTATACATATGCCACGAATTGGTTGTGGATTGGCTGGCGGGAAATGGGAGGTTATCGAACAAATTATCAAAGAAGAATTAATTGATAAAGAAATAGCTGTAACCGTATATGATTTATGAATAAATCCAGAGTTACTCAATAAACAAGAGGCTTTCTTCTGAAACACTTGACAAATGGCTTTTTATTTTGTATCTTTGAGGAAACAAAAGCAATAAGAGGAATGAAAAATATAAGAAAAATAGAGACATAAACAGCCTTTAAACTGATACATTTCAGTATTAGTACAGATATATCATAGGGCAATGATCTAACGATCATTGCCCTATTTTGTTTATATTTTTACTTAATTCATTCTATCGAATCTCTAAAAACGATCAAAATAGTTTTTAATAAACTCTGATACCGTTTATAATAAACTATCAAAAAGTTTATTATAAACAGAAAGTACATTTATTAAGAGCGCAGTCCTTAATTGTAAAAATTGAGAAACACGTTTGCATACAATAGCAGGTCATTAATAAGTCTATTTATTTACACAGTAATAGAAATGGACATAATCATTATTTCATCCAAACGATTGGATAACCTAAATCTCTTTTGACAGCTTCCATTTCTGCACTATGCCACATTTCATGTTTAAAGCTCCACGACAATGCTTCATATTTAGTTTCCGCAACAGGATGTTTAAACGGGAGAGGCTGCAAGCACTCTGCCAAAACATCATCATTCAGAGTTTCCAGATTCTCGATACAGATTTGATGAACAATTTCCGTTTGTTCTCTCAATTCAGCAACTGGAATCAAGTCCTTTTCTATGGAACGATGCAATGTTCCCATACCATTGAATATTCTATTATATTTTGGGATAGGAGGCACTAACCGCCCCACCTTTTCGTTCACTCCGGTAACAGCTGTCAGTGTATGGAAATTCTGTGAAACAAGCAGATGTCCCACTTGCCAAATAAAGTTAGAATCTGTTCCTTCAGGAATAACATACCACAAATCTTCCGGCAATTCAGACATCAAACGATTCACAAATGTGCGAGCTTCTATAATCTGCTCCTTTAAAAAGTCAATTTTACTCATAACTATATGTTTTTTAATTATACATATAGTTAGTGGAAAAGCAAATGAGCTTTGTGACAACTTACTGCAAGAATTTCTCCCAATAATTTTTCCTCGGTAGTTCTTTTTCAAACTTCCTATATAAATCGGCAAGCCTCATCATTCGTTGCACCATTGTATATTCTTTATCCATATCAATAGAATATACCGGTTTGCAAATGCGACATTTACAAGCACCATCGGGATTATATAACGGGCAAGTATCATTCATAAAAGCTGTGATTTTCTGAATGGAACGATTATAGATTTGCCGCACATTACTTTCTTTCAGTTCCATGATTTCGCCAATCTGCCGATAAGGCAACCCGACATTTTCTCTAAAGATAAAAATCAGACGAGCATCATTATTCAGACAATGATTTAAAGCGGTGATACACCAGTCGCACCTTTCTTTTATCCATTCCCGCTTCGCTTCTTCCCCACCGGAATATTCAATTTCCGGCAACGAACGGAAATATTCGATTTCCGACATTTTCACCTGCTTTTCACATGCTGCATATCTGCCAATAGTGCGACGAGCGATAGTGTATATCCATGTAGAAATCTCCGAATCGCCTTTAAAGCTACTGATACTTTTGCAAAGTTCATACCACACTTCCTGTGCTGCTTCGCGGGCGATTTCTTTATTCTGAATCATCCGGTGAGCAATCATGGAAATCATATTTCCATATTCTTTCACCAAATGATTGATATCTATTTCCATCGTTACACACTAAAATGTTTTCTTCAAATATATCATATCCACCAACTGCACACCATCCTCATACATCGGATGATCGTAGTTGTCAGTAAAGAAATTCTTTATCCGGTGAGAAATCGCAAAACCACAATGTTCATAGAATGATCTGGAAGAAGGTACATCTCCTGTGCCCACCAACATTTCAGAGCACTTCCCTTGATAATATTCAAATAAAAACTCTATTAAACGTTTTCCGTACCCCTGGCGCTGGAAGAAAGGAACAGTAGCTATATTCTTGATTTCATAAACACCTTCCCCCTCACGTGTCACCACACAAAGAGCTTTCAGCCCGTCATCATAAAGAACAAACATGTCACCACGTTCCAAATATCGGTCAATCATATCCTCTTGTTCATCAGCCAAGAGTAATAAATCGAGGAATTCTTTTTTATCTGAAGTTACTAGTTTTATCTCCATATTTTTAGATATTGAACGGTGTGGAAGTCATTGACCTGTACCGTTATATTTGTTTATCAACAACCTATAAAATAGTTTATTGCAAAGATATAAACTTTCTGGACACTACAACTGTTCCACAAACTCGTTTGACAACCCCGTACATTCGGCTATCACATCAAGAGCAACGCCTTTCAGTTTGAGTTTGCGAGCTATCTCCACTGTTTGTTTTTGTTGTTCAAGAGTATTGAAGATTAAGGTAATCACCTGACCGATGGCTTCGATAAACCGTTTTCGTTCCGGACGTTTTGAGAAGTCTACACCCCAAAAAGTGGAACGTTTACGGTGAAGAATCAGGTAATAGATACCTGCATTTATCAATGCCGAAATAATATCGATGTGAAGCCCTGTATCCTTAAACAGATCATTGTAGCGGGTAAATACATCAGCATAGAATAATTCCCGGTTGGCTGCCAGCCGACGAGTAGTAGGATTATCTTCGGACAATTCCCAAAGAAGCAGTTTTTGCATCTCACTATCGTTATAGAGGGCATTGGCAAGATTGGTAAAGACTTCGGCCATTACCTTTTCATTAATTGTCGCCATCGGATGTTTGGGGGTGAACAGATCAGAAATCCAATAGTCTACCGAAGCGGCATAAAGCGAAAGTATCTTCTCCACAGAAGTGTAGTTACGTTTCAACACGTCTACACGAATGCCTGCTTTCTCCCCAATATCCACCATCGTGATACGGGACAATCCTTTTTCTTTTGATAGTTCCGACACAGCTCGGAGGGTAGCCTCCTTTAATTCGTTGCGAGTACGGCGTATTCTTTGCGTCTTATCCTCTTTCATTTCAAACGGTTATCTTCGATTGGTAGCAAAGGTAATAATTTACCCGAAATTATAAGTAAGCAAGTTCGAATAAAATAAAAATAAATAAATATTTAGAGAAATAATTTTCTTATAAATATTATCATTACATTTGCGTATCACTCGTTACAAAAAACAGTATAATTAGTATACTGCTAAATACAAGATGATTATATGTGATCTATATGAAAATATAATCTTTAAATAAATGATAACTATTTTATAAGATACAAACATGAAAGCATATCAGGCAAAAGATAGAATAAATATACCCCATCTGCTGATACACGCCTGTCAGAGTAAAGGCAAGCAAAGCCAGTATACATTACTGCCCAAATCAATTGTTGGAAAGCTGCTAAATACCAAAAAGAAGAGATCGTTCGACGATATTTTAGAAGAAAGTTTTAATGGTATAATTAAAAAAAATAACAGCGAAGGACAAATTACCGCTGTTAGTACAACGTTATCGACAGTGCAATAGTAAAATGAAAAAGAATGATTTTATAAATAACGACTTGCAGTTTTTATAGAAGAAAACTTTGAAGAGTGGTAAAAAGGTTATTAACATACATCTGTGCGACCTAATGACAAAAGCTACCCGCAATTAACAACTAATAAATAAAGAAAAATATGGAAACAGTTAATGACAACAAATGGATGGAAAAATGGGAAGCAGTAAAAGAAAAGACTGTTTGTCCCGTTGACCTGAATACTTATTTTGAACAGAAAGAAATCGCCGGAAAAGCATTAGCTATAATGGACATTGGGGCATGTGATTTACCAAGCGGGAAAGTGTTGGTAAGAGATCCATTGGTATATCTCTCTGACCGTAGTGAACGCCCCTATCTTCTAACTGCTCCTACAGGAACATATCACACTGAAATATGTGTAGTCAAATCTGATGGTGAGGATTGCGACCGCTATGCCGCTGTACGTCTATGTTTTTCTGAAAAACGAGCTGTTCGCTTCTACGAAGCATTGGTCGGAAATGAAGACCTTGACACATTGGAAGATGGAGATTATTTTGGCTTTTGTGTCGATGCTGGACTGGGCTGTATCTGTGACGAGGTACTTCATCGCATTTATTGTGATTGGGATGAACAATGGCGCAAAGATAATCCTGATGATAACCCCTACGATGGATATTTTGCATCTCTATTTAAAGAGAATTATAACCAACATCCGGAATATCAGCGCAAAGGAGGCGACTGGCTGAATTGGCAGGTACCGGGAACAGAATATCATATGCCAATTTTTCAATCCGGATTTGGAGATGGTGCCTATCCCGTATATTGGGGTATTGATGAAAATGGAACCATTTGTCAATTAGTCATTCAGTTTATTGATATCCAATTGGCTTATAGTGAGGAAACAGAAAATGAAGAATAGAGTGCCAAGATTGAAGATCTTACAATAACCTACTACAATTGATAATCAAAAGAAAAAGGAGACTAATTATGTCATTCCTTTTAAAGTCATTCGCAACAAACTAAAAAATAGAAGCAATGGGATCTTTCAAAAAGCTGGTAAATATTTTATTAGGAACAAAAAAAAGAATATGCAGTAAAAGATTTGGGAATCTTTCACTCTAAGGTTTGTGATTGGTGGCAGAATGAGCACTACGCCTGGTGGAGCACAGTACAGTTACCATCATATTCGGCGGAAACTGTGATTTGGTTAGAAGGAGATGCTTCAGCTCCTTTGTCACAACAGTTATTGGATTTACAGGCATTGTTGGAGAATTGGAAATCAGTGATTGCCCGGGTGGAAAGCTTATTACCTAATGAAAGCCGATTGGCACATAAAGAAGAAGCATATATTTCGTGGCAGAATAGATTTTATCCGGAAGAAATAAAAGCATCCGTCAAGTACAACGATAGCTGGGAAATCACATTTACCACAGACGATTTGGATTATTGTTTCAGCTTTATTTGGAAAAATAACACTGTGCGGGATTTAACCCTATATTAACTAGATGATAACAACCTGCAAACTGTCCAAAATCAGTTAGTGACTTAACACTAGCAATAATAATTAAATAATAGAAAGTTATGAAAATAATTAATGAAGAAAAGCTGAAGCCAGTTATAACTTCAAAGCAAGTTATGATTGAAAATAAACCAATAACTAATGTTATATACGATGATGATGGTGATTGGCTATGTTTTCATGCATATACAATTAAAGAAGATGATGCTTATATTGTTTCAATAGAACAAATTATCGAACATGATAAAACACTGCTTTCTTTGCCTGATTTGAGAGAAGGAGAAAAAGTCAGACGTTCCAATATCAATAAATTATGGGAAAAGTATTAGGTTCTGCATTGCAAACATTCATAATGTATTGCTAACAAACAGCACACCGCCAAAAGCATACGCTGCCGAACATTATCACCCGCAAAATAAGACAGAAAATGAACACTGAATACAAGGGCTTAAAAATAGCGGAAGATGCAAAATTTGAGAATATGGATTTTGTGGATTATGATTTCACAAAGTCGGATATCACCGAAGTCGTTTTTAAGAACGTGAACTTCCGTAATTGCATTTTCAATAAGACTATTTGCGGACATACCAGATTTTGGTGCTGTTTCTTTGAAAACTGCACATTTACAAGAGTCGATTTGTCTGCTACCTACCTCGGAGCTTGGGGCGGTGGGCAGAATAATTGCACTTTTGTCAAATGTAAATTAGGTAAAATCACAAACGCTTCATATATAACAAATACCGTATTTGAGAACTGCAAGATAAAAAGTTACATAATATATTGTCTTTATATGGAAAATGTTCGCTTTGTAGGTTTGATAGATGATTTTATGATACAGAGAATGAGAAAAGAGGAAATCACACAGTATCAAACTTCAGATAAATCAGAACAAGTTATCTTCCGGATTAAGAAACATACAAAAATGGAGAATATCCTTGATGCTTCTAAAGTAATCATGAAGAATATCGATTTTTCATTGGCAACGATGCAATTCATCAATTTCAAAGAATGTGAATTAGAGCATATCATCCCACCTATAGATGATAAACATCTATTAATCGGTAAGAATTTGGATAAAATTACCGCAAGAGTATCAGAAGAGATTGAAAAAGACTGGTATAATGCAGATAATAAAAGTTGGGCTTTGAATTGCATAAAAAACGTACTAGAAGAAGCACCGATAACGATTGTTTGCTGGCATGAATTCAAACATTTTGAGAATGAGGAATTTGCTGATAGGTTAATGGAGCTATTTATAAAAGCAAAAAGGGAATTGGACGATAGCAAACAGCTAACAACATAATGCTACACACTACCGGATATTATTAACCAAGTAAACAAAAACATATGGAAAATTACTACACAGTACTTTATGAAGGATGGCAGATGCAATGTTGCGGTCAACCATTCAGTATAAACGATATGGTTAGATGGGATGTTTTTACTTTCAATAAAACACTAACTGACGTCAACCAAACAATAGAATACATATACGATGCACATTATGAAACGAGTGATGGATTACATATTTTACAAGGAACAGTCCATCAAATAAATGCGATTTATACAAAATATAAGCCATCTGCAGCCAATCCTCAATTTCTAATTCCTGTTTCAAGCCTTCTTAGAAGTGTGGTTGATGCTAACGGATATGAAGAAGAAATTAATGGAATGACTTTTGACTCTTATATTGTAGTATTGAGAAACGTTAGCATTAAAAAAGTTACTAACCAAACAGTACGCGGTTTAAAATAGCACGCTGCCAAACATTGTTAGTTAAACAATAAAACTAAAATAACAAACATGGAAAAAGAACAAGATTTTTTTAGCAACCTGACACCAACAAGTGGCGGTTTAATCCTCATCGCTTTGGGAGCTTTAGTCCTTATCGGGGCTATTCGCCGATGGGAATGGATATTTGACATGACGGGACAACGCACCGGAAGATTCAATTTTCTCCTGTGGTTATATGACGTATTCGGCGAAAAAGGATTGAGAGTCGGAATGATTATCAATGCTATCATCATCATGCTTGGTGGGATCGGGATAATGATATTTATGAAATCATGAAATACCGTAGATTCACCACCGTCGGCGAACTTCGTGAGAAGCGAAAAGACCGTAAGGAGACAGTAGGCTGCCTTCTAATACTGACAGGCGCCCTTATATTATTTGTCGTATTGCTCTATCTGTTATCTCCGGATAGAGCATTACTAAACAGTACGGCCTTGTGTGGTGTCAGTTATCGGCAGCTTATACTTATTATGATGCTCACCACAGCAATATTCATCACCATCATAGGTGTGCTGGCAGCAAACAAAGGCACACCGTTTAGTTATTACCTAAAAACACTGGGATGGAGCTTTGCAATTGGATTTTTCCTGCATGGTATTGGCATCAGCTTGTTGTTACATACTAACCGATGGATGGCGGATGATGCATCTGTCCAAGCGGAATATCGGGTGACGAAAGTACGTTTCCAGCGTCCGAACAACTCATCCCGCTATCGTGCTTTTCTGCCTGAATGTCGTGTATTACAGGCTGAAAGTATCGGTAATCCCGGAGAACAGCTTTATTTCCATGTACCAATAGATGCACAGGTAGCTGTAGGCTGCACGTTGCACGTTACCCTACATAACGGTATCTTTGGTTGGAAAGTAGTGAATGAGCTGTCTGTGGATTGCCAGGAATTAAATCAATATATAAAAAAATGAGAAATCACATTTCGGAAATAAATAAAAGAGAAGAATATAGAACAAGACATTATTGATAATGAGTTGGCTATTCAACTTTGATCTCCTCCTCATGTTAAAGACCTCTTTCTACAGAAGTATTTTCTCCAAATCATCAGGTACATACGCCATTCCGGAAAACTCCCGGGATGCTTCTTCTGTATAAGACTTCTTGCGAGTTTCCAACGTCTTATCCTCCGTGTGATATAACAATAAATTCTTTACTCCCAATTGTTGCGCCAGCCTGCCTGCATCCTGTGCCGTACTATGATGTTTTTCATAAGGTTTAAAACGTTCACGGTCCGCATATAAACAGAATGCTTCACACAATAACCAGTCTACTCCTTCAGCATACGCACGGTTTTGCTCATTATATGGTTCATCTCCCAAACAAGCCAGAGACTTTCCATCAGGCAATAATGCCCGGAAGCCAAATTGTTTTTCTTTAGTGGAGGCAATATCGAAAAATTGTACATTCAAGTCTCCGAGCCGGAGAGTATCACCATGTTTGACTTCACAGAACTCAACATACTTATTGATAGCTCCCATAACCGAGACAGGAAGCGTCATGCGGCATATTTGATCCAACACCATCAATACTTTATCGTGTCCATACACTCGAAACCTACCAGAATAGTGTCCATTGGATGCCCGCTGCGCAATGATACGTATCATCCAGACAGCCCCCAGTATATGATCGGTATGAGCATGCGTCACAAACATATCATGTATACTATCAATAAGCATATCCACTTTTTCCAACTGATTTAAAATTCCATTTCCCCCCCCTGCATCAACCAACAGCACTGTCTCTTTCGTTTTAAGGATAAAACAAGTATTATAGCATTTGGTTACAGTAGCATTACCCGTTCCGAGCATAATCAGTTCAGTCTCTATCTCATTCATTTCTTTCGTTGTCATTAATGTTGCTGATTCATTTGTCTATGGTCCAAAATAGTACTCATATTCTCCAAGGCCCATCCCACCAGTCCTTCAATATGAGGAATCAATGTACTTCCTGTATCTGTCAAGCAATACTCCACACGGGGAGGTACTTCAGCATATACTTTCCGTTCAACTAATCCATCTGATTCCAAAGTACGCAATGTAACAGTCAACATTCTTTGAGAGACATCTTCTATCGTTTTATGGATATCACTAAAACGCATAGTTCCATTTGCGTTCAGCGTAATAAGCACCAGCATCGACCACTTATCTCCCAAGCGGCTAAGCACATCTCTTATCGGACAATTCCCCGTCGGATGAAAGTTTTTCATTCTTTAACGTTTTGTATTTTATTGAGCTTCAGCAATAGTTACCTCTATGTAACTTCCTTATTTTCAAGTACGTTATTGCATTTCTCAAACAAGAGAGATACATTTGCATCACAAAAGTAATAAACTTACTAATAATAACTATTGTTTCATTTAAATAATTATGATTATGGCAAAGAAAGTTGCAGTTTTAGCAGTGAATCCGGTAAATGGTTGTGGATTATTCCAATATTTGGAAGCATTTTTCGAGAATGGCATTTCATATAAAGTATTTGCCGTATCGGATACGAAGGAGATTAAAACAAATTCAGGAATCAGCCTGACAGCAGATGATGTGATTGCTAATTTGAAGGGACACGAAGATGAGTTTGACGCACTCGTTTTCTCTTGTGGCGATGCAGTGCCTGTATTTCAGCAGAATACCGATAAGCCTTATAATGTAGATTTGATGCAAGTCATTAAAACGTTCGGGGATAAAGGGAAAATTATGATCGGACATTGTGCCGGTGCAATGATGTTTGACTTTACCGGTATAACCAAAGGGAAAAAAGTAGCAGTTCACCCATTAGCCAAGCCAGCTATTCAAAACGGAACAGCTACCGATGAGAAATCAGAGATAGATGGTAACTTCTTCACCGCTCAAGATGAAAATACCATTTGGACAATGCTACCACATATAATTGAAGCATTAAAATAATGCCTACAATGTAGATGCCAAACAATAAATATAAACACTGTAACATAAATCTACACATCCCAAGATGGAAAGGTATGTTCCTTTAAAAGAAACGATGCGTTTCTCGGTGTGAAACAAGTCGTTTCTTTTAAAGGAACGACTTGTTGGTTTAAAAGGAAAAACGACAAATATATCATTCTATTAATCAGGCATTTATAGATCATCAGAGCAACAACACAACCACACTCCCAACTTTAATATTTTTCAACAAACATACAACATCCATACACCCATAAAAAATATATCCTCTCTATCCTATTCTCTTTCCGTACTAAAATAAAGAAAAACGGAACATTACGAAAAAACAAAAACAGTATTATTCATTCTTAAAAAGTCCGTATATTAGCAGCTTGAAGATTTGAAAGAGATGAACAGCATACTCATTTTGAGTTTATCTAACTAAAGATGCCTAAAACAATATGACCAGAGAGAAAGAAAATTACAATGCATTTTTACTTCATTTTTTAGAAAGATTGAATGGCTGTGAATCTATTGAGAAAAAAATCACAGAATCACTTACGGATATTTGCGAATACTACGGTTTTAAAAGAGGATTCATTTACCAAACTGATGGATTTCGCTACTTTTATCTAAAGGAAACTGTCGGAAATAGCGACAACATCCTGCGACAACGTTTTGAAATCAGCGAAATGACCAATCAACATGCTGCGCGTATAAATGGAAAGAACAAACCTTTTTATGCTTGCAAAAACCAAAATACTTCTTGGAATGATGTAGACATCGTGGATTTTTATAAAGTCGACTCATTACTAATCCGGCAAATTCAAGACTCCGAAGGGAAAATTATCGGATTTATCGGATTTGGAGACAGAGAACATGCAATATCCTTCACCGACGAAGAACTTCAAGTGATTCATCTCATTTTAGGCTCCCTCTCCAAAGAAATAGCAGTGCGGGAATATAAAGAAAGAGAAGTGCGGGCAAGCAAGACATTAAGCAGCATCATGAATAATATGGGAGTTGACATTTATGTGAACTCTTTTGATTCTCATGATATGCTATATGCCAATGAATCTATGGCCGCTCCTTACGGAGACATCGAACATTTTGAAGGAAAAAAATGCTGGCAGGCTCTTTATAAAGATAAAACCGGAGAATGTGAGTTTTGCCCTAAAAAACATTTGATTGATGAAAACGGACAACCTACCAAAGTCTACTCCTGGGACTACCAACGCCCGTTTGACAAATGTTGGTTCCGGGTATTCAGCGCAGCATTTGCCTGGATTGACGGACAGATAGCGCATGTTATAACCAGTGTCGATATCAACCATCAAAAAACGATTGAAGAAGAACTAAGAGTAGCCAAAGAAAAAGCTGAAAATCTGGACCGCTTAAAATCAGCCTTTCTCGCTAATATGAGTCACGAAATCCGTACTCCATTAAATGCGATTGTTGGTTTTGCAAGTCTGTTGATTGAATCGGATGACAAAAAGGAACGTCAGGATTATGTTGACATTATGCAGGAAAACACGGAACTTCTTTTGCAGTTGATTTCCGATATTCTCGATTTATCGAAAATAGAAGCCGGAACACTCGACTTCACCATGGATCACCTGGATATCAAGAGCTTCTGCGAAGATATAATGCGCAATTATGATATAAAAGAAGATAAACCCGTACCCGTTTTGCTGGCTCCGGATTTACCTGAATATTATATTTACACAGACAAAAAACGTTTAATGCAGGTTATTACCAATTTCATAAATAATGCTCTCAAATTTACGAATGAAGGGCAGATTATGTTGGAATATCGCCATAAAGCAGAAAGTAATGAGATAGAATTCGCTGTCACAGACACAGGTATGGGGATTGCGCCCGATAAAGTAGATCAGGTGTTCGACCGATTTGTAAAACTCAACTCTTTTTCAAAAGGCACGGGCTTAGGTCTATCTATTTGCAGAAGTATCATCGAACATCTTGGCGGCACTATCGGTGTCGAATCCGAAATGGGAGTCGGCAGCCGTTTCTGGTTCACACATCCCTTGCGCTTAAATCAATAAGAAATAATAAAAAGAACCTGCCCTACTTATCAATAGTAGGAACAGGTTATACTTTTTTTCTATGGAATGTCTCCCTCATCTATAGAAAGATCAATGAAATAATGCCTTCTTTCGACTTCCTTTTTGCCACTTCCTGTGAAAAACACTACTTTTGCATCGCTATTTTGATTTTAGAATAAAACAAATACCCAACGTCCATTTATGACTGAAGAAAAAATACATAAAGACCGTCCCGGAAACTGGTGGGCATTAAGCCCGTTACTCGTATTCCTTTGCCTCTATCTGGTAACTTCTATCCTCGTCAACGACTTTTATAAAGTACCTATCACAGTGGCTTTCCTCGTCTCTTCCTGTTATGCCATCGCCATTACACGCGGCTTAAAACTAGACCAACGTATCTATCAATTCTCGGTAGGAGCTGCCAATAAGAATATCCTCCTGATGATATGGATATTCATCCTTGCCGGAGCTTTTGCCCAAAGCGCAAAGCAAATGGGTGCAATCGATGCCACCGTCAATCTGACGCTGCATATTCTTCCTGACAATTTATTGCTGGCAGGTATCTTTATTGCCGCCTGTTTCATCTCTTTATCCATCGGAACCAGTGTGGGAACTATTGTCGCCCTTACTCCCGTTGCCGTAGGACTGGCAGAAAAAACAGAAATAGCTCTCCCCTTTATGGTAGCCGTCGTAGTAGGCGGTTCTTTTTTCGGAGACAACTTATCTTTTATCTCCGACACCACCATCGCTTCGACAAAAACCCAGGAATGTGTAATGCGTGATAAATTCCGTGTAAATTCTATGATTGTCGTCCCGGCAGCCATCATTGTGTTGGGAATTTACATATTTCAGGGACTATCCATTACAGCCCCCACCCAAACACAGACCATTGAATGGATCAAAGTTATACCTTATATAATAGTATTAGGAACAGCCATTGCCGGAATGAACGTGATGCTCGTACTCATAATAGGTATATTGACAAGTGGCATCATTGGCATTGCGACCGGCAGCTTCGGAATCTTCGACTGGTTTGGTGCCATGGGAACAGGAATTACAGGAATGGGAGAACTGATTATTATCACCCTGTTGGCCGGAGGGATGCTCGAAACAATCCGTTATAACGGTGGTATCGATTTCATTATCCAGAAACTCACCCGCCACGTCAATGGTAAAAGAGGAGCCGAATTAAGCATCGCAGCCCTGGTAAGTATCGCCAACTTATGTACTGCCAACAACACGATTGCCATTATTACAACAGGACCGATTGCCAAAGATATTGCCGTGAAATTCCATCTTGACCGAAGAAAAACAGCCAGTATCCTCGATACTTTCTCCTGCCTGATACAAGGGATTATTCCATACGGAGCGCAGATGCTGATTGCAGCGGGACTTGCCAGCATCTCCCCCATCAGTATCATCGGCAATCTCTATTATCCGTTTACAATGGGAGCATGCGCCCTGCTCGCGATTTTGTTCCGCTATCCAAAACGGTATTCGTAAAAAAGATACGAAATGTTTGTCAATCAAAAGAAAAGCCGTATCTTTGTGCCCGCTATTACGAGATAATAGCATAATTCAAATCAATCATTAAAAACAATTATTTAAAATGGCAACTAGAATCAGATTGCAGAGACACGGACGTAAAAGTTACGCGTTCTATTCAATTGTAATTGCAGACAGCAGAGCACCACGTGATGGTAAATTTATTGAGAAGATTGGTACTTACAACCCTAACACCAATCCTGCTACAGTAGATTTGAATTTCGACGCTGCATTGGCATGGGTACTGAAAGGTGCACAACCAAGTGACACTGTACGTAACATCCTTTCTCGTGAAGGAGTTTACATGAAGAAACATCTTCTGGGCGGTGTAGCAAAAGGCGCATTCGGAGAAGCAGAAGCAGAAGCTAAATTCGAAGCTTGGAAAAACAACAAACAGTCAGGTTTGGCTACTTTGAAAGCTAAACAAGACGAAGCTAAGAAAGCTGAAGCTAAAGCACGTCTGGAAGCAGAAAAGAAAATCAACGAAGTGAAAGCAAAAGCACTCGCTGAAAAGAAAGCTGCTGAAGCTGCTGAAAAAGCTGCTGCTGAAGCACCTGCAGAAGAAGCTGCCGCAGCTCCGGCTGAAGAAGCTCCTGCAACAGAAGCTGCTGCTGAATAATTTTCAGCAGATTCCGAACAAGAAATTAGGAAAAAGCAATAAATCCTCTCCGGTCCGCCGGAGGGGATTTTTTTATTACTTTCTGCTATAAAACATATCAAATTATTTATTCCGTTCAGAATAAAATGCCTTTCTTTGCATCAGCATAGTTCAGCATAGTATTACTTATTTTTCGAATATGAAACGAACTGATAAAAAGGCAACATTCGGACAACAGGCAAGCAAGGTTACGCAACTAGCGGACGCACTTAGCCAGGCGATTTCCAGGAAAGAATTTCTTGAAGGAGATTCTTTGCCTTCCATCAATCAGTTAAGCGCTCAATACGGAGTATCACGTGATACAGTTTTCAAGGCTTTCCTTGATTTACGCGAACGAGGCTTGATTGACTCCACTCCCGGCAAGGGTTATTATGTGACGAGCCAGGTGACCAATGTCTTATTGCTGCTCGACCAATATACTCCTTTCAAAGAAGCCTTATACAATAGTTTCGTCAGACATCTGCCTATTAACTATAAGGTAGACTTATTGTTTCATCAATACAACGAACGGTTGTTCAATACGATCCTCCGGGAATCCATCGGGAAATACAACAAATACATCGTGATGAATTTCGATAACGAGAAATTCAGCACTGTTCTCAATAAAATTAATCCTTCAAGATTATTACTTCTCGATTTCGGTAAATTTGAAAAAGAAAAGTATTCATATATCTGCCAGGATTTTGATGAATCTTTCTATCAGGCATTGAATCAGCTCAAGGAAAGGTTAAGGAACTATCACCAGCTCGTTTTTCTGTTTCCCAAAAGCCTGAAACACCCTCAAAGCAGTAAGGTATATTTTACCCGTTTCTGCCAGAAACAGGGATTGCTCTGTGAAATACAGGAGGATATTGAGAACCTGATCGTACGTAAGGGAGTTGCCTATATTGCCATCAAACAACAAGACGTAGTAAAGGTGGTGAAACAAGGAAGATTGGAAGGGCTGAAATGCGGAAAAGATTTTGGCCTATTGGCTTACAATGATATTCCTTCCTATGAAGTGATTGACGAAGGAATAACCTCATTGAGTATTGATTGGGAAATGATGGGAAATGAAGCGGCCAATTTTGTTCTCAATAATGTACCGGTGCAGAAGTTCTTGCCGACGGAAGTAAGACTTCGAAAGTCGCTTTAATTTTTTTTGCGAAGACATCAGCACAGTTCAGCACAGATATTAATTAATCCTTTAATAGATAGAAACCATGAAAAAGTATCCGAAAATCGGGATTCGTCCCACAATCGATGGTCGCCAGGGTGGCGTTCGCGAAAGCCTTGAAGAGAAAACAATGAATTTGGCAAAAGCAGTAGCCGAGTTAATCAGCAGCAACCTGAAAAACGGTGATGGCAGTCCGGTGGAATGTGTTATAGCCGATAGCACGATCGGACGCGTAGCCGAAAGTGCCGCTTGTGCGGAAAAGTTTGAAAGAGAAGGGGTCGGCTCTACCATTACCGTCACTTCTTGCTGGTGCTACGGTGCTGAAACGATGGATATGAACCCGCATTATCCGAAAGCTGTCTGGGGATTCAACGGCACAGAACGTCCGGGAGCTGTATACCTTGCTGCTGTACTTGCCGGACACGCACAAAAAGGCCTTCCCGCATTCGGTATCTACGGACGCGACGTTCAAGATTTGAACGACAACACAATCCCTGAAGATGTATCGGAAAAGATTCTTCGCTTTGCACGTGCCGCACAGGCAGTAGCTACGATGAGAGGCAAATCTTACCTGTCAATGGGTAGTGTATCTATGGGTATCGCCGGTTCCATCGTTAATCCTGATTTCTTCCAAGAGTATCTGGGAATGCGTAATGAGTCAATAGACCTCACAGAAATCATCCGTCGAATGGACGAAGGCATCTATGACCACGAAGAATACGCCAAAGCCATGGCCTGGACTGAAAAAAATTGCAAGACAAACGAAGGTGAAGACTTCAAGAACCGTCCTGAAAAACGTAAAACCCGTGAACAGAAAGATGCTGATTGGGAATTCATTGTAAAGATGACGATTATCATGCGCGACTTGATGACCGGAAATCCCAAATTGAAAGAAATGGGATTCAAGGAAGAAGCCTTGGGACACAATGCCATTGCAGCCGGTTTCCAAGGACAACGCCAATGGACAGACTTCTATCCTAACGGTGACTATCCGGAAGCTCTGCTCAACACTTCTTTTGACTGGAACGGTATTCGTGAAGCATTTGTCGTAGCTACCGAGAACGATGCCTGCAACGGCGTAGCTATGCTGTTCGGACATTTATTGACCAACCGTGCCCAAATATTCTCCGACGTACGTACTTACTGGAGTCCTGAAGCCGTGAAACGTGTAACCGGCAAAGAATTGAGCGGATTGGCAGCAAATGGTATCATTCATCTTATCAATTCCGGCGCAACGACTCTCGACGGTTCCGGCCAATCATTAGACGCAGCAGGCAATCCGGTTATGAAAGAACCATGGAACCTGACGGATGCTGATGTAGAAAACTGCCTGAAAGCAACTACCTGGTATCCGGCAGACCGTGACTACTTCCGTGGCGGCGGTTTCTCTTCCAACTTCCTGTCAAAAGGTGGCATGCCCGTAACCATGATGCGCCTCAACCTGATTAAAGGCTTAGGCCCTGTCCTGCAAATCGCAGAAGGATGGACAGTAGAAATAGACCCGGAAATCCACCAAAAACTGAATATGCGTACAGATCCTACATGGCCTACCACCTGGTTTGTACCGCGTCTGTGTGAAAAACCTGCTTTCAAAGATGTATATTCAGTAATGAATAACTGGGGAGCCAATCATGGAGCCATCAGCTATGGACACATCGGTCAGGACTTAATCACTCTTGCTTCCATGCTCCGCATCCCGGTATGCATGCACAATGTAGAAGACAACGAAATATTCCGTCCGGCAGCTTGGAACGCCTTCGGCATGGATAAGGAAGGAGCGGATTACAGAGCTTGCGCAACTTACGGTCCTATCTACAAATAATATCAATTCAGACAAAAGAACATAAGGACAAAAGATAAAACAACTTCAATAAACAGCTATAAATAATTCTATTAGCGCAGACCTTATGTTCTTTTGTTCTTATGTCTAAATAAAAGCAATTTCGACTCACTTAATTCTAATTTTTTTATCTTTGCAATTATGATTACCAACGAACATATCGAACAGTTCATCGAACAAGCACACCGTTACGGAGATGCAAAGTTAATGCTTTGCAGCAGCGGTAACCTTTCCTGGAGAATCGGCGAAGAAGCATTGATTTCCGGTACGGGTTCCTGGGTTCCCACACTTGGCAAAGAAAAAGTCTCTATCTGCCATATTGCCAGCGGCGCTCCTACCAATGGTGTAAAACCTTCTATGGAAAGTACATTCCATTTAGGGATTCTCCGTGAACGTCTGGACGTCAATGTCGTTCTCCACTTTCAATCGGAATATGCCACGGCTGTCTCCTGCATGAAGAACAAACCGACAAATTTCAATGTAACAGCAGAAATTCCCTGTCATGTAGGTTCGGAAATACCTGTGATTCCGTATTATCGTCCCGGATCACCGGAACTGGCAAAAGCTGTGGTAGAAGCCATGTTAAAGCATAACTCGGTTTTACTGACCAACCACGGGCAAGTGGTATGCGGAAAAGACTTCGACCAAGTATACGAACGGGCCACCTTCTTTGAAATGGCTTGCCGCATCATCGTTCAATCCGGCGGTGATTATTCAGTACTCACACCGGCAGAAATTGAAGACCTGGAAATCTACGTATTAGGAAAGAAAACCAACTAATATCCGGGCAATATACCATGAAAGATACCATCAAACACACTTATTTAGCAGCAGACTTCGGAGGCGGAAGTGGACGAATTATCGCCGGCTTCCTTCACCATGGTAAACTGGAGTTGGAAGAAGTATACCGCTTTTGCAATCGACAGGTCAAACTAGGAAATCATATCTACTGGGATTTCCCGGCACTGTTCGAAGATATGAAGACCGGACTGAAACTGGCTGCACAAAAAGGATATGCCGTAAAAAGTATTGGTATTGACACCTGGGGAGTGGATTTCGGACTGATTGACAAACATGGAAACCTGTTAGGAAATCCAGTCTGTTATCGGGACGCAAGAACAGAAGGAATACCGGAAGAAGTATTCAAGCTACTGGATGAACGCCAACACTATGCCGACACCGGTATTCAGGTGATGGCTATCAATACGCTGTTTCAACTTTACAGCATGAAACAGCATCAAGATGTGCAGTTGGAAGTTGCCCGGCAACTTTTATTCATGCCCGACCTCTTCAGCTATTTCCTGACAGGAGTAGCCAATAATGAATATTGCATTGCCTCCACCTCCGAACTACTCGATGCCCAATCGCGGAACTGGTCAGTGGATACCATACGCGCCTTAGGTATTCCCGAACATCTGTTCGGTGAGATTATTCTCCCCGGAACAATCAGGGGGACTCTGAAAGAGGATATTGCCCGCGAAACGGGACTGGGTACCGTAGACGTTATTGCTGTCGGCTCACACGACACAGCCAGTGCCGTCGCCGCTGTTCCTGCCGTAGAAAGTCCTATCGCTTTCCTTAGTTCCGGCACTTGGTCGCTACTGGGAGTGGAAGTGGATGAACCCATATTGACGGAAGAAGCAAGAAAAGCTCAATTCACCAATGAAGGAGGCGTAGACGGCAAAATCCGTTTCCTACAGAATATAACAGGACTATGGATTTTGCAACGCTTGATGAGTGAATGGAAAGCATGTGGCGAAGAACAAAATTATGATATAATCATCCCGCAAGCTGCCGAAGCACAGATTGCGACCATTATCCCTGTGGATGACGCAACATTCATGAATCCGGAAAATATGGAAAACGCTCTTATTCATTATTGTCGGCATCATGCTTTGCAAGTGCCGAAAAACAAAGCAGAAACCGTGCGATGTGTACTCCAGTCATTAGCTTTCAAATATCGGCAGGCGGTGGAACAGCTCAACCATTGTCTCCCCTCTCCGATCCGTCAGCTAAACATCATCGGCGGAGGATCACAAAACCAATTACTCAACCAACTGACAGCTGACGAACTCGGTATTCCCGTTTATGCAGGTCCGGTAGAAGCTACTGCAATGGGAAACATTCTGACACAGGCTATGGCAAAAGGAGAAATAGCCGATCTCCGTGAATTAAGAGAGATTGTAACTCGTAGCGTTACACCACAAGTATATTACCCTAAAAAATAAAAGTATATGGAAACACCCAAAACCGGTTATCAGGTTCAATCTTATGACGTTCCCGTCAAACGATATTGCCAAACCCTCGATTTACGCGATTCTCCGGAACTGATCGCTGAATATCGGAAAAGACATAGCCAGGCGGAAGCATGGCCCGAAATCCTAGCCGGGATCCGGGAAGTCGGTATTCTGGAAATGGAAATTTATATCTTGGGAACACGACTGTTCATGATTGTCGAAACTCCCCTTGATTTTGACTGGGACACAGCAATGGAACGCCTGAACACGCTTCCCCGCCAACAGGAGTGGGAAGAATATATGGCCATCTTCCAACAAGCCGCTCCCGGAATGAGTTCCACAGAGAAATGGAAACCGATGGAGAGAATGTTCCATTTGTATAACACTTAAAAAATACCAGAAACAACCATGAAACACCCCAAACAGTCCATCCTCTCGAAAGATGGCATCAGTTATCTTATACCTTTTGTTCTCATTACCTCATGTTTTGCATTATGGGGATTTGCCAATGATATTACCAATCCGATGGTAAAGGCATTCTCCAAGATTTTCCGGATGAGTGCCACCGACGGAGCATTAGTACAGGTTGCCTTCTATGGAGGGTACTTTGCAATGGCTTTCCCGGCTGCCATATTCATCCGCAAATATTCCTACAAAGCCGGTGTTTTATTAGGACTGGGAATGTATGCTTTCGGAGCATTTTTATTCTTCCCCGCCAAAATGACGGGAGAATATTATCCGTTTTTGATTGCCTATTTCATCCTGACCTGCGGATTGTCCTTCCTCGAGACAAGCTGTAACCCGTATATTCTTTCTATGGGCACGGAAGAAACAGCTACCCGGCGTTTGAACCTTGCACAGTCTTTCAATCCGATGGGGTCACTTCTCGGAATGTATGTAGCCATGCAGTTCATTCAAGCGAAGTTACATCCGATGTGTACCGAAGACCGTGCATTGCTTAACGACAGTGAATTTCAAGCAATTAAAGAAAGTGATCTTAGCGTTCTGATTGCTCCTTATCTCATTATCGGACTTATCATTGTGGCTATGTTACTTCTGATACGATTCGTCAAGATGCCGAAAAATGGAGATCAGAATCATAGAATAGATTTCTTTCCTACACTGAAACGCATTTTCACCCAAACGCGTTATCGTGAAGGGGTAATTGCTCAATTCTTCTATGTAGGCGCGCAAATTATGTGCTGGACTTTCATCATTCAGTATGGAACACGCTTGTTCATGTCACAAGGTATGGACGAGAAAAGTGCGGAAGTGCTATCACAACAATATAATATCATAGCAATGGTGATATTTTGTATCAGCCGTTTCATCTGTACATTCATTCTGCGCTATCTCAATGCTGGTAAATTGCTGATGATCCTCGCTATCTTCGGAGGTATTTTCACTTTAGGCGTAATCTTCCTTCAAAATATCTTCGGAATGTATTGTCTGGTAGCAGTATCGGCTTGTATGTCATTGATGTTCCCTACCATCTACGGTATTGCCTTGAAAGGTATGGGAGATGATGCGAAGTTCGGAGCTGCCGGCCTTATTATGGCTATCCTGGGAGGTTCTGTTCTTCCACCGCTACAGGCAAGCATCATTGATTTGGAACAAATAGCGTGGTTACCGGCTGTCAATGTTTCATTTATTCTTCCGTTCATCTGTTTTCTTGTAATTATCGGCTACGGTTACCGCACAGTGAAAAGAAACTGGTAAAATACATATCTAAAAATAGTGACGGTATCACATTGGTATACCGTCACCATCTCACTCGAATAGTGACGCCATCCCTACTGGATAGCGTCACTATTTTTTTCCTTTTCACAGTTAAGAGTTCATAAAAACACAGAACTTGAAGTCGTTTTTTTAGTTTCCTTTTTCGCATACTAATCTTGGCTTCTTAGTATTGTTGAATTATTTACATACATTTGTCTCATACCAACAGACCTGATAAACCTATGAGCCAAAACCAAGACCCTATTCATCTAGCCCGCCAATTCGAAATTATATTTACCACGCACTATTCCGCTGTTAAATATTTCGCTATAAACTTGCTCAAATCTGAAGAGGACGCAGAAGATATCATTCAGGATGTGTTCGCTAAATTATGGACACAACCGGAGGTCTGGCTGGAAAACAAAGACATAGGCCAGTATATCTACGCCATGACTAAAAACACAACTTTCAATTTCATCAAACGCAAAAGACTGGAACAATCCTATCAGGAACAATTATCGCAGAAATATCTAATCGAAGACTTACTAAAATCCGAAGATACTCTCGACCCTATCTATTATAAAGAAGCACTATTAATCATCCGCCTAATTCTCGACCGCCTTCCCGAACGCCGCAGAAAAGTTTTTGAAATGAGCCGCATCAACAATATGAGTAATATGGAGATAGCACAAGCACTCAATATTTCCGTACGAACTGTGGAACACCAAATCTATCTGACCCTGCTCGAAATAAAAAAAACTATTTTTATTGCATTTTTCTTGTGTTTCTTTTAAGTAATCCCCCATTTTCGATTGTGCTAATAGTGTAACCACTAAAAAGAACAGCGCAAATGAGGAACTTTTTTCAGAAAATACTGATATTATTTACCGGCAATAACTATCCGGAAGCTACCCAAAATGAATTCTATCAATGGCTGGTAGATGAGGATCATGCATCCCAGAAAGAAGATGCTTTGAGAGAGCTATGGAACAAAGCGCAACGGCAAAAAAACGTGAAAGGAATGCAGAAGTCTTACGAGCGCCTGAAAAAACAGGAAGGTATTCCAACCGTACCCAAAGAGAGAAGAATTCGCCCAATACATATATGGCAATCCGCAGCCGCTATCTTATTCCTCCTGCTTGCCTCTTCGGTCTATCTATCGACTGTAGGCACAAAAGCGGAAACCGACTTGTTACAGCAATATATTCCGATAGCAGAAATGAGAAGTTTGACGCTGCCCGACGGAACAAAAGTGCAACTCAACTCGAAAAGTACACTTTTATATCCGCACGAGTTTACCGGAGATAGTCGTAGTGTATTCCTGTTAGGCGAAGCCAACTTCAAGGTTAAGCCGGACAAGAAACGTCCGTTTATCGTGAAATCCAATGATTTACAGATTACTGCGTTGGGTACGGAATTTAATGTATCTGCCTACCCTGAAAGCCAGGAAATAGCAACGACCCTCATTTCAGGCAGTATCCGTGTAGATTATAACAATCTGACAACAAGTGTCATTCTCCATCCCAACGAACAGTTTGCCTATAACAAAAACAATAAGAAATATGATCTCTCCAATCCGGATATGGACGATGTGACAGCCTGGCAACGCGGAGAACTGGTTCTGCAAAAGATGACGCTGACGGACATCATCAACGTATTGGAGCGAAAATATCCTTATGCCTTTGTATATAGTATCAAGAACCTCAAAAACGACAGGTTCAGTTTTCGTTTCAAGGACAACGCACCACTCGAAGAAGTGATGGAAATCATCGTGAACGTGGTCGGACAAATGGACTATAGAATAGTAGAAGACAAGTGCTATCTGACAAGAATATAACTTTTTAACCTTATATGCCATGCAAAAAAATACCCGGAACAGAGGCCTCACTCCGTCCCGGATATGAAATCTGAATTCCCAATATTAGAGTTTACTCTACAAATTACCTCGAAATAATTTAGTCAATAACCTAATACTAAGAAAATGCTACAAATTTATAAATTTATAGTAGACAAGAAGACAAAGGGAAGAAGTTTTATGCTTTTTTTCTGTTTGATGCTCGCCACAACAGTTTCCCTTGCACAAAATGGTGCTAAAATCACTATTAAAAAGAATAGTATATCTGTGATTGAAGCACTGAAAGAAGTTGAAAAACAATCCGGTATGTCCGTAGGCTACAACGATTCCCAACTGAAAAACAAACCGGCCATCACCCTCAATATAGAGGCGGCTTCGTTGGAAAATGCGCTCGCTCAAATTCTCAAAGGTACAGGTTTCACCTATCAACTGAAAGAGAAATATATCATGATTATTCCGGAACAAAAGAAAGAAAGCAACCCGACCAAAAAGATCACCGGTAAGGTAGTTGATGAAAACAACGATTCCTTGATCGGAGTGAACATCAAAGTGGAAGGCACTGCCGCCGGATCTATCACAGACATCGATGGGAACTTCCTGATCGAAGCTTCCACCGGAAATACACTGACATTTACTTATATCGGTTATACTTCAGAAAGCATTAAAGTCACCAACCAGAATAATTACCGCATTCAACTGACAGCCGATACGCAACAGCTATCGGAAGTTGTAGTAACTGCTCTCGGCATCAAACGCGAGCAAAAAGCATTGAGCTACAATGTCCAGCAAATCGGAGCAGACAAGATGCCGGAAATAAAAGACGCCAACTTTATCAACAGTTTGAGCGGAAAGGCTGCCGGCGTTGTCATTAATGCTTCTTCTTCCGGTGTGGGAGGTGCCAGTAAAGTGGTGATGCGTGGTACAAAGTCTATCGAGCAGAGCAGTAATGCGCTATACGTCATTGACGGTATTCCGATGTATAACTTCGGCGGTGGAGGCGGTACTGAATTTGACTCCAAAGGTGCTACGGAAGCCATTGCGGATATTAATCCCGACGATATTGAAAGCATCTCTTTCCTGACAGGTGCGGCAGCAGCCGCAATGTATGGCAGCAACGCTGCCAACGGCGCTATTGTAGTGACTACCAAGCGGGGACAGATAGGAAAACTGTCGGCTACTTTCTCAAGCAGCATGGAATTTATGAACCCATTTGTATTGCCCAAGTTTCAGAATCGGTATGGAACCGGTACACGGGGCGATGCGGAAGGTTCTCCCATATTAAGTTGGGGGCCTAAACTGAATCCGGCCAACCAAACAGGATATGAACCCACCGACTTCTTTGATACGGGAGCGGCTTACAGCAACTCCATCACCCTCTCGACAGGTACGGACAAGAACCAAACGTTCTTTTCTGCCGCAGCAGTCAATTCAGAAGGAATGATTCCGAACAATAGGTACAACCGATATAATTTCACATTTCGCAATACGACTCATTTCCTGAATGACAAGATGAAATTGGATGTAGGAGCCAGTTATATCATACAAAATGACCGCAACATGACCAATCAGGGAGTTTATTCCAATCCATTGGTTTCGGCTTACCTGTTTCCACGCGGCGATGACTTTTCTCTAGTAAAAGCCTTCGAACGTTATGACGAAGCACGTAAAATCAATGTGGCTTACTGGCCGCAAGGTGAAGGGGATTTGCGTATGCAGAATCCTTACTGGATTGCTTACCGGAACGTCCGCACGAATGAGAAAAAGCGTTATATGCTGAACGCCGGACTGACATACGACATTTTGGACTGGCTGAATGTATCGGCACGTATCCGCGTGGATAACACCGACAATACTTATCAGCAAAAGCTATACGCAAGTACGATCTCTACACTGACCGAAGGTAGTACCCAGGGACATTACACCATCCAAAAGGTGAACGAGACACAGACGTATGCCGACTTCATGGTGAATATCAATAAACGCATTGACGACTTCACGGTAGTAGTCAATGCCGGTACTTCATTGAGCGACAACTCCAGTGATTTACTGGGTTACGGTGGTCCGATTCGCGACACGGGAGTGCCCAACGTATTCAATGTATTTGATTTGGATAATGCCAAGAAACGGGCAACACAGGAGGGTTGGGAAGAAATGACGCAGTCTATTTTTGCCAGTGCGGAAATAGGATGGAAAAGCATGCTGTACCTGACGTTGACCGGACGTAACGACTGGGCTTCCCAGTTGAAAGGCTCGAATCCTACTTCTTTCTTCTATCCATCGGTAGGTCTTTCGGCAGTAATCAGCGAAATGGTGACATTACCCAAAGCGATTGATTACCTGAAAGTACGCGGATCGTTCAGTTCTGTGGGTACCCCCTACCCGCGTTTTCTGGTACAACCGACTTACAGCTATGACCCTACCAAACAGGACTGGAACGCCAAAACCCATTATCCTATCGGCAAACTGAAACCGGAACGTACCGACTCTTGGGAAATAGGTGTGGACGGAACTTTCTTCAAGGATTTCAAAGTCAGTGGTTCATTCTACTATGCCAATACCTATAACCAGACATTCGACCCGAAAATCACCGTATCTTCCGGCTATTCGACTCTTTATGTGCAAACCGGTTATGTACGCAATCTCGGTGTCGAGGGGCTACTCTCTTACGGACATACATGGCGCGACTTCGGATGGAACAGTAATTTCACTTTCTCCTGGAATAAAAACAAAATTGTGGAGTTGGTTAAGGACTATGTGCATCCCGAAACCGGAGAAATCGTCAACAAAGACCGCCTTGAACTAAAAGGACTGGGATATACCAAATTTATCCTGAAAGAAGGAGGCACACTGGGAGACCTGTACACGAATGCCGACTTCATACGTGACGATAAAGGATATATCCAGATAGACAAAAATGGGGATGTCGCCAAAACGGATAATCTACCTGACATCAAATTAGGCAGCGTATTTCCTAAAGCAAACCTGGCATGGAACAACAGCTTTTCTTACAAAGGTATTTATGCGGGATTTCAATTAAGTGCCCGCCTGGGAGGTATTGTTTATTCAGCCACACAGGCTGCTCTCGACCAATATGGCGTATCCGAAGCATCTGCTGCCGCCCGTGACCGTGGCGGAGTACTCGTCAACGGACGTAGCTGGGTGAACGCACAGCAGTATTACGAGATTGTAGCTACCTCAAGCGGGCTGCCGCAATATTATACGTATAGTGCCACAAATCTGCGTTTGCAGGAAGCGCACATCGGATACACCATCCCCCGCAAATGGTTGGGTAATATCTGCGACATCAACGTCTCTGTAGTGGGACGTAACCTGTGGATGATTTATTGCAAAGCACCTTTCGACCCGGAAGCGATTGCCACAACAAGCAATTTCTATCAGGGAATCGACTACTTCATGATGCCCAGTACACGCAATTTTGGTTTTAATGTAAAGATTAACTTCTAAAACTATGAATACTCAAATGAAAGAATACAGAAAAGCAACCCTCCGACTGGCATACCTGCTAACGCTGATGCTATGGACGGGAAGTTGTATCGATATGGATATCAATCGTAATCCTTACGAGACAACGCAGGATGAACTGATGCGCGAAAACCATATCATCGGCTCGTCTCTAAAGAGCATGGAAGCATTGGTGGTCCCCACACAAGAGCATCTTTATCAATTTGTGGAAGCGATGTGCGGAGGAGCCTACGGGCGTTATTTTGGAGAGACTCGTGTGGGTTGGACTGAAAAATACTCGACTTATAATCCCAAGTCGGACTGGCTGAAGGCTTCGTTCTCCGATCCTATCTCGGAAATGTATCCTTCCTACCGGGATATTATCAACCGTACCAATGACCCCGTCGCACTGGCATTCGCCAAGATTCTGCGAGTCGCTATCATGCACCGGTCTACGGATATGTTCGGACCGATTCCCTATACCAAAGTATTGGGAGATAAAACGGAAGGTGACGGCCTTAGTGCTCCTTATGACTCTCAAGAGGAGGTTTATGTGGCTATGTTCAAGGAATTGGAAGAAGCAGATGAAGCTCTGAAGGAGAATCTAGGTCTAAGTGCGGAAGGATTTAAGAAACTGGATAATCTTTATTATGGAGATGTGCGGAAATGGTATAAATACCTTCACTCGTTACAGCTTCGCATGGCCATGCGTATCGTTTATGTGAAACCGGAACTGGCCAGGGAAATAGCCGAGAAAGCCGTAGCCGCAGGTGTGATAGAGAACAATGAGGACAACGCGCAACTGCATGTGGAGGAGAATCGTTCGGCTCTCTGTTTCAATGATTGGAAGGATTACCGGATAGCTGCGGAAATCGTTTCCTATATGCAGGGATATAACGATCCGCGTTTGGAAAAATACTTCACCCAGGGAAAGTATCAGGATGATACCGATTACTATGGGCTACGCATTGGTATTCTTCCTTCCAAAGTGACGGACGACGAGTTGATACAAACCTATTCCAACCGTTTGATGACTGCCAATGATACGTATATGTGGATGACTGCCGCCGAGGTAACGTTCCTTCGCGCCGAAGGTGCCCTGCGGGGATGGGCAATGAGCGGAGATGCCCAACAGCTATATGAGAAGGCGATCACCCTTTCCTTTGAGCAATGGGGCGCAAGCGGAGCAAGCGGATACTCCCAGAATAAAGCATTGGTGCCGGGGGCTTACAAAGACCCGAGAGGTACATACAGCGCCCAATCTCCGAGCAGCATCACCATTGCCTGGAACGAGGACAAGGAGAATACCCGTTTCGAAGAAAACCTGGAACGTATCATTACTCAAAAATGGATTGCCATGTTTCCTCTGGGCATTGAAGCCTGGTGCGAACATCGCCGCACAGGGTATCCTAAATTCCTTCCGATAATGGACAACAAGGGAGTGGGAATCACTAACCTGACACTGGGAATACGACGTCTCTCCTATCCTGCCGAAGAATATCAGCTGAATGCGGAAAATATGCTCGGTGCCCTGCGAAAGCTCAATGGAGAAGATAACGGCGCTACCCGCTTATGGTGGGACTGCAATCCGAATGTAAAATAATGTGGAACTTAAACCCAAGATACAATGAAACAGAATTCATTCATAAGTGTCATATTGACCATAGCCTGCTCACTGATGTTCGTTGCCTGTAGCGACTGGACAGAACCGACACCGGTTGATTACAACCCTATATTTCCCGACGAACAAGACCCCAGCTTGCATGAAAAATACGAGCAAAGTCTGAAAGAATACAAAAACCGGAAGCATACGTTAATGTTAATACGTTTTGCCAACAATCCGGGTACGACATTGGGCGAACAGGATTTCTTGCGTTCCTTGCCCGATAGCGTAGATTTTGTGGTGCTGACCAACGCTGATAATCTGTCCGTTTATGATAAGGAAGACATATCCAAACTCAAACGGACCGGCACCAAATTTCTCTATTACAAGAATTTATCCGAATTCTACGACCAATGCGAAGAGACAGAAAACCTGGAAGAATTCAAAACGAAAATGAATGCGGCATTGAAAAACGGGGAGAGTGATGAATTTGACGGTTATTATGTGCAGTTTGGTCGTGCCGGAAGTATGATGCATGTCGATTTCTTCAATGAGGTAACGACGGCTATCCGGGAAAAACTTGCCGCTATCGGCGGTCCGAAAGCTAATAATGGAAAGTTGGTTTTCTTTGATGGCATCGTCACATTTACAGTGGATTATAGCGGAAGATACGAAGAGCCGTTCATCGATTTGGTAGACTATTTCGTGGATGGGCAAATTGTGTTGCTTGAAAGCTCACTCGAAATAAAACTGAATATGAGCCAACCTGTAGGTTTCTATGGGAAAATGCCCAAAGAGAAAGTGATAACGACAGCCACTCCTCCGACCGATGACGGTAAAACCGGTATCATCAGCCGGGAAGATTTGGATGTTATACAAACCTCGGAAGGGATGGCCTACATCATCAATCATTTCATCACAGGACTGGGTAACAATGGTCCGCTGGCAGGAGTTTCTATCTACAATGCCAATGAAGATTATCTCGCCACCGATGGGGTGACTAACTACCGCCGTATACGTGATGCTATCCAAAAACTGAACCCATCACCGATTAATTAATGAAAGGAGGAACTATGAAACGATATAAAATAATCATCTCTCTGGCTGCAATCATCTGCGGACTGATGATTGCCTGTGACAATACGGATTACAGCAATAAAGCACCATTCGACAACATGGTCTATATCAAGGAAGCCAGTAACAGCAATTCAGAAAGAGTGACTTTCCGAAATACGCTGAATGAACAGAAACGTGCCTTCAGCGCCAAGTTGACTTACCCGGCAGGAAAAGACATCGTAGTGAAGCTGAAAGCGGATCCCGGACTGATAAACGAATTCAATGCCCGGCACGGGACTGATTATGGAATGCTGGGTAGTAAATATTATAGCCTGTCGAACAGCGAACTGATTATCAAAGCCGAAAAGAGTGAATCATTGATTGATACGATCTATTTTAATAACCTGTTAGATCTGGAGATTGATAAAACTTATCTGGTTCCGCTCACCATCTCTGAAACGTCGGGTGGCGTTCATCTATTGAACGGTTCGAAAACATTGTTCTATCTGGTGCGCCGTTCAAGCGCTATCACGGTAGCCGCCAACCTGAAAGACAATTATCTGGAAGTGCCTACTTTCCTCGACGAAGAGAAAAATGCCTGTCTGAAAGAATTAGGTCAGATTACCATGGAAGCACTGGTATATGTAGAGGACTTTACATACAGCGGACCAAGCAATACGGCCGGTGCATCGGATATCAGTACGATCATGGGAGTAGAACAGCATTTCTTAATGCGTATAGGTGATACAAGTTTCCCACGCCAACAGTTGCAGATGCAGGGACCGGACGGAGTCAAATTCCCCGCCGCCGACAGGGCTAAGTCACTGAATGCAATGACATGGTATCATATAGCGCTGGTGTACAACGCCAAGGAACATTTTATTGCCTATTATGTGAACGGACAACTGCAAAGTCAGGATATCTCTTATGGAAAAGGAGCTACTGTGGATATCTGTGGAACGCCGGATTGCGAATTCCAGATAGGACGCTCTTATGAAGATGAGCTACGGCAACTCAACGGTAACATCGCAGAGATACGTATCTGGAACACTTGCCGTACGAAAGAGGAAATCTGGACGAATATGTATAAAGTGGAAGATCCTGAAAACGAAGAAAGCCTGCTTGCTTACTGGAAATTTAATGAAGGTGAGGGAAACATTGTCAAGGACCATTCGAAACACGGATTCGATGCAGTATCTGCCGAACCTCTTGTGTGGCCGACGGGAATCGAAATTCCACAAATCAACAAGTAATCATTCACTTTAAAGATAACCATGGACATGAAAAGAAATATAAACTTCAAAAATGTTCTCTGCATGGCTGCCATTACATTAGTAACCGGCATGCTAGGAGGCTGCGAAGATAATTCCATTGCCACTCCCGTAGGTAAATTACCTAACGAGACGGCTTTAGACAATAACTTTGGCATGCTAAAATGTGATATGACAACCAGTGACCTGGAAATCACCATGACCAATACCAAGACTCCCGATTTTGCATTCTTCTACCAAACGGTGAAGCCGGTGGCACAGGACACCCGAATCACAATGAAAATCGACCTCGACTTAGTAGACAAATACAATGAAGAACACGGTACGGAATACCGGAAAATGTCTACTATCAGCATTGAGGGCATCAGTAACGATGGTGCAATGACTATTAAGGCAGGAGATACAATGTCGGATACTATCATGGTACGCCTGAATCCGCTAGGCACATTGCATGATTATTCTTTGCTCCCTATTACCGTAGAACTACCGGAAGAAAGCGGAATTCGTCCGTCACGGGATAGTAATGAAATCTATTACAAGATTTATTATAAACGCTCTACTTATCCGTGGTTGAGCCCGATGAAGGCTGATATGAAAAAGTACAAGATGGTAGGGTTTATTGATGGCGAAAAAGTCAACGCCTCCATTGCCAAAGAATTTATCATGGTATTATATGATAATGAAACATTCGGTCCCGGACATTATGAGTTATGGGAAACGTCGTGGTATGCCTATTTATATGACATCATTAATGTGAATGCCGCAACACTGGGATATGCGAATGGAAAAGTGACTCTGAACCAATCAGCCAATTTCAAAAAGCAGTTAAGCAATATGTCGTCACTCTCCAGCTATGGTATAAAGCGTTGCGTCACCCTTAAAGCAGAAGGGACCGGCTTGGGATTCTGCAACCTGACAGATGAGCAGATTACAGCCTTTGTAGCGGAAGTCAAGAAGCTCGCCAACTACCGTGTAGATGGCATTAATCTCATGGACGAAGGTGCCGAATATGGTATAAACGGACATCCGGCTGCCAATGCGACCTCGTATCCGAAGCTCATCAAAGCACTACGGGAATCTTTAGGCAAGACCAAACTGATTACAGTTACCATAACGGGTGATCCGGCCGGTTCACTAGCCTCCGAGGCTGCGGGTATCAGAGCAGGTGAATATATTGATTATGCCTGGACATGGGTAAATACCAAAATTATGAATCCATGGGAGGATAGCTCGATTGAAAAACCAATAGCAGGACTGGACAAATCTCAATATGGCGGTTTCAGCACCGACGAATATACGTTCGATTATGAAAATGACGAATCGTATCCGGAAACGTTACGAGAAAAGTTATATGACAAAGGTCTTGGCAAACTTTACATAATGCGTAATATCCCTTTCTGGTCGGACGCACTGGAAGCAACACCATATCATGCTAACATAAATGCAGGGGCAGCAGCCTTTTATAGAGTGGAAGGAGGCCATAAATATGAACCGGACATCAACTATTTGCATAATGGTAAATACAAGGATATGAAAGGGGATAAAAACTATTACGAGATGTAGAATTATCAATTAAACAGGGGAGGAAAAACAAATCCTTTCCTTACTAACAGGAGCTTATGCGCCTATTATCAGTAAAATAATATAACCGGAATTTTAACCATCTATTTGGTTAAAGTTCCGGTTTCACTATTTCCACCAAATATCATCAATTAAAATAATACAAAAACACAACACTTATCACCTACAAAACAACACCAAACAATAACAATACACCATTTGCCAATAACTCATCATTTATTTATTATACCAAATCATTACTTTTACTCCGCAAAAACAAACTATATTTCAATAAAGAAAATATGTTTACTTTACCTTAGGAATTACATATGAAAAAGCATATTGTGATACTGATAGCCCCAAAAGATTACAGTATCAAATACAAGATACGCCCACCACCGTCAAAGAATCTCTATTTAGTATTATATATTCAGAAAAAATGATCTATTAATTATTGTCACTTGGAGGAAATAGATATTCCTTAAAGAATGATTCAAGACGTAAGGATTTAAATCTGCATACGGAACTCGCTTTCTTAATATTGACCTTCAAAGAACAAATAATTTTGAGATTAGACTGTTTGAGTTTAGTAATGCCCTAAATCACACTCGTTGTGCATTTTCTCATCCCCCCTCAACTAAAAAGGAACAGAGGTATACAGTCCAAGTGACTTCAACAAAAAATAAATATGAAATACTTAATGATAACGTCACTATTTGTCTCTATTATAGATGCAAATATCTTTCACCAGTCTCACTTCTTCTTACTACTTACAGCCGGAGGAATTTCATTATATTGGCTCTTATCTCATTTTCTTACCCTCCATAAGGAAATCAAAATCTTAAAAGAAGAGCACCAATATTTCATGGATTCTTTTCAAAGCATTCGCAACCCTATCACACTCGTTCATACCCCTCTAAGAGCTGCTTGTGATGATAGTTGCCCCGAAGACATAAAGAAAATGTTATCACTAGTCATTCGTAATATAGACTGTCTTGATGAACACCTAACCAAATTAATGAATCTGCGACATCTGCTTATCTACTCCAAACAGATGGATATTGCCGAATATGAACTGGGAAACTTCATTAATAACAGAGTCCATTCATTGAAAAATTTCGCTACGGACAAGCGGATTAAGTTAGAAATAAAAACAGAGTTTAATTATGCCAGCGTTTGGTTCGATCAAAGTAAAATCTCTCCCATCATTGATAAATTCATAAAAAACGCAATAGAACATTCGAAACCTGAAGATAAAAGGATTATCTTTTCAATTTCTTCTAATTCCGAACACTGGGAACTTAAAACGTTCGATGCCAACAAGGGCAAATTGCTAACATGTTATAGGCGCCAAAAGTATCACTTGATTAAACCTAAACATAAATCAGAGTTCAAATATGCATTTGCCAAAAGTGTACTCTGCAAAAAATTAATGAAACTATGTGATGGGAATATTCTTATCAATCATTCAACCCACACTGTCTCACTAAGATTTCCTACAACAAATTCAGAAAGAAAGGTATCCGGATATAATATCATACACTCCGCAAAAAAGTCGGAAGAAAGAAAGACTGATACTTCATTGGGTAAGATTGCTCATAAAAAAAGTTCAATCAAGCCTACTGTTGTTCTCGCTGACAGTAATGAAGAATTCAAGTCTTATTTGGAAGAATGTTTATCAAAGGATTTTGATGTGAAAAGTTTCGGGAATGGCTCTGAAGCTTTAGAATGTATAAAAGAGAAATATCCTGATTTAGTGATTTGCGACCTTATGCTGCATGGAATGTATGGCTATGAACTGTCATCAAGACTAAAGACATCAGGAGAAACATCCGTTATTCCTATCATCCTTTACGGTTCACGTATAGATATAGGACAACGCAACAAAAGAGAAAGTTCTCTGACCGACATCTTTTTATATGTGCCTTTCCACATCGAAGATTTAAAGATAGAAATGAATGTACTTATCAAAAACAACCGTTCTCTAAGAAGATCATTCTTGCAGACAGTTTTCGGAAAGCAGTTCTTGGAAAAGGAAGAAGAGAAAGTTTTAGATGATAGTAATTACACATTCATCAATCAAGTAAAAGAATTTATTCTAAAAAATATAGATAAGGAAAATCTGACGATAGATGAAATTGCCTCTGAACTGTATATGAGCAGAACTGCTTTCTTTAATAAATGGAAAGCACTGACGGGAGAAGCACCGAAGTATTTTATTTATCGTATTCGTATGGAAAAAGCACGTGAGTTATTGGAGAGTGGAAAATACTCTGTCCAGGTTATTCCTGAAATGATTGGATTGAAAAATCTTAAGAATTTCCGCCATAAATACAAAGAGTATTTCGGGATAACTCCAAGCAAGTCCATTACGAAAAAGCTATAAAATAAAAAGAATATTTTATAATTGAAGATCCCATGAACAGGGATCTTCATGGCAATACTCATATAAAAAAATATTCTATTTTTATTTCCTTATGCAGTATTTCACAAGTACCGGCATTTACTTTATGTACGTACACCTTAATTTTGAAATTAATAATCTAATTTAAAACAGTATGAAAATTATAACTGAAATAAAAAAAGCTTGTTGTTTTAATCGTTTTGCTTTCTTAGTAATGTCATTAGGCCTGATAGCCACTTTTACAGCATGTAGTAGTGATAACGATTCTGATATTCCCGTATATTCACTTAAAGATGTGGAAGGTAATTATTCCGGTAATATGCTGACAGAAACTGCTCCATCCGTCAATCCACAAAACTATTCCTTCAAAGAAGAACAGCCGCAAGGAGCCACAGTTACCGCTGAAGTAAAAGACAATCAGATTATGATAAAAAAACTTCCGGTTGACGATCTGATTAAAAGTATTGTCGGTGAAGAAATAGGCGAAATTATCATTGAGACTTTGGGTGATATCAATTACAACATTCCTTATACTGCAGCCTTTAATGATGATAGCAAAGGCTCCATTCTACTTCAATTAAAACCTGAACCTTTGGAAATAAAATACACGATCCCTACCCAAGTACAAACAGAGGGAGAGGAAGCTCCTCAAATTACTGTAAAAGTAACTATAGAAGCGGAAGAAAAGGGTCAATATACATATAAAGATAAAAAACTCACCTTTGTAATCAAAGCCACCCAAGTGGAAGTAGAAGGAGAGCCGCTTGAAAACTTTTCGGTTACCACATTCAGTTTCGACATGGTCAAAAAGTAACTGATCGGATAAACTTTCCCAACGTATTTTCATTATGATGGGAATTACCTCCAAAAAGAGTATGCCTGCACACAGCGCGCATACTCTTTTTTTATACCTTTGTGAAATAACCAACGATATGAAAATGACTACAACTGAAAATATCCGGAAAGAATTACAAACATTAGCAGATTCCAAATATCAGGAATTTCATTCTTCCCTCCTCCCGGGAGCAAACAACATTCTCGGCGTACGCATCCCCCAACTGCGGACAATGGCCAAAGAAATTATTAAGAAAGAAGACTGGCGTACATTTGTCGAATCAACCGATACGATTTATTATGAAGAAACAATGCTTCAGGGAATGATTATCGGACTGGCAAAAATGGAACTTGAAGAACAAATGAAATACGTAACGATGTTCATTCCCCGTATAGATAATTGGGCTGTATGCGACATATTCTGCAGTGAACTGAAAACTTCTGTGAAAAAAGGAAAAGAAAACGTATGGCAATTTATCCAACCCTATCTGAAATCCTCTAAAGAATTTGAAATACGTTTCGGAATTGTGATGCTTTTCCATTATGTAGATGACGCGCATATCGATTCGTTACTGAAATATGCCGACTCATTCAATCATGATGCATATTATGCACGCATGGCTATGGCATGGATGATATCATTGTGTTTTATCAAATTTCCCCAAAAGACAATGGAGTATCTGAAACATAGCACACTGGATAACTGGACTTACAACAAGGCACTGCAAAAAACAATTGAGTCATTCCGGGTAGATAAGGACACCAAGGACATTCTCCGAGAAATGAAAAGACGATAAATACCAAGCACGGCGAACATCCTGCCATCAGCATTCTGTTCACCGTGCTTCTTATTTCTTACCGTAGATACCGCTTTTATTTTCCACCTAATTTATTTTTTGTTTGCAATCCGGAGAAACACTAATTCCTCCTGACCTTTTTCCTTCTGCTTCTACGTCTTTGTTGTTTCTGACGATTATAACGCTGCCACTTCTTATAAATCATCCAACCACTCATCAATGCAACAACGACGAAAATAAGAATAGTGATACCCACTCCCAAATTATCTCCTTTAATACGCGACCAAATATCAAGAACTTCTTTTGTCTTATCGCCAAAATCACGAATCATGGCACATCGTTCCACCACCTTACGATCCGGATATTGTATTTTATCAATCTGCACGCTGTCTGCACCCGGTCCGAAAAAGTAACTTAAATCGGAATAATAATGAAGAGTGGTGTCTATCTTCTCTTCCAGTATTTCGGGAGTAGCTATGGAACTTACATATCCGCAGAAATCCATATTCCGCAAGGCTATATCCGGACGACACATAAAGTTGATAAAATAACTGGCCGCTTCCGGATTCCTGGCATATTTCGGGATCACCCAACCATCATACCAAATATTACTTCCTTCTTCGGGAACTTCATAATCCAAATCCACTCCTACCGCATTGGCCTCTTCAATCGCCCAGATTGCATCACCGCTCCAAGTCATATTCAGCCAAGCTTTATTTTTCGTCATCATTTCCTTGCCAAAGTCCGCTTCCCAGCCAGCAATGTTCGGTTTCAAGGCTTTTAAGTATTTTTCAGCCAACTCCATCGCACGTGGAGAATAGTCGTTCATCAACTCTTCCACTGTTACCGTTCCCTCCTTCAGTTCCTTTGCATGCGCATAAATCACGGCTGTTCCATAAGCATCACGATAACTATCCTTCATCAGGATCTTTCCGGCATACTTTTTATTCCAAAGGCAATCCCAGGACAGGGCTACCGAATCGGGCACATAAGCCCGGTTATACAGAATACCTGCCGTCCCCCACATATAACATACAGCATAGCGGCTGGCTTTTTCACCCGGCTGACTCAATTTATTAATCTGCTTACGAATAAATGGAGCCACATTATTCATGTAATTGGGAGAATGTGCGAAATTCGTGTCGATAGGTAGCAACAAATGCTTCTTCAGCATACGCTCGATGATGTATTCCGAAGGACAAACAACATCAAAATCTTCATGCCCCTTTTCAATTTTCGTCAACATGATTTCGTTGATATCGAATGTCTGGTAAACGATACGGATATTCTCACCGGTCTGTTCTTTATAATATGCCTGGAAATCCTCAAGCACACCTTCGCCGATGTAATCCGCCCAGTTGTAGATTTTAAGAACCCGCTCACGAGGTTCACCGGAATTATAACACCCGGTCAAAGCCAATAAGAGCAGGATAGCAGGAATTATTCTTTTCATATTATTTACGTAGTAGCACATTTGATAGTCTATTAATCTTTTTTCTTCGTTTTTCCTGCCCGGTAATTGATTACAACCAATAACGCCAGTACCACGACAAAAATGATAGCCGAAAGCGGGCGAAGTTCCGGGGTCAAACCTCCCTTGCGGGCATCGGCGTAGATATAAGTAGAAAGCGTTTCCAAACCTTGATTACCGATAGTGAATACAGTTACGGCAAAATCATCAATGGATAGTGTCAGTGCAAGCATAAAGCCGCTAATCATTCCCGGACGAATCTCCGGAATTATGACTTTCCACAAGGCCTGCATAGGAGTAGCTCCTAAATCGAGGGCAGCTTCATAAATATTCGGATTCATCTGCTTCAAACGGGGCAATACACTTAAAACAACGTACGGGGTACAAAAAGTAATATGAGCAAGCACTACGGTTGTGTAGCCTTGTGTGATCCCCAGAGATACAAACAAAAGGAACAAGGATATACCGGTGATAATATCACCATTCAGAATAGGAATGCTGTTCACAAATCCGATCGCTTTGCGTGAACGGGCTTTCAGATTGAATATACCGATAGCAGCGATGCTTCCTAATAACGTAGATGCTGTTGCAGCCAGTAGAGCGATAGTGATCGTATTAATCAATGCATTCATCAAAGAATGATGAGCACCGGTAGTGAATAACGAAGAATAAAGTTTGGTAGAAAATCCCGTCCAGTTACCCAACACTTTCGCCTCTGTAAATGAGTAGATCACAATAATCACGATCGGAGAATAAAGCAAGAGCAGCAATATCCACAAATAAGTCTGTGCAAATATCTTCTTTACCATAGCCCGCCTCCTTCATTTGAGTTTTCCTTATCATCGGTGCTGAACAGGGAAGTAGCAGCTATCAATAGCAACATAATGAGCGAAAGTGCCGCTCCATAGTTCCACATACTGTTATTGATATTTTCCTGAATCGTCGTACCAAAGAGTTTGATGTTATTCATCGTCAGCAACTCGGCAATGGCAAATGTCGATATAGTCGGCATGAACACCATCATGATACCACTCATCACCCCCGGCATGGAAAGCGGAAGGACTGCTTTCAGAAAGACTTGCACAGGATTGGCTCCCAAGTCTTGCGCCGCCTCGATATAGCTATGATCCATCTTCTGCAAAGTATTGTAGATAGGATAAATCATGAAAGGGATAAAGTTGTATACCATACCGAATATCAACGCTCCCTCGCCCAACGGCACACTGAAAAAGTCGAATAAGGCAACAGTGGCAAGGGTACGCACCAGAATATTTACCCACATCGGCAAAATAAACAGTACGACCATCGTCTTGGAACGGTTCAGCTTGCTGTTACTCAATATCCAGGCAGCAGGATAACCCAATAAAATACAAACAAGGGTGGTAATAATGGCAATACCAATCGAATAGACAAAGGTATTGATTGCTTCGGGATGTTCGAAGAACTTCTGAAAATTGGCGAGTGTCAAATGGCCGCTATCATCGGTAAAGGCATATACGACAATTAAGAACAACGGTATAATCACAAAGATCGCCGAAAAAATAATGTAAGGGAGAGTCCAACTCTTACGTGATGACAAAAAGACTATAAACCTCTTATTCACTTCCTTTCCTGTTAATCGGTTATTTTAACTATACGAATAGCATCTGGAGGGATGGTAATACCTACACGGTCACCGTCATCCCATACATCGTTCGTATCTACAAATACATTCTCGTCCCAATCTGACAATACAGTCAGATGATAATGGTCACCCTTGTAAAGGATGAATTTCACCTCGCCCGTCAGCGTTCCGTCTTCTTCATTATCCTGAAGAATCACTTTTTCAAAGTCTACTTCCACTTTGACATTCGTATCGAAAGCGATTCCTTCCACCGGAACACATTCAAAGTTACAGCCCAGGAATTCCACATGAGTAGCATCCAGCAATTTTCCTTCGAATGTATTGCAAACACGCTCTTTCTTCATAATATGAATATCGAAAGGCTTCACCAACAGACCGACTTCAGCCCCTACTTCAAAATGATGGTAATCCTGCACCAAGAATTCATATCCGCCGCACAACACCGTCATTTCATAATGCACTCCTTTAAAAATAGAAGTCTCTACCACTCCTACTAACTGTGCCATTTCCGAAACGGGGAAAATATAAAGATCCTCCGGACGAATGACTACGTCCACCGGAACATTCTCGCCAAATCCTTCATCCACACATTCAAACTCCGTACCGCAAAAACGTACGAGTTTATCATGAATCATGGTACCGTTGAGGATATTGCTTTCTCCGATAAAGTCCGCAACAAAAGCATTGATAGGTTCATTATAAATATCAATCGGCGTACCGATCTGCTGAATCTTTCCTTCACTCATCACGACAATCGTGTCACTTAACGTAAGTGCCTCCTCCTGATCGTGAGTGACGTACACAAACGTGATTCCCAAAGATTTATGCATTTCTTTGAGCTCCATTTGCATATCCTTACGCATTTTCAGATCGGGCGCTGCCAGCGGTTCATCCAACAACAACACTTCCGGCTCATTCACGATGGCGCGGGCAATAGCTACACGTTGTTGCTGACCACCGGAAAGAGAATCCACATCGCGGTATTCATAATCCGTCATGCCTACCATTTTCAAAGCAGCTTTCACCTTCTTCTCAATGGTCTGTTTCGGTGTTTTTTTCAGTTTCAGGCCGAAAGCGATATTATCATACACATTCAAGTGCGGGAACAAGGCATATTTCTGGAATACCGTATTCACCGGACGCTTATGGGGAGGAGTTTGTGTTATTTCCATCCCCGAAATTCGGATTTCGCCTTCCGAAGCTGTCTGAAAACCAGCAATGAGACGCAACAACGTGGTTTTACCGCAACCGGAAGGACCAAGGATAGTCACAAACTCGCCCTTTTTCACGTTCAGAGTCACATCATCCAATGCTGTTTTATCGCCAAAGTACTTCGATACATGGCTCACCTCAATGATGGATTTATCTTCTTGCATATTCATACTAAAGTTTGGGCTGCAAAGGTACACATTTCTGCGGTTTCCACCTACGTGTTAATCTAATATAACAGTGTTTTTCGATGCCCGACAGAAAAAAAATCTATCTTTGCATAAATATTTATTCACCAATTTTACAAAAGCATGAAAAAGTTTACTTATTTAGTTATTGCAACGGCAGCGTTAAGCATGGTAGCTTGTACTGGCGGAAACAAAGCCGGATACACTATTACAGGTACAGTAGAAGGTGCAAGCGATGGTGACACCGTTTATCTTCAGGAAGCCAATGGTAGAAATCTGACCAAACTAGATACAGCCGTTATCACCAAAGGTACTTTTACCTTTGAAGGCACACAAGATTCTGTGGTTAGCCGTTATGTCACTTGTGAAGTGAACGGAGAACCGTTGATGATCGACTTCTTCCTGGAAAACGGAAAAATCAACGTTGCCCTGACCAAGGATAATGACGCTGTTACCGGTACTCCCAACAACGATGCATACCAGGAAATCAGAGCTCAAATCAATGACATCAGCAAAAAAATGAATGCCATTTATGAGGCAATGGGTAATACATCTTTAAGTGATGAGCAGAAAGAGGCCAAACAAAAAGAAGGTGCTCAGCTGGAAGAACAATATGACAAAGCAATCAAAGAAGGCGTACAAAAGAATATCACCAACCCGGTTGGAGTATTCTTGTTTAAACAAACTTTCTACAATAACTCTACGGACGAAAATGAGGCTTTGTTGCAACAAATTCCTGCTAATTTCCAGAATGACGAAACAATCGTAAGAATCAAAGAGATGACTGACAAGCAGAAAAAGACTGCTGTAGGTACTCAATTTGTTGATTTCGAAATGCAGACTCCGGAAGGAAAGACAGTGAAATTGTCTGATTATGTAGGCAAAGGAAAAGTAGTATTGGTTGACTTCTGGGCTAGCTGGTGCGGTCCTTGCCGTCGCGAAATGCCTAACCTGGTAGAAACATACGCTAAGTACAAAGGCAAAAACTTCGAAATCGTAGGTGTATCTCTCGATCAGGATGGTGCTGCATGGAAAGAAGCAATCAAGAAGCTAGACATGACTTGGCCGCAAATGTCCGACCTGAAATTCTGGCAAAGTGAAGGTGCACAGCTTTATGCTGTAAACAGCATTCCTCACACTGTATTGATCGACGGTAGCGGTAAGATTATTGCTCGCGGTCTGCACGGAGAAGAACTTCAAGCTAAAATTGCAGAAGCTGTAAAATAACAAATCCAAAGAAAGGCTTTTCCAAAGGCCTTGAAATTTATACAAGACTGTCTCAAATAGAAAATGAGACAGTCTTTTTTATTTGCGAGACTTTACGCCTCACTCTCCAAACAGATAAAAAATTCAGCCCCTGTCATTCTCAAAGAATACAGGGGCTGAATGTATGTATGAAAGTGAGGGAAATATACTCCCCTACTTTTACTCAAGCAATTAGATAAACCAACGTACGTAGCAGAAGTCCTGACGGTGTGGAAGTTCCGGATTCTTCGGGAACATACGGTAAGACACCTTGAAACTACCTGCATTTGACAAGCTGTGTTTAACCTGGAATGTATACAAGTCGCCTTCTTTCTTGACTACACTGAACGGTTCTACAGAATAAACATGTTGTTTTCCGTCTGCAGTTGTGTAAGTAGTAACCAATTCAAGTCCCACTGCATCATTCAAGCCTTTTTCATCGATAACGTAAGTAATAGTATATTCTTTTCCGCTTTCGATATCACCATTCTTCAGCTCTTCTACCTTGTCACAAGATACGATTTCAATAGAATCCCATTTAGCAACCACATCTTCTTTCCAAGCTGCGATTTCTTTTGCTTTTGCATTATCGTTAGCAGCCAAAGTCTGGAAACGTTTTGCCAGTTTGCAATAGAACTTGCTATAGTAATCATCCAACTGACGCTTCATGGTATAATGAGGAGCAATCTGTGCGATAGAATTCTTCACCACTTTGATCCAGCCTTCAGAATATCCCTTCTTATTACGTGCATAATACAACGGAAGGATTTCAGTTTCAAGAATACTGTAAATAGTAGCAGCATCCAGCTGATCCTGATGTTCCTGATTCTGGTAAGTACGTTTTTCAGTCAACGCCCAACCTGCACCTTCACGGTAACCTTCCAGCCACCATCCGTCTAATACGGAGAAATTGACAACACCGTTCATCAAAGCTTTTTCACCAGATGTACCGGATGCTTCCAACGGACGAGTCGGAGTATTCAACCAGATATCAACGCCGGAAACCAGACGACGAGCCAGTTGCATATCGTAATTCTCGAGGAAGATAATCTTACCCAGGAATTCCGGACGACGAGAGATTTCAATGATACGCTTAATCAAGCCCTGGCCTGCTCCATCGTGCGGGTGAGCTTTACCTGTAAACAGGAATTGTACCGGATAATCAGGATTGTTCACGATCTTAGAAAGACGATCCAAGTCGGTGAACAGCAAGTGTGCACGTTTGTAAGTAGCAAAACGACGGCCGAAACCAATCAGCAATGCGTTCGGATTGATCTTATCCATCAGTGAAACGATACGAGAAGGATCTCCCTGGTTCTTCAACCATGTATCGCGGAATGACTTACGGATATAGTCAACCAACTTATTCTTCATAGTCATACGAGTCTTCCAAATCTCTTCATCGGGCACATTGTAGATAGCTTCCCAAATCTTAGGATTAGACTGATCGAACCAGAAGTTTTCGTTGAAATATTTAAAGTATAATTCTTTCCATTCTGTTGCACTCCAAGTTGGGAAGTGAACACCATTCGTTACATATCCTACGTGGCTTTCTTCCGGGAAATAACCTTTCCAGATAGAAGAGAACATTTCTTGAGAAACTTTTCCGTGCAGCCAGCTTACACCGTTCACTTCCTGTGAAGTGTTACAAGCAAAAACAGACATACAGAAACGTTCGCCCTTGTCGCCAGGATTGTTACGTCCTAGATCCATCAAGTCATCCCATGAGATACCCATTCTGGAAGGATAACCACCCATATATTTGCCGAACAAACCTTCGTCAAAATAGTCGTGACCTGCAGGCACCGGAGTATGAACAGTATAAAGAGAAGAAGCGCGAACCAACTCAATAGCCTGGTCGAAAGTCAATCCAGTAGCTACATAGTCGCAGATACGCTGAACATTAATCAATGCAGCATGTCCTTCATTACAGTGATAAACATCTTTCTTGATACCCAGAGCTTTCAGAGTCAGGATACCACCGATACCCAACAAGATTTCCTGTTTCAAACGGTTTTCCCAGTCACCACCATAAAGCTGGTGAGTGATAGGACGGTCGAATTCGCTGTTCATTTCATTATCCGTATCAAGCAGATACAAAGAAATACGTCCAACATTCACACGCCATACGTTTGCATGAACAAAATAATCAAGATAAGGAACGTCAACTATCAACGGCTGACCATTGGCATCCATTACGCGTTCAATAGGAAGTTGACCGAAGTTCTGTGCCTCGTAGTTGGCAATCTGCTGTCCATCCATAGACAACGTTTGAGTAAAGTAGCCGTAACGATACAAGAAACCTACCGCACACAAATCAACATTGCTGTCGGAAGCCTCTTTCAGATAGTCACCAGCCAATACGCCCAGACCACCGGAATATATTTTCAGGACGCTGCTCAAGCCATATTCCATGCTGAAATAAGCTATAGATGGGCGTTGCTCATCCGGCTTCACATCCATGTAATCTCTGAATTTCGTATAAACTTCATTCATTCTTCTTAGAATCACCTTGTCTTTTGCCAGCGCTTCCAGCTTCTCATAGCTCATACGTTCCAACAACAGTACTGGATTCTGTCCACATTCTTTCCAAAGTTCCGGATCTAGATCTCTAAACAGTTCAGTCGCTTCAAAATTCCATGCCCACCAAATGTTGCGTGCGATTTCAGACAACTTCTCCAACTCTTCCGGTATACGTGATTTCACAGTAACCTCTTTCCAGTTGGGAGTATTCACATTACTAACTTTGATTTTCATAATGTTTTCGTTTACTTATTGATAAATAATTTCTTTCTTAACTCAACTGACGTATCCTTGCCTTACGCAAAGCGATATCATAAGCTTCATAATAATATTGTATAAAGTGCTTCCATAAAGCCTGCTCTGCAACTTCAGCAGCACGCTTACGGATTTCCTTCACCTCTTTATCAGTCTTATCCGCAAACAACGTAATCGTATCTTTGATACCATCCGCCACTTCCGAATAATTATAGTCCGAACGATGCAGCACTTCCACTCCATCATTAATGCCATGCTGGTTCTTCAGGCTGTTTACCCAAAGTCCGAATCCTGCCAGATCCGTAGTGATTGTCGGCACATGGAAAGCTACACTTTCCAGCGGAGTATATCCCCACGGTTCGTAATAAGAAGCATAGACACTCAAATCCTGCCCCAGCAATATATCATAATATTCTTTATTCATGATACCATCACGACCATCCAGATAACAAGGAACAAAAATCACCTTTACCTTATCTTCCGGACGATTGCCCATTCCCAGATATTTCAACATGTCCAACACCTGGTCATGAGTCATATTATGCAGCCAATGAGTGATAAACGGTACTTCGAGGGGAGTGTCGAACTTATCTTTGCTCTTCAAACGTGCCTGCAAATCCTCGCGAGGCTCTCCCACCCAACCGGGTACATTGATGAATGCCAACACATTCTTATGTAGTTTCTTATCCCTGTTCAAGCGGTTTAATGATTCCAAAAAAACATCAATACCTTTATTCTTAAACTCATATCGCCCACTGGTTCCGACAATTAACGTATCATCACCCAGATTTGTTCCCAATAATTTATTGGCAACACTAAGCATCAAGGTACGTGCGCGCTTACGCTTGCCGGTAAACGTGCTTCCTTTCGGCACAAAATCATCTTCAAAACCGTTCATCAGAACAACATCTGCCGGTTTATCCAGTAATTCCTTGCATTCATTATTGGTTATTTCACTCACCGTAGTAAAACAGTCTACATAATGTGCAGTCTGTTTCTCAATCGAGTGTTTCGATTGCATGTTCAGTTCCTGCGCCATCTGGTCGCCATTATAAGCAAACAGATAGTCATACAACGGCTTATTATTGCCGGCAATGGAACGACCGATAGACGTAGCATGGGTCGTAAAAATAGTAGCAACCTCCGGCACAGCTTCCTGTACATAAAGTGCTCCCATTCCAGTCATCCATTCATGTGCCTGATATACCACCTTATCCGTTTCCGTCAGGTTGTAGCGATAGAAACTCTCCACCACTCTTCCTGCGGCATAGGAAAACATAGAAGCCTCGTCGTAATCGCCATAGGCGTGCAACGAATCTACTTGATAACGATTCCACATTTCTGTGTATATATCGTCTTTCTTTTCAAAAAAAGGTTGGAAATCAACAAGAATGACTATGGGTTCACCGGGGATATTCCATCGTCCCACACGGACAGAAAGTTCGTCTTTCTCAAGCGCATGCTCTTTCCAGGCAGCACATAGGTTATCCGATTCGATGAATAGAGGGTTCTCCTTTCCTTGCCACACATCAGGACCTATGAAGAAAATTCTGTCGCGGAATTTTTCCTGTAATGTATTTGCCCGTGTCGACAAGACGGTGTATATCCCTCCCACTTTATTACATACTTCCCAGCTGGACTCGAAGATATAATCGGGGGTTAATAAATCTTTTACCATATAATATATTAAAACTCTTTTTAGTATGCGAGTGCAAAAGTACACATTATTCTTTGAAAAATAATACTTTATGCGAAAAATATGAGTTAAGAAGAGGAAAGAAACGTTGCCCTATAATGAAAAAAGAATATCCCCTTGCACATGCAAAGCTGCATGTACAAGGGGATTGAAACTCCTTTATAGGAAATATTCTTGCTAAAAATTATGCAACGAGTGCACTACCGATCAAGAAGGTTGCAGCCAAAGCAACGATTGCATAAAGCTCGGGGAATACGGCAAGAATCAACGTATTACTAAATACGTTGTGTCCCTGTCCGATAGCTGCGATACCGTTTGCACAAACTTGTCCCTGACGGATAGCGGAGAATAAAGCAACCAATCCCAGAGCAATACCTGCACCAAGCACTGCTGATGCCTGGATAGGTGTAATTTCAGGAGTCAAAATACCGAAGATTGTCTGAAACATGAAATAACCTGCAAAACCATAAAGACCCTGTGTACCCGGAAGAGCTGTCAATACCAGGAAGTTACCGAATGCACTATCATTCTTCTTCAATGCTCCGATAGCAGCATTACCTGCAATAGTTACTCCGTAAGCACTACCGATGCCCGACAAACCAACCATAATCGCGATGCCAATGTAGGCGATAAACAAATTCATTTCCATAATCTTATTCTATTTTTTATTGTTTAATTCTTAAAATATTAATTCTCAATTTCTAATTCTTAATCTTCAAATTTTCAATTTCTGAACGGTTTGTACTCTTTACCGCCTCCTTCATATCCGGAGTTCTTAAAGAACTCAACGAACGTCAGACGCATCGGGTGAACCATTGCACCCAGCACATTCATAAAGATATTGATGGCATGACCGATAACGAAAATCAGTACCATAACAATCGGGCCTGCTATTACATTATCCGGACTCATACCTACTGCCAGGCTGTTGAATACTCCCGCCAAAATACCTCCGGAAAGTCCGAGGGCAAACAGACGAACGTAAGACAATACATCGCCAAGCAAACCGGTGACCATATTATATGAATCCCATAATCCCAGTCCGATATTCAGGAAAACATTCTTTCCCGGACTGTTATAAAGGAAGATCATAGCAGCCGAAACACCCAGAATAACCAAATGCACTGTACTTCCCATCGGCATTACCTCCGGCAACAAAGCCGAAACTGCCATGGAAACCAGCAGGATGATCCATCCGATAGTTGCCACTGCATATTTGAAACCAAACTGAATAGTCTGATTCACCGCCTTCAACACCATACCGAATAGTATCTGAATAGCTCCCAATATCAACGATAATTGGAACATATCATTGTTATCCATCAAGACGGCATGTTTCAGACGTTGAACAATCGGCCAGTTCAAATCGTAGATATTCGCTCCGAAGAACGTACCTGTCAGCAAACCGCAGAAGAATGTTGAAGCAGCCAATACCTGTATCAATGAAATGATCGACTTCATTGACGGAGTCACTTTCTTCGCCATCAACCGATAGGCCGTAGCTCCCAGAAACAGGAACACCCCATATCCGGAATCTCCCAGACAAAGTCCGAAAAAGACCATAAAGAACGGGGCAAAGAACGGAGTCAAGTCCAATTCATTATACTTCGGAAGCATATACAACTTACAGATCGGTTCGAACCAGGCAAAGAATCCCTTATTATTCAATCGAATAGGAACATTATCGCCCGGCATCGGATCGGTAATCTCATAATATACATGTGCGTCATTCAAGTAAGCCTCTATTTCCACTTGACTGAATGCAGGTGCCCATCCTTCAATTAACATCAGTTTGTCACCGGCAGTCTGTTCGGAACTTAACACCACCTTAGAGAACTCAATCTGGCTTTGCAACTCTTTCAGAGCAGCCTTCAAGGAAGGAATTTCTGTTTCGGAAAACGTAACCAGCTTCTTTTCATTCTCTTCAACGGCCTGTTCGGTCGTATTGTAAAGCGTTTCAAGGTGTGCCAAAGAGTATGCAGGTAATTTCGCCTGTTCTACATCCAAATCCACTTCCTGCCCGCCTTTCGTCAGAGTCACGAAGAATACTTTAGAAGAGATACGGTTCACAATCATTGCATTGTATTCCGTTTCCCACTCTTCCTTGTAATTTCCTTCCGAACAGCTATAAAAACCGATTACATAACCGGCATTTTTCAGCTTCTGAACATTATCCGGTTCAAAGTTACCCCAGGCTTCCAGCGCTTCTTTCTCTTTGGCATAGCTTTGCAACTGCTGCGACAGCTTTCCATGCTCTGTTTGCAGGGCATCCACTTCGTCCAGCACTTGTATACCACGGGCAGCCGTTCCACCTTCCGTAGCAATTACAGCATTCTTTTCATGCTTCTGATTCTGAAGCAACTTCAAGGTAGCCGCCAAGCGATTGGAAAGACGAATATTCTCCTGCAACTCCGTGTTATCAGCAGCCCCCTGTTGTTTCTCCACAATATGGACTACCCCAAGTTCACGCAGACTGTTCAGGAATTCTTCATACTCTTTGTGATAAACCAGGAATGTGAGTTTCTTCATTTTTGTAATCATGCCTCTACCTCCTTCCTTTTTTCTTGATGGGACTTCATGATCTTTTGCGAAGATTTCGACAAGTTTTCTTCATCTTCCATGAATCGTTTGATCTTTCGTAATGCATCCTGATAACCCGGTATCTGCACCTTCTCAAAAAGGTTCACCTTTTGAGTGGTCTTTTTCCTTGCATGTTCTAACAAGTTCAGCTTGGCGAGCATAAATTCACGTTCAATTGCCGTATGAGCCAGCTCTTCCAATAGATGGATACCGTCGGCATACCATTTGGGAGCATTAAACATACTGTACGGACGTATCTCGAATTCTACATTCTCGAGCAACGGTACGCGCACACCCGCAATCTTTTTCACGCCAAGATGAACATCATTCACCTTTATTAATGAAGCGTCAAACTCATTCCAAAGGGCGAACATGGCTTCATAGGCTTGAATTTGTTGTTCGAGCCTATCCTCCAGATCGGCAGCTTCCGTTTTACAGCGTTTCACTTCCATGCGGAGGGCGCTTTCCTTATTCTTAATGATAGGAAGCGTACGCACCCGCACTTTCAGTTGCTTTTCGAGCTGCTGAAGAGAGGTTTTGTTATATTGAAACTTTATAGCCATCTCGTTGATTTACTAATTTAACAATTTACGACCAGACGATTGAAATTACTTCTTATAAACATATATAATCCGTCCACTATCATCCTAATAGCAAATCGTCTAATTGTCTAATTATTTTGTTTCGGCCAGTATTGATCCACCAAGTCTTTCTTGATATTCACTTCTTCTGGACGGAAATATTTACCGAACAAGCCCCAGGCAACGTCCAGCATTTCAGTAGTATCAAGATTGACATCAATAGCCAACAACTGATTGGAATAGTCCTTCGCAAAAGCCAACGTACGTTCGTCGTAGTTGGTCAGGTCGAAACCATTTTCCATCTTCGTCTTAGCGTTAGCGGCATCGGCATACAGACGTACAGCGGCATTCATCACTTGCGGATGGTCCTTACGTGTCTTCTTACCGGTTACCAGCTGTTTCAAACGGGACAATGAACGGAACGGGTCAACAATTACCTTACCGATATCACTATCACGACGCAGGAACAACTGACCTTCAGTGATGTAACCCGTATTATCAGGTACAGCATGCGTAATATCTCCACCAGACAAAGTAGTCACCGCAATAATAGTGATTGAACCACCGGAAGGGAACTGCACCGCCTTTTCGTAAATCTTTGCCAAATCCGAATAAAGCGATCCCGGCATAGAGTCTTTCGAAGGAATCTGGTCCATACGGTTAGATACGATTGCCAACGCATCCGCATAGCTCGTCATATCCGTCAATAGCACCAGCACTTTCTCATTATTATTTACTGCAAAATACTCTGCAGCAGTCAATGCCATGTCCGGAATCAACAAACGTTCTACCGGAGGATTTTCGGTCGTATTCATGAAACTCACGATACGGTCCAGCGCACCTGCATTAGAGAACACATTCTTAAAGTACAGGTAGTCGTCATTCGTCATACCCATACCTCCGAGGATAATCTTATCCGTTTCAGCACGTAAGGCTACATTTGCCATTACCTGATTAAAAGGCTGGTCGGGGTCGGCAAAGAACGGAATCTTCTGACCCGATACCAGTGTATTGTTCAAGTCGATACCGGCAATACCCGTTGCAATCAGTTCCGACGGCTGTTTACGTCGAACCGGGTTCACAGACGGACCGCCAATTTCCACTTCCTGTCCTTCAATGTCCGGACCTCCATCAATCGGATCACCGAAAGCGTTGAAGAAACGTCCGGCCAGCTGCTCACTCACTTTCAATGTAGGCGATTTGCCGAGGAATACTACTTCGGCATTGGTCGGAATACCCTCCGTACCTTCAAATACCTGCAAAGTGACATCGTCACCGGCAATCTTAACCACCTGTGCCAGTTTACCGTCCACAGTGGCAAGCTCGTCATACCCTACTCCTGTCGCTTTCAGCGAACAAGTAGCCTTGGTAATCTGAGTAATCTTGGTATATATCTTTTGAAAAGCTTTTGTTGCCATCTTTGATAATTAAAATTATAAATTAAAGATTATGAATTGACACTTCTTTCGGCAATCAATTCCTTCAGTTGTTTCTGGAATCCTTCATACTGTTCCGATTTGAACTTCGAGTAGTTCATCTGCTTACAGACATTAATCATCTTCTTGAAGTAATCCATTACTTCGTTGAAGTTATCAAAGTCAAATTCCGTATGACAGATGTCGATTATCATGTTCAGAATATCTTCCTGACGTTCCATCGGAGTTACCGCATCAATTTCATCAAAAGCATCCTGTTGCAGAATAACAAAGTCAATCAATTCTGATTTCCAGAAAATCACATGATATTCTACCGGTACACCATCATCACCGAGGATATTGATCTGTTCGGCAATTTCCTTACCGCGCTGTAAACGGGTTTTCAGTTCGTTTACCTTTCCAATCCATTCATCGTTGATATGACCTTTGATATACTCCTCAAATTCCGGGTATTCGATATATTTTGAATAAGAATCAATCGGATTCACTGCCGGATAACGTTTCTTATCCGCACGATCCTGTTCCAAAGCATAAAAACAACGGGCTACTTTCTTCGTATTTTCAGTCACCGGCTCCTTCAAGTTACCACCCGCAGGAGATACCGTACCGATAAACGTAATAGAACCCGTTTCGTCATTACTTAGTTTTACATATCCCGCACGACCGTAGAAGTTGGAGATAATAGCCGAAATATCCATCGGGAAAGCATCCGGCCCAGGCAATTCTTCCATACGGTTGGACATCTCACGCAAAGCCTGTGCCCAACGGGAAGTAGAATCTGCCATCAACAAGACTTTCAATCCCATGGAACGGTAATATTCCGCCAGTGTCATTGCTGTATATACAGATGCTTCACGGGCAGCTACCGGCATGTTGGAAGTATTCGCAATGATGATAGTACGTTCCATCAACTTACGTCCCGTATGCGGGTCTACCAGTTCGGGGAACTCGGTAAAGATTTCCACCACCTCATTGGCACGTTCACCACAAGCCGCAATGATAACGATATCCGCTTCCGCCTGTTTAGAGATAGCGTGCTGAAGCACTGTTTTACCAGTACCGAACGGACCGGGGATAAATCCTGTACCACCTTCCACAATCGGATTCAGCGTATCAATCACACGTACACCAGTCTCCAATAATTTGAAAGGACGCGGTTTCTCCTTATAATTCGTCATCGCACGTTTCACGGGCCATCTCTGAATCATAGTCACAGGAATATCATTTCCTTCTTCGTCTGTCAGGATGGCAATTGTATCTTCTATCTTATAATCACCTTCCGGCATGATTGTTTTTACGGTAGCCGTTCCTTTCATAGTGAACGGGGCCATAATTTTCAGCGGCTGGAAGTTTTCATCCACCTGTCCCAACCATGCAGAAGCCTGCACTTTGTCACCTACATTCGCTAAGGGTACGAAGTGCCATACACGTTCTTTATCCAACGGATATGTATATTGTCCTCTTTTCAGGAAAACTCCATCCATCTTGTCGAGGTCATTTTGCAGACCATCATAGTTTTTCGATAGCATACCCGGGCCTAATGTCACCTCAAGCATGTGTCCTGTAAATTCGGCTTCGGCGCCCACTTTCAGTCCACGTGTGCTTTCAAACACCTGGACATATACATGTGAACCTACAACCTTAATCACCTCCGCCATCAACTTATCACCACCGGTCGAGATATAACAAATCTCATTCTGAGCTACCGGTCCGTCAACGACGAGGGTCACCATGTTGGCAATAACGCCACTAACAGTTCCTTTTGTTGCCATATATTTTTTTTATTTTATTATCTGAATTCTGCAGGAATCTGCACTTCGTTCTTCAGCGATTCGATAATGCTTCTGAACAACTGATTACCTCTTTCCTTATCCAGTGAAATCCACCGTTCAATCATTTCCAGCTTCAGCAGGAAAGCGAAAATACGTTCGATAGTGAAATAGTCGAAGAAAATAGCATCCTCCATCCAATTCCACCGCAAAGCATCCAACTTCTTCTCACGCTCCACCAGTTCTGTAATCTCACTGATTTTCACTAATGATTCAAACACATCCACCTCACCGGACAATCCGAAATCGCGGGCACTCGATGTACGCAATGCTTCGCATACTTCCGTATTTCCCACAACGTTGGAAGCAATATCCCATTTGAATTTACGGCTAGTAAATGCAACAAGAATATTATTGATGTTCAGGTTGAATTCAAACCAGGCAGAAACGAACTTATTCCCACAGTTCATCGCATACTCATAATATAGAGCAGCCAGATGATCCTCGTGTAAAACCGTACTTTCAGCCGGAGTATTCAGATAATCAGTAATAAAAGTGGATAGATAGACCGGAAATTCTTTAGGACTGATTTCTCCGCCTTCTCTCAGAATAGAAATATATTCAGAGAGTTCGTCAGCAGAGTAGTTTCCCCGTTTGTCGATTTCCGCTTCTTTATCTTTGAGAAGTTTCAGCACATTTGCATTATCAAACTTCAGATAAAACAAGTCAATCAACTTCTGGTCTGAAGCAGACAATCCATCGTAGATTTCAGTTTTAAAATCGGCTACTGTATAGCTCAGTTTGCTGTCTTCCAGCGAAAGTTCCGGCAAACCTGCTACCAAGTAATAGTACTTACTACTCATAGTCGCTTCTTTTAAAATAGCATTTCTACTAATTGAGGACGCAAGAACGCTTTGAAGTAATTCATGAATTCTTCTTCTCCGAAGTTCACCTTATACGAACCGTCCGCCGGAGAAACAGTGAACAGAGTTTTGATACCATTTACTTGCTGAATGGTCACCCCCTTGTCTAATAAAGCTTTTGCATGAGCTGCAAAATACTTTTTCAGTGATTCCGCATCGGCTGTTGAGATGACGATAGGTTCATCTATGCTCCATTTGGATGCCAATGCTACGATAAACGCATTCAGGTAATCTTTATCCTGAGCGAAATCTTTCACGGAAGCGGTTATCAACTTATCAGTTACCATTGTAGCGATTTCTGATTTGAGCGCATTCACAGCCTGACCGGCGAATAGTTTTAACTCTGATTTAGTATTTTCTGCTAACTCATCAGCAGATTTACGAGAGGAGTTTACAATTGATTCTGCCTCTTTTCGGGCATCCTCAATGATTTTCTTAGCTTCTTCCTGAGCATTCGCGATAAGTCTCTGCGCTTCCTCGTTTCCTTTTTCCACGCCTTCACGATAAATCTTATCGGTCAACTCTTGAATTTTGTTTTCCATATTAACAGGAGTATTTAGTATTATTACTATATTAACTATGTGTCCTTTGTCAGATTCTCGCCAAATTTACAAAAATCAATTTGATAAAAAAGAGAAAGAAGAAAAGAAAAAGATTTGTTTGCAAAAAAATCACAGTCCTACACCTATTTTATTCCGCTTTTTCCCCTTTTTTATTACTAAATGACACATTTACCGAATCTTTCAAGCCGGTAAACAAATATAAGGAATCTAAAAGACATTTGGAAATATGTATATACTTAAAACGACAAACAGGATACTAATACAAGATTAAATAACAAAAGCTATCGGTATTTCACCAAATTCATAGAAAACTAAAACTTCGGGGAGATCTATTCGACAATGACTTACCGGAAGACTGAAGATTGATAATTTTCGCAAAGTACCAAATGACAGAAGCCCCTTGACTCAAAATGAATCAAGGGGCTTCTTAAAAACGGCGGCTACCTACTCTCCCACTGTTACGCAGTACCATCGGCGTG